>Ga0247832_1004616_pt1 | contig 16997 bp, 17 predicted proteins | sample LaCruzMarch2015__10_FD_192407 | JGI IMG/M metagenome (GOLD analysis project Ga0247832, IMG submission 192407) | Freshwater microbial communities from meromictic Lake La Cruz, Castile-La Mancha, Spain - LaCruzMarch2015_4m | ecosystem: Environmental > Aquatic > Freshwater > Lake | place: Spain... | reverse complement strand
TGTCCAACGGTCGGGCTTTTTGGGCCAGGGGAGCCCGAAATATTTTCTCCCAAAGTGCCTTTTTTCAGGGCATTGCACAAAAAATTACCCTGCAACCCCTGCGGACAAGTCCGCTGTGTTCTTCCGTACAACCCCTGCATGAATCGGATTCCAGTGGAGGAAGTCATGAAGGCGGTTTTGGAATTGAGGCCCCCTTCCTTGGCAAACCTTCCTGCTTCCGATCGTATTTGATTTATCTAGTCTGCGTATCTTCGCCTTACTAGGTTTGCCTTTCAACTTAACTCGTAACACGATGAATCATTTCTTCCGCTCCTCCTCCTTGTATTTTATCCTTGCAGTAGTCTTTGGATGTACCATGACCAAGGTCCGTGCCCAGGATGCCGCCCTGGCGGTGTTATCCGGAGGTCGTGAAGATGCCAATCGATTGGTGGGTGCCTATGTGGGCCCGTTGGGTCGTGGTTTTTCGCAGGCTTTGGGTCAAAACTGGTTCAATACAGCCAATTCCCTTAAACTCCTACGCTTCAATGTCCAGGCCGGGGCTACCATGTTGACCCTGCCCGAAACAGACCGGACTTTTGATGCCAATGCCTTGGGATTGCAGAACATACGCCCTTTGGGAGGGCAGGCCGATCGGGTTCCCACCATTGCCGGCGAACGAAATGCCGCATCGCCATCCTGGGTTGTGTTTGGGACTTTGGCAGATTCCACCGCTCCGGGTGGCCTGCGATCTGTCGCATTGGATACATTGCCGGATCTGCTCAAAGGATTGGGAATGCGTAATGTGTTTGCGCCTTATATCCAAGCCAATATAGGCCTGATCAAAAATACCGAGCTCAATATTCGGTATGCGCCGGTTTTGGATCTATCGACCGTGGGGGGGAATTTGGTGCCTGATAATTTGTTACGAGGGGAGATTCGTTTTTGGGGGGTCGGCATCAAACACGAGCTATTGCAATGGATTCCGGTTCTCAAGCGCTTTCCCCTGAGTATGAGTGTTTATGCCAATCATTCCCGGATGAGTTACGCCCTGGACACCCGCGTTGATGGACCAAGCGCCTCGGATTACCCCCGCACCCTTCCGGGGAACGTGGTTTTGGCGGATTATCGGATCAATGGTTCCGAGGATTTTTCAAAGCAACGGCTGTTTATGGAAGGGAGGGCAACGGGCCTCGGCCTCATTCTCTCCAAAAAAATTCTTATGGTCACCGGTTTTGCGAGCCTGGGCATGCAGGAATCTACTTTTCGTTTGGTGGCCGAAGGAAATTACCCGATACGCAGCGGTTTGACCCCGGACCCAAACAATCCTTTGCGGTTCACCGAGGAATGGACCTCGCTGGACAAGCCCTTGGACATCGATACCAAAAGCAACCGCACCTTGCGTATGGGGGTTGGCGTAAGGGCCAAAATCTTGATGATTGCCGTGCATGCCGAGGCATTCACCTTGGGTGAATACAAAGGGTATTGCGGCGGTTTGTCGGTTGGATTTTAGGGCTTTTGGTTATCCCACCAAACGCGGGCCTGTCGGCCTCTTACTTTTTCCCATAACAAATCCCAGGCCCCTAGGGCCAAGGCCAGATTCATGTGCAAGAAATGCAAAGGAGCCCCCAGGCGTTGGGCCCAAACGGCGGGAGTTCGTCGATTGCGCTGAATCAAAATCAAGAGGGCGGTGAATTCAATTCCGCCCAGTAATACCAAGGCCAGGCCCCATGCGCTGCCACTCAAGGCCCATCCCCAGGACAAAACGGTGACCAGCAGGAGCCAAGGACTCAGCCAACGAATGACTTTGTGAGAAATCCATGCGTAGGCCAGGCGGGGATTCAGGGCCAGGGTGCGGAAGGCCCATAAGTTTTGAAGATTGCCTTTGCCCAATCGGCGTTTGCGGCGGAACTGTACAGCGGCATCGCCTTCAATGGGCATACGGGCCACGGCGTTGGGGGCAAAAACCACTCGCCGTCCTTTGCGCAAGATGGCCGCGAACCAATAAAAATCATCGACAATAAAGCCTTCGGGGACTTTTACGAAATCCGAACAGCGCAAAGCCATGAGGGCCCCGTAGCCCCCCATGACACAACCGCGTTGGGATTCGCCTTGTTTGGTAATCATTTCCCGTTCCAGGTATTGGATTTCGGGTGCCGAGACCTTGGTGGCCTGGGTTTGATCTGGTTGGATCGCCAAAATGCGAGCCTGCACCCCACCGACGCTCGTTTCCCCAAATGGAAGCACCAATTCTGCCAAGGTTTTTTCTTCCAAAAGCGTATCGGCATCCGTGAGAACCAGGATGGCGTCCTCAGGGTTTTCGAGGCAGACCTCCTCGTAGAGGGCTTGAATGATGCGGGGCTTCCCGGTTCGTGTTTCAAAGCGGCGATGCCTCAAACCCGGGTAGACGGTCGTTAGTTCTTCCAGGATGGGATCGGTTTGGTCGGTACAGGCATCGGTTCCGACATAGAATTTAATCTTGGCCTTGGGGTAGGAGGAGCGAAAGACCGAAAGGACTTTGGGGCGGATATGCTTTTCTTCGTTGCGGGCCGCCATCAGGATGACGACCTCCGGAAACGACTCCAGCGGTTCAAAGTCTTCTTGATGACGGGCCGCCCGGCGCATATGCCAAGGGTAGAGGATGTAGCTGTGAAAGAGCGCAGCGGATGATAGCAAACCTGTTACAAACGACCACATGGATTCAAGCCGAAGTTAAAGGTTGAAGCAAGTCCGAAAGGCTCTTCAATTGAAGATCCGGTTGAAGGTGTTCCTTCAGAGTTTGAAGGGCGTTTTGCCGCATTTGGTCCAAAAGCTCGGGCTCTGCGTAGAGCCTTTGAAGGCCTTCAAGAAATTCGGCAGGATTTTCGGCGGGCCAATAGTCCAAACGAGGCCGCAGCCCCAGCCCCTGAACCCCCAGAGTAGTCGAAAGGAGGGGAATGCCCAACCAAATGGCCTCCAGGGCTTTGATTTTAAGACCGCTTCCCATGCGCAATGGCATCACCAGAAGGTCGCATTGCGCCATAAAGGCGGAGGCGTCCTCTACTTCGCCGTGAACCACGACCCCTGGGAGATCCGCTCCCAATCCGGACGGTATCTTGCGGCCGGCGAGATGAAAGGTTGGCGATGGATGAATCGTGCGGAATTGAGGAAGCCAATCCTCCAAAAACCATTGAACGGCATCCAAGTTGGGTAACCAATCCAAGGTGCCGATGAATCCCAAGCGGAGCCCGGGATGTTCCGGCCCCCTTAGTACTTGAATGTTGTTATGAAAGGCCGCAAGGTCTTTTGGGGTGAATGGATTTGGTGGCCAGTAGCCCAAGGTAATCACGGGCTTGGGGGAAGATTGCATTTTGGATAATGTTACGGCATCTTCGGCGCTGATTGCCAAGACGGTGTCGGATTCGTTCAATACTTTTTTTTCGAACGCTAACACTTTGCGATATTCCAAGCCCATCCACCAAAACAAGGGATGCCAACGGGGATAGGAACGGGCTTTTTGGCGCAAGATTTCACTTTCAACATTGTGGGCTCTGTAGAATACCCGGACCGGGTATTGGCGCAACAAAGGCAAGTAGAGCGCGGCCGCAAGCCCCTCCACGAGGACCACATCCGGTCGCTCTTCATCCAGGGTTTGGCGTAGTTTTCTGGAAATCTGGTCTTGTTCAAAACGACTGAGGTGGTAGGGTTTGCGTTGAAACAACGAAAGCAGAGCTCCGAACACCGAGATATCGCTGCGCAGGTCCACGGTTTGCATCCTTCGGCCTTGGGCCAAGTCCGATGGAAGTTCCGAGGCTTCGACCCGGTTTCGAGTGGGATTCATGCAAAACCAGCGAACCTTGTGCCCTAATTGCTCCAGGCAGGTGGCCATATGGTGCACCGCTTTGACCCCCCCATCCCGCAGGGGATAGGGGATTCGGTTGTAAACCTGAAGGACCTTTAGGGAAGTGGAGGCTGCATCCATGACCGGTTGTTCAGCTAATCCAACGAAAAGTTCGGTCTCGGTTGGCTCGGTAAACCAAAACCAGGGCTACCGGCAATAGGAACAGACTAGAAATCCACATGGACCATTCCGGAGCCAGGCTCCCTTCCCGGGCCAATTTCTCGCTGGTCATGGTCAGGATATGGTAAACCAAAAACCCTGCAATGGCCACCACCGTTGGCATGCCCAGACCTCCTTTGCGAATGATGGCTCCCAGCGGGGCTCCTAGCAAAAACAAAAGAATGCAGGCAAAAGACAAAGAAAATTTTCGATGCAATTCGATAACATAACGTGCAGTTAGTTCTTTGCGGCTCTGCATTTCCCGATTTTTCATATCGGTGTAGGATCGCACCGTTTGGATTTGGCGAAGGGCCTCCTGCGATAGTTCGGGGTCGTTCCAAGTCGAAGGCGGAATCCCTTCGGTCAACGCTGAATCAAAGACAGGATCGGATTGGGGTCGGCCAAAGTGATACTGCCCCAGTATCAAAGCATTGAGGGCCGAATCACGGCTGGCATTGTCGCGACGCAGGGAATCAATGGCCAATCGTAACTGCCTGGAATTGAGCATGGAATAATAATCTTTGAAGAGACTTTCGTCGCTGCGCCGCAGTTTGAGTTGGCTGAGGTCCAAATGAATCTCTTGCTTTTTGAAACGAATCCTGGATTCACCATCGCTTAGGTTGGCTTTGCCCGATGGGGTACGGTCCGTATAGGTGAAGCCGTTGCGGAGTTCGATGGTCAAAAAACGCTGGTCCGGGCTGTGAATCAACCGGCCTTGTTTGGCGTAGGTGACCTGGGGGTAGGATCCCGAAATCGTCCGGTCGTAGATCCAAATACCAAGAAGGGTCTGCGGATCCTTGCCTTTGCGTCGGACCATCAGGGAATAGCCTTCGATGTCCTGGTAAAAAACGCCGGGCTTGATGGCGAGGGAAGGCTTTTTTTGTTGAACATCGTACAGAAGCGAACCAAATTTGAGCCGAGAGGAGGGGAGCAAGGTATCCGAGAAATAAAAGGCCAGCATCGAAATCCCTACAACCACGACCAGCAGTGGACGTAAAAAACGCATGAACGAAATCCCCGATGCTTTGATGGCCGTCAATTCCCCGTTCTCCGCCAAGTTACCCAGCGTCATAATGGAAGCCAAAAGAAGGGCCAGGGGGAGTGCCATCGGCACAAAACTGGCCGAGGCGTAAAAGATGAGCTCGGCGATGATCCACCATTCCAAGCCTTTGCCCACCAAGTCATCGATGTAAAGCCACAAGAATTGCATCACCAGGATGAACTGCACAATCAAAAAAGTCGCTACCAAGGGCAGGGCAAAGGCCCTGATGAGCATGCTGGATAAACGATTCATGGGGAGGTTCATCGCGCCGTAGCGCTCTTTGCCCAAAAATCGTCCTAAAACCACCGGAATCAAAACGAAGCGTGTCCTGATGTGTTAATTGGTCATGGGATTTTATCAGCTTTACGAAAAACAATGGTTGCCGGCCTCCCCGGAAACCCTCTGGGACTTTGTGGCCACGCCCCGCAATTTGGCCCGCATCACCCCACCCCGCATGGGTTTTCAAATTCAAACCCCTGATTTGCCCCCGGTGATGCATTCCGGGATGATGATTGCCTACCGCGTTCGTCCCCTTCCGGGGTGGACCACCACCTGGGTCACCCGTATTTCGGAGGTTATTCCCGGGGAATATTTTGTGGATGAGCAGGTTTTGGGACCTTACCGCTTCTGGCACCATGAGCATCGACTCACCCCAGGGGACGGCGGCACCTGGATGGAAGACCGGGTTTCTTATATCCCGCCCATGGGCGTCTTGGGGGATTTGGCCCAGCATCTCTTGATTCGAGGTCAGCTCCAAGAAATTTTTGAATACCGCACCAAGGCCATGGAGGCCCTGTTTCCCGCCAAGTAATTGGATGGCAACCGCTCATCGAAAGCCCTTTCTGCCCACCAAAATCTGTCCAACCTGCGGCCGCAGCTTCACTTGGCGCCGCAAATGGATCTTGAATTGGGAGCAGGTGCGATACTGCAGCAAGAAATGCAGTTCCAAGGCTCCTTGATGTATATTTGCCCCCCATCAACCGCCCAAAGCGGTACACTTGTTCTTTAAGGCGGGGTAGCTCAGATGGTTAGAGCGTAGGATTCATAACCCTAAGGTCGGCAGTTCGATTCTGCTCCCCGCTACGATTTTTAGAAATCCCGACTTCCGTTGGGCTGGAACGTGTAGCGGAAGGTGTAGTGGCGTTGCAGTTTGTATTTGACCGAATCGGGTTCGGTGACCGCTGGGGTTACGCCTCCTTTGTAATAATTGAGAATTTCGACTTTGGCAAATTTGCCGGAAGAGGTGCGGATGACGAGGATTTTGCCGGGGATCGGACGCACCAGCTGTTCGGCCTGCGAGTAGGTGTACCAGGCCCGGCCACTTCCAACCGGAATGGCGTAGTTGGGCGCTGCATCTACTCGGAATGTCGAATCGGCAGGGATGGATTTGAGGTCGGCGAAGAGACCGGTCCAAACGAAAGCCCCACCCTGGCCAGGCCCGCTGCTGCCCGAATTGGTGATAATGGTGGTACCGCGGAAGCCCAAATCCCAACGATTGCTCGCTGAGTCGGTGGAGGGAATGATGGAATTGGTCTCTAGGCTGTAGAAGGTGAATTTGCCAGCGCCGTAAGGAATCCCGCCGGCCGGGGGTACCCCGGGGGTAATCCCAATGATGGTATCGGCGATGAGGTTCTGAACCGTCACGGCCTGCAGTCCCACCGGAGGGATGGGGTTGTTGTCATCGCAGGCGATGGTGAAGGCCGCAAAGCCAAGGAAAAGGGCGATGGCTCTGAAGGAAAGAGGTCGTGGGACGAAAGTTTTCATGGTTGGAGTTTTGGGTCGATTTTGGGACGATGATGAAGGGAATTATTAGGGCGTAGGTCGCCATTCCAATTGGATAAACAACGACCGGGGATTAAAGTTTGGTACAAAAAACGCATCGCGATAATTAAATAGATTATCAATCCCGGCCTGCAATTGGAGCAACACCCCGGTCTTGTTCCAGGTGATCGGCCCGCCACCCACCAGTCGGTGCACCGCAAAGCCGGCGGCCCGCAAATCCTGACGATTGTACAGGCCATTACCGTCGGTGTCGGCCGTCAACCAAGAGGAACGGTAGGTGGTCTGCCAACGCAGATAAAAATCCTTTGCTAGAATTTTGGTCAGGCCAATCTGCACCTGTTGGTTGGAGCGGAAAGGCAATCCCCGGTAATCGGAGGCCCGCATCAGTCGGCTAAATCCGTCCTCGCCTCGGGTGTACACTTCTTTGTTACGGATACGAGTCCAATCCTCCGGTCGGCCCGTCCATAACATTTGCCAACCCAAGTTGGCGGACCAACGTGGATGCTCCAAGCTTAGTTTGTTTTCGATACCGGTGGTGTAGGCGCGGTTGATATTGAGGTACGAAAAAATCTGGGATCCATCTGTTTGGATAGCGACCGGTCGACTATCAATCATGTTTTCGAGCAGGTGTCCGAACCAATGGCTTTCCCAGCGCCAATCCAGGATCCCTCGCCGGCCGTAACGAGTGCGCCCCCATTGAATCGAAGTTGAATACTCTGGCCTCAATTCCTGGAGCAAGGCAAATTCAGGGGTGCGGGATGCAATGAGCCCGGCCGAATCCAAAGCTGCAATGACTTGTTGGGCATTCAAACTCCCCAGAACCCGGTAATTCCCGGCGGCTGGGTTGATAAAATTGAGGTACAATTGCCTGAAATCAGGGGTTTTGAAACCGCGAGCGATGGAAATTTTCCAATTGACCAAGGGGTTTTGCCACCATTGTATGGCGATTTTGGGACTCCACGCCGAACCAAAGAGTTGGTATCGGTCAAAGCGAACGGCTGCAAGCATCGAAGCCCTTTCGTTGAACTTATGATCCCATTGTTGGAACACATACCAAACGGGGTTGATTCTTTCTTGCATATCCCCCCCGTATCGCTCGCTACGAACGGCATCTCGGACCGTTCCCATTCCATAGACCCATTCGGATTGAGGCGAAGAAGTCCAAATCCCCTGCCATTCGGCTTTGAGGTAACGCTGTTCGAAGCCATCGCTGTAAAGTAGGCCGTCTGCGTTTTCGAGGCTTTGTTTTTTGTCAAATTGACTACCGTACAAGCGCAGCCGCCCTTTGTAGTTTTTGAGATGACGAGAGGGCTGGTGTACCCAATCCAAACGGAGGTTGTGTTCACCGTTTTGTTCATTGCCCAACGATTCCACGCGTTGGCCATTGGTCACCGCTGACAAGAGACTTTCGCTTCGGTCATGGTTGCTTCGCCATTGCACGAGCAGGTGGTGGTCCTGGTGTGGCGTCCAGCGAAATTTTTGTTGTTGTGAAAATCGCCGGAGGGGGCTGAGCAGGGGGGATTGGGTGAAAGGCCGCAGGCTGTATTGATCGGTTTGGAAATAATTGACCCCCCCGTCCCAAAAAGCGGGTTGGCGCTTGCTCAGGCGCTGTTGGGCCTGGATGCCCAGGTCCAGGGAGTTGAGGGTACCAATTCGAAGGGAGGCTGATCCTTGGTTTTGGTTGTTTTCGGAATCGTCGGTGACCAGGTTAACGACCCCGCCCAATGCCTCGCTACCGTACAAAGCCGAGGACGGACCTTTGACGATCTCGACCCGTTTGACCTGGTTCAATCCCAGGCGCTGCAGTTCGAGGGTTCCTGCACTGCGACCGATGAGGGGTTCTCCGTCCAAAAGGATGAGGTTGTACTCCGGCCCCAGGCCTTGGATTTGGATGCCGGTCCCAAATCCCTGTTGAAGGATCAAACCGCTTTGGTCTTGCAAGAGATCGCTGAGGCGGAGTGTGGCCGAACGTTTGATTTGTTCCTCCGAAATCACGGTCGCTGGGAGGGGAAGGCTGACCGTGCTTTTGCGGTTACGAGTCCCGGCTACCAGGACCTCGCGTAACCACGGCGCATGTACAAGGGTATCCGGGCTTGGTTTGGGGAGGTTTTGAGCCATCATGCCCCCGTTGGGGCAAACCGCCAAGCTTCCTAGGAGAAACAAAAAGAGCCTCAGGGCCGAGCGAACAGGCAGACAACGCATGCGGCCGCGAAATTAGGCAAGGCATCTGCTGGCCGGGCTTTCACCGGGCCTTCATCCGGCCTTTTATCCGGCCTTTTATCCGGCCTTCATCGCCTCCCCCATGCGGTCCTCCAAAAAGGACGCCGAGGCAATTAGGGTCGGCGCAAAAAGCGCAGCTCGGCCCCCCGTCCCTTCGCATCCCTGACCTTGAGCATGTAAACCCCCGGGGCAGCCGAGGAGAGGTCCAGTAGAAGGGGTTGCTGAGGATCGTTCCAGGTTCCTTGAGACCATGAACGGCCGAAGGCGTCGGTGATTTGGTAGCGGATTCCATCGCTGCTTGTGACTAGCGCGGAGAATGATCCGCCAAGCTCCAGGGTCATTTGGTCTTGTGCGGGGTTGGGGTAGGCGCGCAGGCTCAGCGGCGGATTCTCCAACGTTTTGAGCGAGGTCAACACCGCGAAAAAGAACTCCGCAGTTTTCTGGATAATAAAGTTGGTCGTGGAGGTATCGGTCAGGTCATGCCCCAGTGTCGCAAAACTGTGCAATTGAGAACGCGCCCCCAGTCGTTGAATGCGGGGATGCAAGAGGGATGATCCGTCCAATTGCAAAATGGGGTTGCTCAAAAAGGTAGCGTAACCCCTTGCATAAGGAACGACATCGTCCTGCATTCCGTGGAAATGCACGGTGGGATGCACCGGTGCCTGGAGCAATTGGGAATCCAAAAGCGCCCCCGCCATATTAAAAACCCCGTGGACTCTGGAGGAATAACCGGGATTCCCGGACAGGCCTTCCAGCCCCCCGCCAACAACTCGTAACATATTGCGAATCAGCGGAGTAGCCAATGCCGTATCCCGAAAATACGCCGCATGCAATGCCGTGATGGCGCCGGCCGAATACCCTCCGATAAAGATTTGGTTGGTGTCGATAACAAAAGGATTGAGACCGCTTTGACCCGGAACACCATCGGCCACGCTTCGCCGCAGAAAGCGAACCGCCGCCTTGGCATCCTGGGTCGCCCGGATGGCCGCCTTGGCAAATTCAGCATCCAATGGCGTGGAGATGCCGATACTAACGCCCAGTCGATAGGAAGCCGTCGCTGTAACATAACCCCGCCTGGCAAATTCTTGGCAGAGACGGGTCATCACCGCATCGTTTCGGGTCCCGCCCACAAAAGAACCTCCGTGAAAAAACAACATCACGGGGCGAGGAGCAGCATTGGCCTCCACCGGTAGGTACAGGTCCATGGCCAGGGTTTGGTTGGTGCCGTTGGAGGCAACGGCCTGCCCGTAGTTGATACCGTTGAGGGTCTGGACCTGGGCCATAACCGGTTGCAAGTACCGTTGGGCCGAAGCCGGCAGAATGGACCCAAGGAACAGAGCCACGAGGGCCCAATACCTGTAACAGGGATACGAGGAAAGGTTGGTCATTTTGAACCTAATTTAGAACGAAGTTAATCGAGTCATGTATGAAAGAAGCCGGCAACCTTGGGGCCAAGAACCCCCAAGACACCTCCAAGAAGGTTATGCAAGCCGTTCTGGTCGCGGCGCTGGGGTATTTCGTGGATATCTACGATTTGGTTCTCTTTAGCATCGTTCGGGTGAGCAGCCTTCGAGATTTGGGTGTTGCGGAGGCTCAAATGGAGGGGGACGGGGTATTTATCCTCAACATGCAAATGGTTGGGATGTTGCTTGGGGGCATTGCTTGGGGGGTGATGGGAGACAAGGTGGGTCGACGTTCGGTTTTGTTCGGATCTATTTTGTTGTATTCCGCGGCCAACCTTGCCAATGCTTGGGTTCAATCGGTGGAGCAATACGCCTGGATACGCTTGATTGCCGGTTTTGGACTGGCAGGTGAATTGGGTGCCGGGATTACCCTGGTCAGCGAATTAATGACCCCGGAACGCAGGGGTCACGGGACGACGGTGGTGGCTACCGTGGGTGCGGCCGGGGCGATTTTGGCCGGGGTGGTTGCTTCTAATTTTACTTGGCAAACGGCGTATGTTGTCGGCGGTGTTCTGGGATTTTCGCTTCTGTTGTTACGATTTGGCGCATTGGAGTCCGGAATGTTTCAACAGACGCTCAAGGCCGAAGTTAGCCGCGGGGCTTTTTGGAAATTATTCACGCCCCGGTCGCGGGCTCTTTTGTTTTTGAATAGCATTCTTATCGGGGTTCCCATTTGGTTTTGTGTCGGGATTTTGATTACTTTTTCCCCTGAATTAGCCAAGGAATTGGGGGTGGAAGGCATGGTCAATCCCGCTTATGCCGTGATGTGCACCTATGCCGGTTTGACGGTGGGGGATTTCCTTAGCGGAGCTTTGAGTCAACGGTTTCGAACACGCAAAAAGATCGTTCGTGTTTTTTTGTGGCTAACGGTCCTGACCACCGGTGTCTATCTATCCGGTTGGGTAACCTCGTTAAACGGATTTTATCTGCTATGTATTGCCCTTGGATTAGCGACCGGTTATTGGGCGGTTTTTGTCACCATGGCTTCCGAACATTTTGGGACCAATCTGCGGGCTACCGCCACCACCTCGGTGCCCAATTTTGTACGGGGCTCCACGGTCTTGATTACCCTGGGCTATCGATACGGTCAGACCTGGACGACCAAAACCTATGCGACCCTGGCGGTTGGCATGGTTTGCCTGGGCCTTGCCTTTGCGGCCCTGTCCCGCCTCCACGAAACCTGGGGCAGGGATCTGGATTTTCAGGAGGACTGAGGTAGATCTGAACAGACTTAGCGCTGCAGAGCGTAGCGCTGCATGAGTCCACTCAAATGAAATTGTTGCTGGCGCGCATCAACGGAAATGGACCAAAATCGCATTTTTTATGCCTATCTTTGTTCGAGAAAAAATGATAGCATCTCACTTTATATCAGCACTCTTGTTCGTATTTGTTGGTTATGCAACCAGCATAGATGTTACTATCAAAAAAATGCTATCTGAAGACATTTGCGCTGAACACAGCGGTTCTGAAAACACTGAAAACGATACAGCAGAAAAAGGAAAAGAAGGAGAAGAAGGAGGTGTGGAAGATGAAAACAAGGAATTTGCATCTTTACAACACAAACCTGCTCAAACTTTATTTCAAGCTAAATTAAACGTTCTTGCTGCCTTGCTCAAGTTGAAGGATCCAAGCGTTCTGGCAGAATGCCCTCCTCCTAAAAATTAATCTTGTCTTAACTTGCCTCTACGGGTAAGTTGTTTTTGATTTCATCGCCTTTGGTAACTAAACCGGTTAGGCGTTGAAAATCGTTATTTATTTAGGAATAAATTTTTAATACAAAGTCTAATTACATAAGACATGAAAACATTAACAAAAGAATTGCAGGCAGCCATTACACCTAGAATGGCTTTAGAGTTGCTCAAAGATGGCAACAAGCGTTTTGTAAACAACTTAAAAGCAAACCGTAACCTGTTGCAACAGGCAAACGAAACTTCAGACGGTCAGCATCCAATTGCAGTGATTTTAAGTTGTATTGATAGCAGAACTTCTGCTGAACTTATTTTTGACCAGGGGCTTGGCGATGTTTTTAGTGTACGAATAGCTGGAAACATCGTGAATGAAGATATTCTCGGTAGTATGGAGTTTGCTTGCAAATTAGCAGGGGCTAAAATAATTGTTGTGTTAGGTCACAGCAAATGTGGTGCTATCAAAGGAGCCTGTGATCATGCTGAAATGGGAAATTTAACGACCCTACTTTCTAAAATAAGGCCGGCAGTGGATGATGAAACCGAAACTGTCGAAAATCGTTCTTCAAAAAATGTTTTTTTTGTAGAAAATGTAGCAGCCATTAATGTAAAAAGAACTGTGAAAGCCATTAAAGAGCGAAGTACTATCCTATTGCAAATGATAAACAAGGGTGAAATTGGTATTGTTGGAGGCATGCACGATTTATCAACGGGCGAGGTGACATTTTATAATGACACTCAGGTATTTAATAATTAAAATCAATCGTTTAAATTAAATTTTATCCAAAATGATTAGTAATATATTTTCTGATATTAAATCAGATTTCATATCAGGTTTAGTGGTTTTTTTAGTTGCATTGCCTCTTTGTCTGGGAATAGCTATTGCTTCCGGGGCATCCCCTTTTGCTGGCATCATCACGGGTGTGATAGGCGGAATCATCGTAGGTTATCTTAGTAATTCTAATGTGAGTGTTTCAGGTCCTGCAGCAGGATTGATTTCTATCGTTTTATTAGCAATTCAGGACTTGGGGTATGAGGCCTTTATATTAGCAGTTGTACTGGCGGGTATATTCCAGTTACTACTTGGATTTGCAAAAGCTGGAACTATTTCTAATTACTTTCCATTTGGAGTAATAGAAGGAATGTTGGCTGGTATTGGTATCATCATTGTCAAAAAACAATTACCACATGCTATTGGCTATGACGGTGAACACGAGGGTGATTTTTTCAATTATAATCTTACGGATAATTCTGACGGTAATGGTTTTTTTAATGAGTTGATACACTCTTTTAATTTTGCGCATACAGGTATTATTTTAGTAGCACTTATTTCAATAGGAATAATCATAGTCTTCAATAAAGTCCCCTTCCTAAAAAAAATCAATGCTTTACCTGCTGCTTTGGTGGTGGTGGTTATGGGAGTCATAGTGAATGAATTATTTAGAATCTTCAATCCAGACTTATTTATTGCAGGAGAGCATTTGGTTTCTTTACCTGTTGCTGGGTCGGTTAATGAATTTATCTCACAATTCAAATTCCCGGATTTTATGGCTATTTCTAACCCAAAGGTTTGGATAACCGCTGCTACTATTACGGCTGTTGCCAGCATTGAAACCTTATTGTGTTTAGAAGCAGGAGATAAAATGGACCCTTTCAAGCGTTTTTCTAGTGCCAATACGGAACTAAAAGCTCAAGGTGTAGGCAATATCCTTGCGGGATTGTTGGGAGGTTTGCCTATGACAAGCGTAATCGTTAGAACTACTGCCAATATTACTTCTGGAGCAAAAACAAAATTATCTACAATTATTCATGGTACACTTCTTTTGCTTTCTGTAATTTTAATTCCATCGATTTTAAACAAAATACCAATGGCTTGTTTAGCTAGTATTTTGATTATGATTGGTTTTAAATTAGCAAATCCTAAAGTATTTAAACATATGTGGGACATAGGGAAATTTCAGTTCATTCCTTTTATCGTTACCGTAATAGGTGTAGTAGGAATAGATTTATTGAAGGGTGTAGGTCTCGGATTGGTAGTTAGCATTTTCTTTATTCTTTTAGGAAATATTAAATTAGCGTACTTCTTTAAAAAAGAAGAACATAAGGATGGAGATGTTATTCATATAGATTTAGCACAAGAAGTTTCATTTTTGAATAAGGCATCAATTAAACAAACACTAGCCCATTTGCCAGAAAATTCAAATGTAATTATCAGTGCTCAAAACACCGTTTATATTGATTACGATGTACTGGAATTGATAAAAGACTTTTCTAATTATGGTGCTAAAAATAAAAATATCAACTTAGAATTAAAAGACTTCAAGCGTTCATATAAATTACAAAATAGTATAGATAGTAGTCACGTTTCTTTAACATCATAAATTGTGGTTTTATTATTCTTTAAAGTGTTTTTGGACAATTTGCTATGCCAACTATGGCCATTCTATATGTTGGTTTGAATGCCAAGTTTTTGGAAGTTGAAGGCAACTTGAATTGTGAAATGCAAAATGAGATATTTTTAATCCCTCATTTATTCTCTTCCACAAGGGTGCGTATGAAACTCTGCATTTAATGGGTCTGGTCACGTTTTCGAATCTCCTACTACACCAGAAGGCATTCGGCGATTCGGTTGAACGCCTGAGGGCTAGTGGGGGTTCGTTGACGGTTGATTTTAACCGTTGTTCCCTGGTGGATTATTCCTTTTTGGATTGGTTGGAGCGATTTAGAGAGGAGTCGAATGACTTTGGTGTTGAGGTGAAGGTGGAGGGCCTGGAGTCCATGAAAAGGGTATCGGATCATCCCATGGCGACGCGCTTTCGTTCCTAAATAAACCGGATGGAGGCTTTTATCATATTGAGGGTTTTGAGATATCTTGTTTGGGTCATCGTTTGTTGGGGACCATTGACTTTGCGTGCTCAGAATTTGGGTCATTCGGAGCGGGAACAAGTGGATCAGGTGCATGCTTGGTATGTTTGGACCGGTCAATACCCCATTCGTGGCAAGTGGGGACTCTATACCGAGTATCATTTTCGGCGGGCCAACCTCTTGAGTGAATTTCAACAATCGCTGTTAAGGGTGGGGGCCGAATACAAATTAAGTCCGCAGGTCTCGGGGATTATGGGATACGGCTTGATACATACGGGTATTTATGGCGAACAACCCTTGGTGCACCCGCTCTTGGAACATCGAATTTGGCAACAGTTGTTATGGAAATACCCCAACCGATTTGTGAATGTTTCTCAGAGGCTTCGCATGGAGGAAAGGTTCATTTCCAAGTTGGAGAATGGAGCTTCAACGCCTACTCCGGTCGAGTACCGTATTCGTTATCGCCTGCAGCTGGAACGGAATTTCGGTTGGGGAACTTGGCTCAATCGTCAACGAAATTTTTGGTGCCTGTCCAACGAAGTTTTTGCGAATCTGGGACCCGGTGCCGGGCTCAACCGTTTGGACCAGAACCGGTTCTATGTAGGTTTAGGTCATCGTTTTGGGCAGGATTGGCAGGTGCAGGCCGGCTACTTACGGCAATTGGTGGTCAAGAAATCAGTTTACGAGGAGGAGGATAACCATACCCTGATGGTCATGGTTTCACATACCCTGACGTCATCCCCTAAACCTTGATTCTTAATCGACATAGGTTTCTTTGAGGGCCATTTTGACTTTTCGGATTATTGGCGCTTTAAGGTCACCAAACTTCTGTAGGACTCTGCGTTTGTCAATGGTTCGAATCTGGTCCAGAACGATCCAACCTTTGGTTTGGGATTGTTGGATTTCGATACGGGTCGGGTAGGGTTTGGAACTGCTTGTGATTGGGGCAATGACAATCGTAGCTAAATTTCTGTTGATTTCATCCGGTGAAATCACCAAACAGGGCCTGGTTTTTTTGATTTCGTGGCCTATCGTGGGGTCGAGGTTGACCAAAATAATTTGGTATTGTTTTATTTCCATTCCTCCAAGTTTTCGTCCTCGAACAGATCTGGAAGAAGGAGTTGGTCATCACCTTCCTCGTTCATTTTTTGGAACGCCTGATCCCATCCCTCCCTGGCTTGGGTTGAAGGTTTGAGGACGATATAATCTTCTTCCAGGATTATTTCCAAACTATCCTGTATGCTGTACTTTTCTAGGATGGTCTTGGACAAGCGAATTCCTTTGGAGTTTCCGATGGGGATGATGGGAATGTTCATGGCGCTAATGTAATTACAAAGTTACTACAATGATGCAATTTCCTGCCGTAGGATCCAGAGTTCCGGTGGTTGGATGACAGGGGGCGTATCGTGGCTGGGCGCGGAGGAGTCGGGCGCTTGAACCGCCTCGTAAAGCAGGGTCTCCACGGGGGCAGGGCGAAAGCAGGGTTGTAAATCGGCAGGGTCCGCATCGGGAGCCAACCAAACCCTTTGTTGGGTGGAATCCAGGATAACGGGCATGCGGGATTCCCCGGATTTGCTTTGGTTGTGGACCAGGGCCATGGCGGGATTGGCTTGGGTGGTGACGATACTGCAACCGTGGTAGGGAATGCCGGTGGGGGTGGCTCCCCATACAGCGTAGAGACCGGCCAGGCACAGGGGCTCTTCGTCCGTTCGGCTCATCCGGTGCAGAAATTTGGCTTTGCCCTGATGGTGGTATTCAAAGAAACCATCCACGATGATCAGGCAACGCTGGCCCTTGGCCGATTCTCGAAAGGAAGGCTTTTCCCACAAGGATTCCGAACGGGCGTTGAGGGTCTGCTTGGCCAGCTGGGAGGCCTGTTCACGATCTCGTACCCAGGGTGGGACTAAGCCCCACCGAAAGAGTCG
>Ga0247832_1004614_pt1 | contig 16999 bp, 19 predicted proteins | sample LaCruzMarch2015__10_FD_192407 | JGI IMG/M metagenome (GOLD analysis project Ga0247832, IMG submission 192407) | Freshwater microbial communities from meromictic Lake La Cruz, Castile-La Mancha, Spain - LaCruzMarch2015_4m | ecosystem: Environmental > Aquatic > Freshwater > Lake | place: Spain... | reverse complement strand
TTATATTTAAATTCAGCTTCTTCCATAAACTGATCCAACTTTACAGAACTCCCCTTTTCAATAGTTTCAAACAACTGTTTAAGTTCTACATAATTTTCGGGAATGCTAATCTTATCATTTTCGCCAAACAACACATCAAATGATGGGTTAAGGAGTTTCAATTTGTAAAACTCAGCGGGTGAATAACCAAAATCTGCAAAGAATTTTTCAAAAACACCTGGCATCCAATACCAACTTGGTCCCATATCAAACAAATATCCATTGTCGGTTTTGAATTGACGAGCGCGACCGCCTATACTGTTGTTTTTTTCAAATACATGTACTTCATGTCCAGCTTTTGACAAATAAGCTGCAGCACTCAAACCTGAAAATCCCGAACCAATAATAGCAATTTTAGACATGTGTGTTATGATATTCAGCTTATTTTATACAAACATATATGATTTGCATTTCGAAAGGTATAACTTTTATTTAATGTATATATAAAAAATACTTTGTAATATAAATAAATTAAAAAAAAATCTATGTTGCAACAACTAATTTAAAAAACTATTTTATATTTATCCATATGTATTGAACTCCAAAGGCACACTGACTGTACAAAACGAAAACGTTGAAGGAAAAAACATATTGCATATCCGAAATTCAATAGGTCAAATTGCATAAACAATTACGTTGAATAAGTGTAGTCAAAAAATTTGATTGAACAATTTATCAAGTGGCATCTACTTTGTTTCGCTAAAAAATCCAACATCTCAAACCTATCCAGATAAAATTATCATACAATAAATAGCCTTCAGTAAACAAAAAGCCACCTATTTAAGTGCCTTTTTTAGTATAAAAAGTTCACTTAATCATAAATTCTATGAATCGAGTTGCTTAATAGCCATTATTCTTTTGACTATAAAATAATTATATAAATTATGTAGTTTAACAACTCGAAATTACTTTTGGCAACTTAAATTTTGGTATGAAAAAATCTACAATCTCAATTGCTTTTCTAGCATTGTTTTCTCTTTTAAAAACCTCCTCGACGCAAGCTCAAAAGTTTTATGCAGGGGTACATTCATCCTATCATTTTGGCATGGGTGGGGTTATGAATGGCTACTTCAGTGCTACGAGTAGCTCCTTAAGCGCTACAATTACTGATGAAAAAGTAAATTTCGGAAAAGGAATTCAAGCTGGGATCAATATCGGATATTTTATTAACAAGAACATTGGACTTGAATTGACTTTTTCAAAAGCATTAAAACAAAAGATGGAAATGGAAAATCAAATTAGACCATCTTGGAACGGAACTTATTCCGAAAAAATTGGGTTTAGTACCTCTTCAACTATTTTTTCTCCAGCAATAGTTGTTAAAACTAACCATGAAAAGCTCAATGTATACAGCAAACTTGGCTTAATGATACTGAAAAGCAAACAACAAAATACTTACTACGAAAACAACAATACATTTATTACAAACAAAGAATTTGATCTCGAAGGGATTTCTGGTATTGGTTTCAGAGCAGGTATTGGCACCTCTATTAAACTTAGCAAATTGGTAGAATTACAATTTGAGTTAAACACTTCTAATATTACAGCAAAACCTAAACGCGAAATACTAACAAAAAACATGGAAAATGGGGTAAATCTTTTACCAATCATGACCGTTCAAGATAAGGAAACTGATTTTGTGGATGAATATACAATTACTGCAACTCCAGCACCAACAAATGTTCCAAACAAATCTCTGAATGTATATTTACCCTACAACACATTAGGCATTCAAATTGGATTGGTGTTTAAATTCTAACTTTTAAGAATAATTCATTTTTGGTTTTATATAATATCAATATTAAAGTCTATTCTAGAATATTAGAATAGACTTTGCTGGTCTTATTTTTTCTTAAAAAATATTTACTAAAAAATTTTCATTGCCAAATAAATTGAATTAAATTTTTGATTTGACACTGAGCGTTAGTTAATATATCATTTTTACTTTTATTCTCAAATTCAATTCAGTATATTCACGCTAAAATCTAAATCTTTTGCTATGAAAAAAACGTTATCTATTCTGCTTTTGGCATCTTTAATGTTGAGTTTGCAATCTGCAAAGGCTCAAACTAAAGTTATGTTTTACACAACTATGGGCAATTTTGAAGTCGAATTGTACGATGGCTTACAACCAATAACCTCAAACAATTTCAAATCACTTGTCAATGCAAAATTTTATGATGGCATTATTTTCCATCGTGTCATCAATGGATTTATGATTCAAGGTGGCGATCCTACTGGGACAGGAAGTGGCGGTCCTGGATATACCATTGCTGACGAATTTGATCCTAACACGAGCAACATTCAAAAAACCTTAGCTATGGCCAATGCAGGACCAAATACTGGTGGAAGTCAATTTTTCATCAACTTGGTCAATAACACCTATTTAAATCCCAACCATCCTGTTTTTGGGATTGTAACTACTAATTTTTCCGTCGTGCAATCTATTGGCGCAGTAGCTACAAATGCCAGCGATAGACCATTGACTGATGTCAAAATGGATAGTGTTCGTGTAATTGCTTTCCCATTGTCATCAACCTCAGTCAATGCACAATCAAATGCTTTAAGCTTGACCTTATATCCAAATCCTGTCAATGAAAACAGTTTAGTTGGTATCGAATCAAATGCAGAACAATTAGTCAATTTATCGATATTTAATATACAAGGTATGTTAGTACAAAAAAGTACTGTTTATGTACCAAAAGGCGCTTCTAAATTAGCTATGAAAAACTTATTGCCAAACTCAATAACAAATGGTAATTATTTTTTGATAGCTGAAACAAAAACCTCTGTAATGAAGTATAAATTTGACTTTTTGAAATAAACACAACATCCATTTTTAAAGTATCAATTTCAGTACAACTAAATTACACTTTCATTTTTTTTTATAAATTCATTTATAATTGAATGTGTATTTCCATCATTATATTTCTCCATTATTGCCTAAAGGAAGTGTACATTCGCTGTTTCAAAATCTATGATTTCTCGTTCTACAATACAAAAGGTCAATGACACTGCCGACATCTTAGATGTGGTAGGCTCTTTTGTAAAATTAAAAAAACGGGGTGCAAATTACCTTGGCAACTGTCCTTTTCACAACGAAAAAACACCTTCGTTTACTGTATCAGCAAGCAAAGGCATTTACAAATGTTTTGGTTGCGGTAAAGCGGGCAATGTCATCACTTTTGTGCAAGAGCACGAAAAACTCACCTATCCTGAATCTATAATTTGGCTGGCCAAACGCTACCATATAGAAGTGGAGGAAACAGCTGTTTCAAACGAGGTAAAGGAACTGCAGCAAATGGAAGAAAGTTTGCGGATTATCAATGCGTTTGCTTCTGCTTATTTTATCAATCAATTATTTCAAAGCGAAGAAGGTCAAACCATTGGATTATCTTATTTCGAGGAACGAGGTTTTAGAAAAGATATCATTGAAAAATTCCAATTGGGATATTGTCTCGAACTAAATGATCGTTTTCCACAGGATGCCCTCGACAAAGGTTATAGCAAAGAATTACTTGTAAAAGCTGGCTTGGTTTACGACCGAAACGATCGTTTGCAATCTATATATAGAGGTCGTGTTATTTTCCCAATACATAATCAAAGTGGCAGAGTCATTGGTTTTGGTGCACGAATTTTGAAGTCAAATGATAAATCGCCAAAGTATATCAATACGCCTGAAAATGAATTGTATCACAAAAGTAAAACCCTTTATGGCATATACTTTTCGCGAACTGCAATTGCAAAAATCGACGAAGCATACTTAGTAGAAGGTTACACAGATGTCATTTCATTGTATCAAGCTGGGGTTGAAAATGTAGTGGCTAGTAGCGGCACTTCATTAACAGAAGACCAACTCAAACTCATAAAGCGATACACCAACAATTTAACAATCTTATACGATGGAGATGCTGCAGGCGTTAAAGCTGCTTTGCGCGGTTTGGATATGGCTATCGAGCAAGGTTTGAATGTGCAAGTGGTTCTTTTGCCAGACAATCATGATCCTGATAGTTATGTCAAAGCAACTGGTGCTGCAGGATTTACTGAATATGTCGCCAAAAATAAAAAAGATATTATCCTTTTTAAATTAGAAGCCTCACTCAAAGAAGCTAAAGATGATAGTATCAAAAAGACCGCCCTTATCAACGACATTGCAGAAACATTGTCAAAAATCAACAAGCTTGAAGACTTTACCAAACAAGACGATTATATCCGCCGATGCTCGCAATTGTTACAAATAGACGAAGCAGGTTTAATATCACTAGTCAATAAAAAAATTCGAGAAAAAGCTGTCAAACGTGACTTTGCTGATAAAGAAGAATTAGACACTTTAGAAAAACAAGCTGCGCCTGAACAAGGGCATGAACAAGCAGAAGTTTCTTCGCTGCTTCAAAAAGATTATCTCCAAGAAAAAGGATTGCTTCGTATTCTGCTTGAATATGGCGACAGACCTTACGATGAAAAACTAAGCATTGCTGAATACATTCGATTAAAAATTACTGACCCAGATTTCACAAATCCCATTTGGAAATCGCTGTATGAGGCATATTTGCAAGAATGGATTACGAGCTTGCAGTACCCAAATTTGCAAAAATTTACTTACCACGAATTAGAGTCTGTGCGCAATGCAGCCATTGAAGCTTTATACTATCCTTACGAACTGAGCGAAAACTGGGAAAAAGAACATCATATTTCTACGCCCTCACGCGAAATGACTTTGCGCGAAGATGTAGATCATACAGTCACGTATTTTATTTTGCGAAAACTAAAAACAACTTATTACGAATTGCTCGAATGCTTGCGTGTTCCCGAAAGTGAGCAAGATGAGCGTATTACACAAATGTCTTTAATGGAATTGAAAAAAAGCGAAGCCGAATTACTTAATCATTTGAAAGTCGTTGCAATTAGATAAAATACTATACTTCAGTTTTAATAACTGATCCCAATATGCACTTGAATCATTTGATTTTTCCAAACTGGATTGTACGACAATTCATTGATATTATTAATGCCAGCAACATATCGAACACCCATATTAAATCGCAGCAGCGGTGCTTTGCCCCCAAACTGCAACCATAGCCCTGCTACACCACTATAATTTTGCTGCGCTATAATATTCTTGCCGCTTTGAACTATTTTAGATTTATCAGCCATACTTACATTCGCATTGAATTGAGGTCCTACTTGCAACCAAAGAAATTGAGCCAGCTTTACATTGAGCAATATAGGCAAGGAAATTGTACTGAATTTAAACGATGCTTTATTTAAACTATCAATACCTTGGTTTAAATATTGATCGTACAAACCATAAAATGAAGTATCAGTAGTGATATGACTTTGCGTCCACAAAGCTTCCAATTGCAAGCCCAACAATCGCTTGTTTAAATGTACAAAAAAACCTGCATGTGGGTCTGTATGAAACACTTCTTCAAAACCTTTTCCGGTCACTTTATTAAAATTGAGACCGCCTTTCATACCAACACCTAAATCTATTCCAAATTTTTCTTTTGAATAGAGATTAGTCAATGTAAATGCAATTAAAAAAGAGAGCAGGAATCGTTTCATTATGTAAAAGTAAACTAATTTGTTATATAAAAATATAATATATGAAATAAGTTGTTCCAAATATACCATGAATCTTAATAGAATCGTATCACAATATTTAGATTTTTTTTCCATAATATTAATTACTTTGCGAACTATGTATGAAAACAACGTTTTGAATATTCCATTTTTATTTACACTACTGAACAAGTGGAAAAAGAAAATTCTCATTTTTTTATTTGCACTCATGACCATCAGTGCAGTGGTACTCTTTCTAACCCCAAATAGATACTACGCATACAGCACTGCTATGAGCACCAACGCTCAGCTAAACGATAAGTCATCTCTATATAGCAACAACCTTGATGAACTTCATAGTTCACTAGGTGGATGGAACGATCTCGACAGACTATATTCAACCTGCGAACTAGACACTTCCTATTTCTATATCATCCAAAAATTCAATTTAATCAAGCATTACAAAATCAATATCGATGATGCTCAAAAAAGCAAACGCAAAGCGCTGACCATACTCAAAGAAGAAAACATGAAAATCGAAAAAACGGAAACGGGTTTGCTTCGCATTCATGTGTGGGATAAAGATCCTCAAATGGCTTCTGACATAGCTAATGCATTTTTAGAGAATATTGAAAAAACAAACCATCAACTTCAAAAACAATACAACCAAAATATATTGAGTGAGGTCAAACAAGATATCCAAACCAAATCCTTACGTTTTAAACACCTCAGCGATTCGCTAGCAGGCATTTCCAATGCATCAGACATCCAATTGCTTTCTATCCAAAAAAATACTTTGTTAGATGAAATTCAACAACTCGAAAAAATAGCAAATCAGTTTGAACTTATCCTCAAAGCCCAACAACCAGCTTTGCTCGTTATAGATAAAGCTACACCAAACAAAAAACACGATAGTCCACACCGACTCATTACACTCATTACAATACTTGTCGGAGGACTCATGTTTAGCATATTTTTAATCACATCTTTAGAGGGCATATTGCTTTACCAAAATCGAAATGAAAAGTCTAGCCTTCAATAGTACAAAACTTTTCAGCGCACTTACTGCATTGTTTATCCTCGTCAGTTTGTGGTGTATTTATATTGATTCATTTTTGCCTGTTATGGTTCTGATTGCCTTGGCATTCATGAGCAATTTTGTATCTCAACCTATCAAATTGTTTTGGGTATTGCTGTTGTCTATTCCACTCTCTATCGAGTATACCTTCGATTCAGGTGTCAGCACCGACTTTCCCGACGAGTTCCTAATGTTAGTTGTTACAGCATGTTCATTTTTAGTATTAGGATTGAGCAAATCGGTGGCCTTACCATACGCCTTGCGACATCCATTGTTGCTGATTGTAGTCTTGCAATTGGTTTGGGCCTTGGCCAATATTACATTTTCCACTTATCCTTTGCTTTCCTTAAAATATTTTTTAGCCAAAATTTGGTATGTCCTACCCTTCATCCTTTTCTTGCAAGGCACACTCCAATCCAAAAGCGACTTCCGAAGTCAAGCTATCATTGTGGTAGTTCCTATCCTATTTGTGGCGCTATATTCAATGTATTATCATTACGACAATGACTTTAGTTTCTTGACCATCAACGATAGCCTTCAGCCTTTCTTTCGCAACCATGTCAACTATGCCGCTATGCTTACGTTTGCATTGTCCATTTGTATTGTCAGTTTACGACAAATACCAAACCCAATTTACAAAATCATCATTTCGCTCACGATCATAGTATTGCTTATTGCATTGTTTTTTTCGTACACAAGAGGTTCGTGGCTTTCGCTCATCGTATCGGGTATAGCCTTGCTATTGTTTTACAAACAGCGATTACTCCAAAGTCTTAAAGTTATACTTGTTGTTGTATTTGGATTATTTGTATGGATGAGTTTCAACGACAATTATAGTATGTTCAAACCCAGCTACGAAAAAACCATTTTTCAAAGTTCGCTTACACAACATCTCAATTCTATGTATTCCATGCAAGAGATATCTGGTGCAGAACGTATACACCGCTGGATTGCAGGCGTGCGTATGATAGCCGAAAGACCACTTACTGGATTTGGTTCAGCCACATTTTACAAAAACTATAAAACCTACTGCGACCCTCGCTTCAAAACTTGGGTCAGTGCAAACCCCGAAAAATCGAGCGTGCACAATTACTTCCTCCTCGTATGGATAGAGCAAGGCCTGGTTGGATTTGTATTGTTTATCATCCTCATACTCTATTTTTTTAGCTGCAGCCAAAGGCTTTATGCCCAGCTTCGCGATCCATTTTACAAAACCGTATTGGCAGGCATAGTCCTCATCATGGTCAATATATTGGTAGTCAATTTCTTTAGCGACATGATCGAAACCGACAAAGTTGGTTCCTTTTTCTTTATCTGCATTGGCCTACTTATATGGCTCGACGCCAGCACCAAAGCCAAACAAATAGCTTAACAATTATATCAATTTGTTACGAAATTTATAAACAAATATCCATTAGGATACTGAATGATAATCAATATTTAAATAAAGTCCTATGATATTACGAATGAATAAATGTATGGTAAAGAACAATTATCTTTCATAGAATATTATCATTACGGGTCTGTTAGGATTATATATCTCAATCAATCTAAAGCTTTGGATAACCCCAAAATTTAACTTCTTGTAAATTGATTAAAATAACACAAACAGTTTAGTTTATTTATCTATTTTTGGCCAAATTATTATAAAATATAATTATGATAAACTGTGTAAAAATATCAGTATTGATGACCGTTTATAATACCAAGTTCTCTTATATAAAAAGAGCAATAGATTCGGTCTTAAATCAGGATTTTCAAGATTTTGAGCTCATAATTATTGACGATGGCAGTAAGGAGAATAGCAGAGAGTCTTTATTACAATATGCGGAGAAACATGAAGATAAAATAGTATATATCCGTCATAGTAATCGAGGGCAGTCAGAATCAATTAATCGTGGTGTTTTAAATAGTGCAGGTGAATATATAACTATAATTGATAGTGATGATGAATACAAACCATGCCATTTAAGTTCTTGTCTTCGAGAAATAAAAACAGAAGATTTAATTTGCTCAACCACTGAAACGATAGTTGATACAATAGAAGATTATTATGTACCAGATAAAAATGATTTAACAAAACTAATTCATCTCGATAATACAATATTGTTTGGAACATTATTTGGGCTTAAAAAAGTATTTACACAAATTGACTTCAAAAAGGGCTTCTCTGCTGATTCTGAATTTTTTGAAAAAGCTAAAGCACAGTTTCGAGTAAAAAAGGTAGACCTAAGAACTTATATTTATCATAGAAATAATCCAAATAGCATTTGTTCAACACTCAAAAAAGCAAATTTTGTCAACGTTTAATCAATGACTTTTAACACCAATCGTTTTACTCCCGACAGTAACCTTATAATGGCAAGCCACATAACTGGCGTGTATGATGTAAATCGAAATATAACACTTGATGATGACAACTACGAATTGGTCCGGAATTGGGCAGAATCGGTGGCGGCCAATAATCTTCAGGGTATTATTTTTCATAATAACTTTACATTAGAAACCTGCAGAAAACACGAAAATAAATGTATTTCTTTCATAAAAATAGCATACAATCCTAAGTTTAATCCTAACGTATATCGTTATTTTTTATACAAAGAGTTTCTACAAGAACATGCCAACCTTTTTAAAAGTATATTCATTACCGATATATCTGATGTGGTTGTTGTTAAAAATCCATTTATAACTCAATTTTTTATTGAAAATCCAAACGCTATTTTTTGTGGAGATGAACCCCCATCACTCAATAACGATTGGATGAAAGCACATTCTGCCAATCTGCGTGGAAAAATAAAAGATTATGCTGAATATGAAAAAAAGTTTGAGAATGAAACACTCTTAAACTGTGGAATTATAGGTGGTACAACTCCTTTGATGTTTAATTTTATTCAGAAACTATGTGATATTCATCTAAACTACAATAGTGAAAATCAAACTGCATTTACAGGCGACATGGGAGCATTCAATTATTTAGTAAGAACTCAGTTTAGTAATCAATTAATACACGGTGAACCAGTAAATACCGTTTTTAAGATGTACGAAAACGATCGCGAAGATTGCTGGTTTAGACATAAATAAAAAGAACAAGCTCTTTGAAATGTTAGGCTCTAAGGCATTCCAAAGGGTAGATAATAAGGTCATTTGAACCTTTTGAACAAAAAAACAACCAAATAAAGAAAACACCTCCGATGGATAGCCTTTATAGTTAAGTGCGTGATGTGCTCCTATTCATTTTCACTTCTTAATTCTTCTATTAATAGGATAAAATGAATGAATTGCAAACATAAGAGTTCCAAGGCGAACAGTTTTTTATCCCTTGGTTTGTGTCCCACAAACAATTTCTTTAAGCCTATAGGTCTGTCTTTGAGTCTATTCTTCATCCTTTTCACATATTTTTATTATTAATATGCTCATAATTGTGCCTTTTAGGCAAAATTGTATGACTTTTAATCAAAAAATTGTAATTAATAATCAAAGCATTTTAATTAATAAACACAATATTGTAATTAAAAATCAAAGCATTTTAATTAATAAACATAATATTTTAATTAATAATCAAATCATTTTAATTAAAAAACAGATTAATTTAATTAATAGTCATATTATTTTAATTAATAAACACAATATTGTAATTAATAGTCAGACAATTTTAATTAAAAGTCATAATATTGTAATATATAATCACAATTAGGCCCTACAATAAAATAATACTCGCTCTATTGGGTTTATAGTTTGAATGATTTATCTTCGTCATAGAGATTATATATTGAAAAGAACGAATCGTAGATGAGTGATTTTTGGTAAAGAAAATTTCAACAAAATAAAAACTAAAAAAAACATTATGAAATTAGGATCATTTTCTATCAGCTTGACTGTAAAAGACATTCATACGTCTTTGGCATTTTACGAAAAATTAGGCTTTGTATACAAAGGCGGCAATATAGACCAGAAATGGATTGTGCTCAAAAACGGCAACGCCATCATTGGACTATTTGAAGGCATGTTTGAACAAAATATTATAACATTTAATCCGGGGTGGAATGAAAATGCAGAAAATATTGAAGACTTTGACGATGTAAGAACTATACAAACTATGCTTAAAAACCAAGACATTACACTAACCCGCGAAGCGGATAGTACCACCTCTGGGCCAGAATATATTACGCTTACAGATCCTGATGGCAATAATATATTAATAGATCAACACCGATAACATAAATTAAAATATCAATCATAAAAAGTAATAAGTATGACAACACAAATTAAAAACCCATTTACTTGGATAGAAATTTATATAGACGATATGCCAAGAGCGCAGGCGTTCTATGAAAGCATGTTACAAATAAAAATGATACCGATGCAAACACCTGGTGATTTTGTGGGATTAGAAATGTTGAGTTTTCCTTGGGCAGAAGGTGAATCAAATATCAGTGGTGCTCTATGTAAAATGGACAATATGAAACCTGGTGCTGGTGGCACATTGGCCTACTTTGCTTGCGATGACTGTGCAGTAGAAACCGCAAGAGTAGAGGCGGCTGGCGGGCAAGTGCTTCAACCTAAAATGCAACTAGGTGAACATGGATTTTGTTCGATTGTAATGGACACTGAAGGGAATTCAATTGGATTACATTCTATGAAATAAACCCGAATTTCATTCGTAAATAAACTTAATTTTAAAACACAATTACTATAAGCTTAAATTGCGATAACAATTAAGCTTATAGTATTTTTTTTGAGTAGAAATAATAATGAATCTTAACTTACAAAAGATGACGACAACCGAACGAATCAAAACCGCTTTTGATCAATACATTGAACTACCATTAGAAGGCTGGAAATCGTTTACTGATATGGGAGAAATTGTACTTATAGAGAAAGATGTTATCATTAAACAATGTAATACAATTGAAAACTATTTGTATTTTATATTGAGCGGTTCAGGAGCTATTTTGATTTGGAATAAGCAAAATGCAGTATGTATAGACCTTTGCTTTGAAAATGACTTCTTTGGGGATTACATGTCCTTCTTGACTCATTCTGTTTCACCTTTGGAAGTCGTTACATTTGAACAAACTGAATTATTTCGAATATCAAAAACCAATTTTGACAAACTAAGTACAACACAACTTGGTGACAAAATTTGTCGATTTGCAGCCGAAGGTCTTTTCATACATAAACAGCAACAACAAATAGACATACTGACCAAAACAGCAAAAGAACGATACATAGAACTACAACAGCAACATGCGAGTATCCTATTGCGAACGCCTCAAAAGTATATTGCTTCATACTTGGGTGTAACGCCACAGAGTTTGAGCAGAATACGAGCTGAATTGGCAAAGTAGGAAGTTGAGTAATCATTACTATTGCAATACAAATCATTTTTAATTACCATATGGTAACCTGACTTGCAATAATTATTATGACTTTTGCTGATCAATCAATTTACAATGAAAGCACTATTGACAATCTGTATCGTTTTATTAGCAACTGCCCTTTTGCTATCTGCCAACAAATTTCTTCCCAGTATCGGAATACGCTTTCACCCGAATGAGTATTTCAACAATATACTGAAGTATCAACTTTTTGCTGTGATCATAGCCGCAGTTGTAATATTGATAACTTTAAAATGGACACCACAGAGTCGTGAGTTTTTAAGATTTGGCAACATCAAAACACTTGCAAGCAAAGAAATATGGCTTGGCATTAATGGCAAATCATCATGGAAAACCAACGCACTTCAACTTGCAGTATTTATAAGTCTTGCAACAAGCGTATTTATGTATTTGGCGGTCAAACAAACGAATAGTTTATTTATTTTCAATGTTAGATTCATACCTATTATACTTCTCATTTCATTGACAAACTCATTTGCTGAAGAGGCAATTTATAGGTTTGCAATCAATGGGAATTTAATGCCATACACATTGAAATGGATTATATTAGTTATATCTGCTATAATGTTTGGGCTGCCACATTATATGGGTTATCCAAATGGTGTTGTTGGTGTATTAATGGCTGCAATATTAGGATATATACTTTCAAAAGCGACCTACGAAACCCAAGGAATTGGGATAGCTTGGTCCATTCACTTTGTACAAGATGTCATTATTTTTACTGCACTAAGCATGATCAATAACAAATTATAATTTACAAAAATCAGATAAAAGATATTTTAATAATTTCTATCTTGCGAATGAATTATATAAAAATACAATTCATTTTCAATAGAAATAATACACATGCCTGCATTAAAATTACTGTTACCTATACTTTTATTGATTTTTTTTAATCCACTTTATGCTCAAACAGATACCAATACCAAATGGACTTTTAGCAGCTATGGCGAAATGTATTACAGCTATGACTTCTCAAATCCAGATAACCATGAGAAAGATAATTTTATTTACAATCACAAAAGACACAATGAATTAAATTTAAATTTATTCTTTGCAAAAGCCAATTATAGTAATACAACAACTAGAGCAAACATAGGTTTAATGGCTGGAAATTATGCTCAATATAATTTAAGTACCGAACCAACTTGGGCACAATTTATTTATGAAGCTAATATGGGCGTAAAATTATCAAAAAATCAATCGATTTGGTTAGACGTAGGTATAATGCCGTCTCACTTGGGTTTTGAAAGTGCAGTCAGCGCAGACTGCTGGACGCTAACACGTAGTATAATGGCTGAAAACTCACCTTACTACGAGACCGGAATCAAATTGAGTTATACGAACAGTAATGAAAAATTAAATCTAGCGTGCATGGTTTTAAATGGATGGCAACAAATACAAAGACCAGTAAATCAACAAATTCCTTCAATAGGATTACAAGTGAATTATAATCCAAGTAGTTATTTGACTTTAAATTATAGTAATTTCATAGGTACAGCAAAGGCACATAGTTTGAAGTCCTTTAGGGCATTTCATAATTTGTATGTAAAATATGAACCAAAAGCAAAACTCAGTGTAATAGTAGGATTCGATATTGGAACAGATAAATATGATGCCAATAACTATGGCGTTTGGTACGCTCCAATTGTGATATTTAAATACAAATATTCGAAAAAAATAAAAATGGCATTGCGTGGAGAATACTACAATGATCAAAATCAAATTATTCTCACAACAAACAGTTTAAATGGATTTAATGTATCGGGGATTTCAGCTAATATTGACTATAAAATCACACCAAAAGTGGAATGGAGAATAGAAGCAAAACGTTTTTATGCGAAAGATAAAATTTTCTCTCCCTCCCAAAATGAGAATTACTCATTGACAACTAATATGACTTTTAGAATATAAAACTTGAATAACTAATCTGAATAAAACCTAAGATCGTATTTATTAAAAATAAAAAAGCAATGAAAATAGACAATAAACATAAACGTGTATTTATTATTTGGCTCGGAATTTATCCATTGATTACATTGCTTCTATACCTACTAGGCGATGTCTTGGTCAAGTTTCCTTTACCATTACGTTCATTGATGTTAACAGCTATAGCAGTTCCGGTTTTAGCCTATATCATCCTACCACTTTTGCACAAAATATTTGAGAGGTGGTTAAATCAATGATAAAAATCACTACAATAATTTTAAATAAAATTAAAAATTCCAGTAAAGGAAACAAAACCAATCAGTTATTTGAATCGACTATTTTATACCTATATAAAATCAAATCAAGAGGTGTAAAAAACATAAAAACGAACCAACAAAAAAGTATAACTTTGAGTTACATTGGAACATCTTTTTCAAGAAAAATATTACTTATTCTACCTATTGGCTTTTTTAGTAGAAGTATTGGGCACGGTTAGTGGATTCGGGTCATCGATATTATTTGTACCCATTGCATCTTATTTTTTTGATTTCCATACGGTGCTTGGCATTACTGCATTATTTCATGTATTTAGCAATATATCAAAAATGGTATTATTTCGTGAAGGTATCAACTTACATCTTGTAAAAACGATGGGTATTTCAGCAACACTAAGTGTTATTGTCGGTGCTGTCTTAAGTAAGTATGCACCAGTAAAAGAATTAGAATTCTTATTGAGTTTGTTTATGTTGGGATTAAGTCTATATTTACTAACAGGTCGTCAAAACCATTTGAAAGAAACCAACGCCAATTTGATTATTGGAGGAAGTCTTTCAGGATTTATAGCTGGATTAGTGGGTACCGGTGGTGCCATCAGAGGAATCACCTTGTCTGCATTTAATTTAAACAAACAAACGTTTATTTCTACTTCAGCAATTATTGATATGGGTGTGGATAGTAGTCGACTAGGTGTATACATTTTAAATGGTTTTTTAAAACAAGAATTTCTGTATTTTATACCCATACTCATTTTGATAAGTATTGGAGGGTCTTGGACTGGAAAAAAAGCACTTGAATATATCTCAGAATCAATTTTCAAAAAGATTGTACTAGGATTAATATTCTTATTAGCCACGATACAAATTGTCACTTACAGTTATTCATATTTTAAAACATAATTATTATGTCATCAAATTTTACAAGTCAAATCTCCAATGAAGTATTCCCAATTTCAGAAAGAGTTTCAGGATACTCTATTCGAAAATCATTACTAACTTTCATTCAACAACAATACCCTAATTTCAAAATCGATAGCTATCTTTCTATACACGAACTTAATCATTTCCGCGAGAAATATATATCACAAACATTAAGGGATGAGAAAGGACAATTGACAGAATTAGAGGATAAAGTTATGTTATCCATGCAAGACCAAACTGTCTTGACAGGAGAATTAGATCATGAAACTACTGAACCACTTACCTTTGGGCAACGAACCGCAGACAAAGTTGCCTCATTTGGAGGAAGCTGGACATTTATTATAAGTTTTGGTGTTTTTCTTGTCATTTGGATTTTTACCAATATCATAATTTTATCAAACAAAGGTTTTGACCCATATCCATTTATTCTTTTAAATTTAATTTTGTCATGTATAGCTGCACTGCAAGCTCCAGTTATCATGATGAGTCAAAATAGACAAGAAGAAAAAGATAGAGACCGCGCAAAAAAAGATTATATGATTAATCTTAAATCAGAACTTGAGATTAGATTACTGCACGATAAAATTGATCATTTAATATTACACCAACAACAAGAATTGTTGGAAATTCAACGTGTACAAATTGAAATGATGAATGATATTTTATCCAAATTTGAAAAGAAATAATTCTATTTCATTAAACAAAAAAAGAGTTAACTTAAATCTTGAACAGAATCATGGTTTAATTAACCCAAATCTTATTAGTACTTACACCATGACAACTATTACATTGACCAGTAGACGTGCTAGAACCCATATACTTTGTATCGCCATTCGTATTTGTTACACTTGGATAAAAAGGTGAACTTAAATCAATGATATTCGTTGTAAAAAAGTTGCCTTTTGCATCTACTTCAATTGTACCTTTCAATGTGCCGCTGCCATTTGGTCCTGAATACAATTTGACAGTACCATTTGGTTTAGTTGTGGTTTGTAAAGAATCATACACTGTACCTGCTACGTAAAAACAACCTTTGCCTTCACCACCATCTTTGTGGCAATTCATACAATTTTGGCCCATATTGTGGCTTTCATCTTGATTTTTAGCTGAGATATTGGTAGCTCCACATCCTTGTTCATTGTCTTCTTTTTCGCAACTTTGTAAAGTAATTACGCCGATAAAAGCTAAAATTGTTACGATTGATATTAATTTTAATGTTGTCATGATTATTATTTTTTAATGATTAAATTTATTCTTCTGATTTATTTTTCAAAGACATCAACAAGGTATATGCACCTTTGCTAACAATTTTTTGCTGTGAAGATAATTGTGCAGAGAAAACTTCAAGTTGTCCTGCATGATTTTGACCAATACTGACTTCTTTCATCTCATAAATTCGAGTACCTGTTTCTACAAATACATATGATTTAGCCTCAAATCGAACGACAGCTTCTTCAGGTACTACGTTGGTCAAATTTGAACTAATTTCTATTTCTGCATTCATATACATGCCTGGTAAAAGCGTTTTGTCATAATCTAAAAAATGGCAATGAACCTCTACGCTACGATCGCTTGTTAAGTCTTTCCCAATCAGAATTATTTCGCAAGGATGCTTAGTTGAGGTATCGTTGTTTGTATAGGCTTTAACTTGTTGTCCAATATGCAATGACTGTATATCTTTTTCATAAACGGTCAAATTCAAATGAATGTCTGAAGGGTTCACTAATTCAAAAAGCACTTCTGAAGGATTGATGTACTTACCTATATTCACTTTTACATTAGAAACAAAACCATCT
>Ga0247832_1004609_pt1 | contig 17021 bp, 16 predicted proteins | sample LaCruzMarch2015__10_FD_192407 | JGI IMG/M metagenome (GOLD analysis project Ga0247832, IMG submission 192407) | Freshwater microbial communities from meromictic Lake La Cruz, Castile-La Mancha, Spain - LaCruzMarch2015_4m | ecosystem: Environmental > Aquatic > Freshwater > Lake | place: Spain... | reverse complement strand
TCGGCGCGTTCAGCGCCCGACCGCGCCGCTGAGCGCCCCCACCGGGCACCGCCTGCCGCGACGCGCGCCAACGCCAAGGTAGTCCCGGCACCGCGCGCCAACGCCAAGGTAGTCCCGGCACCGCATGCCAACGCCAAGGTAGTCCCGGCACCGCATGCCAACGCCAAGGTAGTTCCGGCACCGCACGCCAGCGCCAAAGCAGGCTCCGGGAAGCGGCCTCAGGCCTCCACAGGCCGCGGGATCGGGCGCGGCTTGCCTTCGTCGTCGATCGCCACGTAGGTGACGGAGGCTTCGGTCACCTTGACATAGGTGCGCTGCGCGAAGATGCGTTCGGCATACACCTCGACCTGCACCGTGATCGATGTGCGCCCGATGCGGGTGACCGAGGCATACAGCGACAGGATGTCACCCACCCGGACCGGCTGCTTGAAGATGAACTGGTTCACCGCCACCGTCGCCTGGCGGCCGCGGGTGTAACGGGCCGGGATCACGGCACCGGCCAGGTCCACCTGGGCCATGACCCAGCCACCGAAGATGTCGCCGTTGGCATTGCAGTCGGCCGGCATCGGGATCACCTTGAGCACCAGTTCCTTGTCGGTGGGCAGTTGCACGGAAGGTGTTGCAGGGGTGTCGGGCATGGGGGTCAGTCCTTCCGCGGGGCGGTGGCGAAGAATTCGAGCAGCAGGCGCTCCACCTCGCGGGGATTTTCCTCGCACAACCAGTGGCCCGCATCGGCGACCAGCCGGAACTGGCCGTGCGCGGCGATCTCGTGCATCATGCCCTCCAGCAGGCTGCCACTGGCACTGGCGCCGGCGCCCAGCACCAGCGTGGGCATGTCCAGCTTGCGTGCCAGGCAGGGCTGGTTGTCGCGCGCATCCTGGTCCCACGCGCGGTAGAGCTCGAACCCGGAGCGCATCGCGCCGGGCGCGCAATAGGCGTCCACATAGATGCCGATGTCCTCGGCGGACATCGCGTCGGGCCGGGTGAAGCGGCTCTTGAAGAACAGCGTGAGGTACTCCCGCTCGCGCCCGGCCACCAGCAGCTCGGGCAGGTCGCGCACATTGTGGAAGTTCGCATGCCAGGCACGGGGCATTGCCCGCACCTGGGCCAGAGCGGCCGTGCCGGGCACCGGGGCGTCCATCAGCACGAGCTGCTGCACCTCCTCCGGGTGCATGGCTGCGTAGCGGTAGGCCACCATGGCGCCGATGTCGTGGCCCACCACCCGCACGCGCCGGTGGCCCAGTTGGTGCATCAGTGCGCGCAGGTCTTCCATCACGGTGTGCTTGTCGTAGCCGCCCTGTGGGCGGTCGGAGTCGCCGGCGCCCCGGTAGTCGGGCGCGATCACGGTGTAGTGCGCCGCCAGCGCCGGCATCACATGACGCCATTCCTGCCAGGTCTGCGGGAAACCGTGGATCAGCAGCACCGGCTCGCCGGCGCCGGCCATGGCGTAATGCAGGCGCAGGCCCGGCAGCTGCGCGTAGTGGCGTGTGATGGGTGGTGGTGCTGGCATGGAAGTCTCCCCGTGGACGCCCGGTCCGGCCGACTTGGTCACAATCCAGGCTTGATCACGCTCTTGATTGTCCGCCATGCGCCGCGCCGCTGAACTCACCGCACCCGCCCCGGCCCCGTCCCAGGCCGAAGGCAGCCCCGTCCCCCGCTCCGACTGGACCACCCTCAAGCGCCTGTTTCCCTACCTGTGGCAGTACAAGTGGCGTGTCGTGGCCGCCTTGGCCTTCATGGTGGCTGCCAAGGTCGCCAATGTGGGTGTGCCGCTGTTGCTCAAGACCCTGGTCGACACCATGAGCCCCAACGGCGGGCGCAACCCGATCGAGGGCGCGCCGGCAGTGCTGCAGGCCGTGGTGGTGGTGCCGCTGGCGCTGGTCATCGCCTATGGTCTGCTGCGCCTGTCGACCTCGCTGTTCGCGGAACTGCGCGAGCTGATCTTCGCCAAGGCCACCGAAGGCGCCGCCCGCAGCATCTCGCTGGAGGTGTTCCGCCACCTGCATGCGCTGAGCCTGCGCTTTCACCTGGAGCGCCAGACCGGCGGCATGACGCGCGACATCGAGCGCGGCACGCGCGGCGTGCATTCGCTGATCTCGTATTCGCTCTACAGCATCATCCCCACGCTGATCGAGGTCACGCTGGTGCTGACCCTGCTGGCGGTGAAGTTCGATGTGTGGTTTGCCTGGATCACCATCATCGCGCTGGTGTTCTATGTGGCCTTCACGGTAACGGTGACCGAGTGGCGCACCAAGTTCCGCCGCCAGATGAACGAGCTGGACTCGACCGCGCACAGCCGCGCGATCGATTCGCTGCTGAACTACGAGACCGTCAAGTACTTCAACAACGAGGAGTTCGAGGCCCGGCGCTACGACAAGAGCCTGGAGAGCTACCGCCGCGCGGCCCTGAAGAGCCAGAGCACGCTGAGCCTGCTCAACACCGGGCAGCAGCTGATCATTGCGGTCAGCCTGGTGGCCATGCTCTACCGCGCGACGCTGGGCGTGGTCGAGGGCCGCATGACGCTGGGCGATCTGGTCATGATCAACGCCTTCATGATCCAGCTCTACATCCCGCTGGGTTTTCTGGGGGTGCTGTACCGCGAGATCAAGCAGAGCCTGACCGACCTGGACAAGATGTTCCGCCTGATGGAGAAGGAGCGCGAGATCGCGGACCGGCCGGGCGCCTCGCCGCTGCGGGTCGACGCGGCGCCCACCGTGCGTTTCGAGAACGTGCACTTTGCCTACGACACCGGCGCGGCGGGCGGCGTCGCCGGCCGGCCTATCCTGCAGGACGTCAGTTTCGAGATCCCTGCCGGCAAGACGGTGGCGGTGGTCGGGCCCTCAGGCGCTGGCAAGTCGACACTGTCGCGCCTGCTTTTTCGCTTCTACGACGTGCAGCAGGGCCGCATCACGATCAACGGGCAGGATCTGAAGGACGTCACGCAGACCAGCGTGCGCTGCGCCATCGGCATCGTGCCGCAGGACACCGTGCTGTTCAACGACACCATCGAATACAACATCGCCTACGGCAGCCCGGGTGCCACCCACGAGCAGGTGGAGGAGGCGGCCCGCGCCGCCCGCATCCATGATTTCATCGCCAGCACGCCGCAGGGTTACCAGGCCATGGTGGGCGAGCGCGGGCTCAAGCTCTCGGGCGGCGAGAAGCAGCGGGTCGCGATTGCGCGCACGCTGCTTAAGAACCCGCCTATCCTGATCTTCGACGAGGCCACCAGCGCGCTGGATTCGGCCAACGAGCGGGCCATCCAGGCCGAGCTGCAGGGCGTGGCCCGCAACAAGACCACGCTGGTGATCGCACACCGCCTGTCGACCGTCGTGGATGCGCACGAGATCCTGGTGATGGAGGCTGGGCGGGTGGTCGAGCGCGGCGCCCATGCCGATCTGCTGGCTGTCGACGGGCGTTATGCCAGGATGTGGGCGATGCAGCAGGCTGGCGAATAGGCGCTGGTTTCGCATCGCCGCACCAGCCCGCTATCGGGCATGGTCCTTGCATTAAGCACGGCCTATGCAAGCCCGACCGAACCTGCCGTACCGTCCGCACGAACCGCTTGCGCTGGCCGAACTGATCCGCAGCCTGGACGGGCTGGACCTGCGCACCGACGAAGCCGAGCGCACCCGCGCCGGCCGGGATTACCACTGGTACAGCCCGGTCCTTACCGAGCGTCTGCAAGGTCTGCGACCCGACTTGGTGGTGCGCCCCCGCAACCTGGACGAAGTGGTGCGCGTGGCTGCGGCCTGCGCGCGCCACCGCGTTCCGCTCACCCCGCGGGGCGGGGGCACGGGCAACTATGGACAGTGCGTGCCCCTGTACGGCGGCGTGTCGCTGGACATGACCGGCCTGAACCATGTGCTGCAGCTGGAGGACGGCTGGGCCAGCGTCGAGGCGGGCATCCTGATCCATGATCTGAATCTGGCCGCTGCAGCCAGCGGGCAGCAGCTGTGCATGTGGCCCAGCACCGAACGCATCGCCACGCTGGGGGGCTTCATCGCGGGCGGGCACAGTGGCATCGGCAGCATCCGGCACGGCATCCTGGCCGACCCGGGCAATGTGCGCCGCCTGCGGGTCGTCACCCTGGAAGATCCCCCGCGCATCCTGGACCTGGCCGGCGCCGACATCCAGAAGGCGCACCATGCCTACGGCTGCAACGGCATCATCGTTGCGGTGGATGTGGCGCTGACCGCCCGCGTCGAATGGCAGCACACCATCACCCTGTTCGACCGCTACGACGATGTGCTGCACTTCGGCCTGGCCGTGGGCGCGGCCACCCTGCAGCAGCCTGCGGCGATCGATGTCTTCCAGCTCAGCGCGGTGGAGCGGCGCATCACGCCCTATTACGCAGGCCTGCGGGGCACACTGCAGGATGCGGACGCGATGTTTGCCCAGGTGTCGCCGCAGACCCTGGCGGCCTTCATCCAGCTGGCGCAGCGCATGGGTGGCCGGGTGGTGGAGCGGGGCACCGAGGCAGAGTTGCTGGCGCGCGGCCTGCCGTCGGCCACCGAATGCGCCTACAACCACACCACGCTGGAGGCGCTCAAGTCCGACCGGGGCGTGACCTACCTGCAGGTGGCGTACCCTGGCCCGCTCGATCCGTCCCTGGTGGCGCGGCAGATGGAGCGCTTCGGCGACGAGGTCTACATGCACCATGAATTCAGCCGGGCCGGCAGTGCGCTGGTCGCCTTCGCGCTGCCGCTGGTCGCCTTCGCGCTGCCGCTGGTGCAGTACTTCGACACCGATCAGCTGCGTGGCCTCATCCGCAGCTTCGAGGCCGATGGCTGCTGGATCTACGACCCGCACACCTGGGTGCTGGAGGACGGTGGCATGAAGCAGGTCGACACCGTGCAGCTGGAGTTCAAGAAGCAGGCCGATCCGCTGGGCCTGATGAACCCGGGCAAGGTGCGCGCCTGGGACGAACAGGTGCTGGGCATTCCCGGCGGGCAGTTGTGAGCGCGGCATGAGGTTGCTGCTGGTCTACTGTCACCCGGACCCCGAGAGCTTCGGCTCTGCCATCCGCGATGCCGTCGTGGAGACGCTCACCGCAGCGGGGCATGAGCTGCGCCAGATCGACCTCTATGCCGAGGGCTTCAACCCGGTCATGAGCCTGGCCGAACGGCGCAGCTACCTTGCCGATACCCAGGCCAACATCGCCGGCGTGGCGCCGCATGTGGCTGCGCTGCAGTGGGCCGAGGGATGGGTGGTGGTCTACCCGACCTGGTACTACAGCATGCCGGCCTTGCTCAAGGGCTGGCTGGACCGCGTCTGGTTGCCGGGCATCACCTTCGACGTGGCGCCGGTCAAGGGCCGCACCATCGGCGGCAAGCTGCAGAACATCCGCCGCTTCGTTGGCATCACCACCTCGGGCTCGCCCTGGTGGTGGCTCAAGGTGATCGGCGACCCGGGGCGCAGCATCTTCATGAAGGGATTGCGCCCCCTGTATGCCAAGGGCTGCCGCATGCAATGGCTGCAGCTCTACAACATGAACCACGCGACAACCGCTGACCGCAAGGCCTTTCTGGCCCGCGTGCGGCGGGACCTGTCGGCACTGTGAGGACTTCCGATGACGATTGCCCAACCCCTTGCCCGTTATGCCGCCTGGCGCCGCGCCGGTGACTTCATCTTCCTGTCGGGCGTGATCGCGGTCGACCCTGCCCGAAGCCTCATCGTCAAGGGGTATGCCGACATTCCGCCAGAGGCACGTGCGCTGCTGGGCGAAACCGGCGAATTCAGCACCGACATCAAGGAAGGTCCGATCCTGGCCCAGAGCTGGTTCGTGCTCGACCGGGTCCGCTCCACGGTCGAGGCGGCCGGCGGCCAGATGGGTGACGTCTTCAAGCTGGTGCAGTACTTCAAGAACCTGGACCACTTCCCCCACTACAGCCGGGTCCGCAAGCTGTTCTTCCCCGGCGAGTCACCGGCATCCACCGTGGTGGAGGTGAGCGCCATGTTGCCCACCGCCGACATCCTGGTGGAAGTCGAGGCCACGGCCTATGTTCCCCTGAACGCGTCAAGAGATCGAGGTTGAGTCATGCTGCACGGTTACTGCCCTCCGGAACGTTTTCTGTCCTACCTGACCTGGACGCAGATTGCAGATCTGCCCGACAAGGCCAACACCGTGATCGTGTTGCCGGCCGGCAGCACCGAGCAGCACGGGCCGCACCTGCCCTGCGCGGTGGACACCATCATCGCCGCAGGCGTCATGGGCCATGCGCTGGCGCGGCTGCCTGCCAGCGTGCCGGCTTACGCGCTGGCGCCGATCACCTATGGCAAGAGCGACGAGCATCTTCACTTCCCGGGCACCGTCACGCTGGACGGAGCCACCTTGCTGGAGACGGTCACGCAAATCGGCGAATCGGTCTATCGGATGGGCTTTCGCAAGCTGCTGATCGTCAACGGACACGGTGGGCAACCGCAGGTGATGGAGATGGCGGCCCGCGAACTGCGGCTGCGCCATGGCGACTATGTGGTGCTGCCGCACTTCACCTGGCGCGTGCCGCATGTGGCGGGCCAGTTCATGACCGACCGGGAAAAGCGCCTGTCGATGCACGCCGGCCATGCCGAAACCGCCATTCTGATGGCCCTGGCGCCGCACACCGTGCACATGGAACATGCGGTGGCCAACTACCCGCCAGAGTTTCCGAGCAAGGTGCTCTCCGGCGATGGCAGGCCGGCCTGTGCCTGGACGGCACGGGATTTCGGCACCAGCGGCGTCATCGGCGACCCATTTCCCGCCACGCCGGAGCAAGGCCAGGCAATCCTCGACTCGCTGGCGCAGAGCTGGGCACAGGGCATCCAGGATCTGTTCGCGATGCACTGGATCGAGCGTGACGCGCAGACCTGGGGACGCTCGCACCACAACGGAGACATCGCCAGCACCTAGTCGGTGCGCCGCGTCGCCCATGCCGTGCCGGTGCGGTGGCACGCGCCTTGCTCTGGACCGGTGTTGAAGCCCGTCCCTCGTCGTTTTCCAACATTTGCAGGAGTCCCGATGTTCAGCAACACACGTTCCGCACTGGTCGCCCTGGTCGCCTCTGCTGCCCTTGGCACCACGCTCAGCGCCCATGCGCAGGAGAAATTCACCTACACCACGAACTGGTATGCGCAGGCCGAACACGGCGGCTTCTACCAGGCGCTGGCCACCGGGCTGTACAAGAGGGAGGGCCTGGACGTCACCATCCGGATGGGCGGCCCCCAGGTCAACATCATGCAGCTCATGGCGGCCGGGCAGACCGACTGCGTGATGGGGTATGACGTGCAGACATTCAAGAGCTGGGAGGTGGGCATCAATGCGGTCACCGTCGCAGCGGCCTTCCAGAAGGACCCGCAGGTACTGATCGGCCACCCGGGTGTGGTCAACAAGATGGAAGACCTCAAGGGCAAGTCCATCCTGATCAGCAGCGCCGCCAACACCACCTACTGGCCCTGGCTGATGGCCACCTACAAGCTGGAGGCCAGCCAGGCACGCCCCTACACCTTCAACATCCAGCCCTTCATCGCCGACAAGAACGTGGTGCAGCAGGGGTACCTCAGCAGCGAGCCGTTCGCGATCGAGACCGAGGCGAAGTTCAAGCCCAACGTGTTCCTGTTGTCCGACTATGGCTGGCCCCCCTACAGCACCACCATCGTGTGCCTGGAGAAGACGGTCAAGGAGAAGCCCAAGGCCGTGGCCGCCTTCGTGAAGGCCAGCATGGAAGGCTGGAAGACCTACCTGCGGGGTGACCCAGCGCCGGGCAACGCCCTTATCAAGAAGGACAACCCGAACATGACCGACGCCAAGATCGCCCACGGCATCAAGCTGCTGAACGAGACCGGCATGGTGTTCGGCGGCGACGCAGCGACCATGGGCGCCGGCGTGATCACCGACCAGCGCATGAAGGTCACCTTCGACATGATGGTGGCGATGAAACTGCTGGATCCGACCAAGGTCGACGTGAGGAAGACCTACACCACGGACTTCGTCAAGGCGATCAAGGTCCTGCCCTGAACCGGGTGACCCGATGGCCGTACCGCTGATCGACCTGCGCGAGGGTTCTGCTGAAAGCCTGGCACGACGCATCGACGGTGCGTTGTGCAGTGCGGGGTTCTTCGCCATCACGGGTCACGGTGTGGCTCGAGAACTGGTGGCTGGCGCCTTCGATGCCAGCCGCCGGTTCTTTGCACTGGATCAGCGCGCCAAGGAGCAGTGGCATGTCGACAAGTGGCCTCTGAAGCGAGGTTTCGATCCGATCGGCTGGCAGGCACTGGACCCTGGGCAGCCGCCCGACCTCAAGGAGAGCTTCTATCTCGGCATGGAATCGATCGGGCCCAACCAATGGCCCGCAGAGGCGCTGGTGCCCGGCTTTCGCGCCGCGACGCAGGCCTACCTGGTGGCCATGGAAGCTCTGGCACGCCGGCTGATGAGCCTGTTCGAACGGGCGCTGGGCCTGCAGCCCGGGCAGTTCGACAGCACCATGCACCACCCCACCTGCACGCTGCGACTGCTGCACTACCCGCCCCAGCCGGCGCAGGCCGCGCCCGGCCAGATCGGCTGTGGTGCCCACACCGACTGGGGCGCGTTGACCCTGCTGGCACAGGACGATGCCGGCGGCCTGCAGGTGCAACTGAAGGACGGCAGCTGGTCCGATGTGCCGCCGGTCCCCGAGGCCTTTGTCGTCAACATCGGCGACCTGATGCAGCTATGGACCAACGACCGCTGGCCGTCGACAAAACACCGGGTCATCAACCGGATCAGCGGCCGGGACCGCTGGTCCATGGCCTATTTCTTCGATCTCGATGCCGAGTCGCGCATCGAACCCTTGCCGTCCTGTGTTTCCGCCGACAGGCCGGCCCGCCATGAACCCGTCATTGCCGGTGAGCACCTCGCCGCGATGTACCGCAAGACCACTGTTGCCGCATGAACCCCACGCCTGCTGTCGAAGTCCTGTCCGCCGAGAAGACCTATCCCAACGGCACCCAGGCCCTGCTGCCGGTCAACCTGACGGTGCAGGAGGGCGAGTTCGTCACGCTGCTGGGCCCCAGCGGCTGCGGCAAGAGCACCTTGCTGAAGATGGTGGCCGGTCTGCTGGACGCCAGCGACGGCCGCCTGCTGCTGTGGCGCAAGCCGGTCGCCCAGCTGGAAGCCAGTGGCCACCGGCTGAGCTTCGTGTTCCAGGAGGCCACCCTCATGCCCTGGGCCCGCGTGATGGCCAATGTGCGGCTGCCTCTCGACCTCGCGGGTGTGCCGCAGCAGCAGGCCGAACCGCGCGTGCGCAGCGCGCTGCAACTGGTGGGCCTGGACAAATTCGAGACCGCGCTGCCGCGCGAGCTCAGCGGCGGCATGCAGATGCGGGTGTCGATCGCCCGTGGCCTGGTCACCGAGCCCCACCTGCTGCTGATGGACGAACCCTTCGGCGCGCTGGACGAGATCACCCGCAACCGGCTCGACAGCGACCTGCTCGAGTTGTGGCGCAAGCAGCGCCTGACCGTCATCTTCGTGACCCACAGCATCCACGAGGCGGTGTACCTGTCGCAGCGCGTGGTGGTGATGGCCGCGCGCCCGGGGCGCATCGTCGAGGAGGTGGCCATCGACGAGCCCTACCCGCGCGGGCCGGACTTCCGGGTGTCCCAGCGCTTCAGCCAGTATGCCAAGACCCTGCAGGACAGCCTGCTGCGGGCCAGCGGCTCCGACGCCGAGCAGGCTCTCGCATGAGCGCAGCGCCGGGCCGCCCCAAGCGCGCTTGCACCGCAGTGCGAAGCACGGAGGTTTGCCAATGACCACGCGCGCGCAACAGATCATCTGGCCGACCCTTGTGGCGGTTGTGCTGCTGGCCGCCTGGCAGGCGCTGGTGGTGGGCTTCAAGCTGCCCCCATTCCTGGTGCCCAGCCCGGTGCGGGTGGCCGAGGTGCTGGTGGCCGATGCCGGGCTGCTGTTCGGGGCGCTCTACACCACGCTGAAGATCACGCTGTTCGCCTTTCTCAGCGCCACCGTGCTGGGCGTGGTGATCGCCTTCGCCTTCGTGCAGAGCCGCATCATCGAGACCGCGCTGTTTCCCTATGCGGTGCTGCTGCAGGTGACGCCGATCGTGGCCATTGCCCCGTTGATCATCATCTGGGTCAAGAACCCGACCGCTTCGCTGGTGATCTGCGCCACGCTGGTGGCGCTGTTCCCGATCATCGCCAACACCACGCTGGGCCTGCGCAGCGTGAATCCGGGGCTGATGAGCTACTTCAAGATGAACCGCGCCACCCGCCTGCAGACGCTGGTGCGGCTGCGCATCCCCAGCGCCTTGCCGTATTTCTTCGGCGGGTTGCGCATCAGCAGCGGGCTGGCCCTGATCGGTGCGGTGGTGGCCGAGTTTGTCGCCGGTACGGGTGGCACGGGCACCGGGTTGGCCTACCAGATCCTCCAGGCCGGCTACCAGCTGAACATCCCGCGCATGTTTGCCGCGCTCGTGCTGATCACCCTGACCGGCGTGCTGCTGTTCGCCATGATGGCAGTGCTCTCCAAGTGGGCCCTGGGATCGTGGCACGAGAGCGAGAACAACCCGGACTGAACCAGGAACCCGAGACCCCCCATGACCGACATGCTGATTCGTGGCGCTGACGCCCTGTGGACCGGGCTTCCCGGCGCGGCCATGCGCAGTACCGTGGGCGCCGACGTGCGCGTGCGTGCAGGCCTGATCCACGCCGTTGGCAGGCTGCCGCCGGAGCCGGGTGAACGGGTGCTCGACGCCAGCGGATGCGTCATCTACCCGGGCTGGATCAATACCCACCACCACCTGTTCCAGAGCCTGCTCAAGGGCATCCCGGCGGGTATCAACCTGGCCCTGGTGCCCTGGCTGGCGGCGGTGCCGGTGGCCTACCGGCGCCACTTCGACCATGAAGCGGCATTGCGTCTGGCCGCGCGGGTCGGGCTGGTCGAGCTGCTGCTGTCAGGCTGCACCACGGTGGCCGACCACCAGTACCACTACTACCCCGGCATGCCCTTCGACGCCAGCGCTGCGGTGTTCGACGAAGCCGACCGCCTCGGCCTGCGCTTCGTGTTGTGCCGTGGCGGGCAGACGCATGCGCGGGCGATGACGGATGGCGCCGCGCCGCCGCAGGTGGCCCCGGAGACGCTGGATGCCTTCCTGGCCAGCATCGAGCGCGATGTGCAGCGCTACCATGACCCGGGCCCGATGGCCAGGCGCCGGGTCGTCAGCGCCATCACCACGCCGAACTGGAGCTGCAAGGCCGACGAACTCAAGACGATGGCGCGCGAGGCGCGCAGGCTGGGCATCCGCCTGCACAGCCATCTGAGCGAAAGCTACGACTACGTGCGCTGGGCGAAGGAGGTCCACGGTTGCACGCCGGTGCAGTTCGTGGCCGAACACGAGTGGGTCGGCGAAGACGTCTGGTACGCCCACATGGTGCATCTGGACGACGGCGATCTGCAGATCTGCGCACAGACCCAGACAGGCATCGCGCACTGCCCACAGAGCAATGGCCGGCTGGGCAGTGGCATCGCGCGCATTCCGGAAGCGATGGCCCTGAACGTGCCTGTCAGCCTGGCCGTCGACGGCGCCGCCAGCAACGAGGCGGCCGACATGGCCAGCGAAGCGCATGCGGCCTGGCTCATGCACCGCGCCGACCCGCGCAGCGGCGAGCGGGACGATGCCCGGTCCGCGGGCCATCGCACCGTGCAACCGGGCGGCCACGCCAACGCGATGACGGTGGAAGACGTGGTGCACATCGGCACCGCCGGCGGCGCACGGGTGCTGGGGCTGGCCGGTGTCGGCAGCCTGCAGCCGGGCATGGCGGCCGACCTGGCGGTGTACGACCTGGACCAGCCGCGCCACTTCGGCCTGTGCGACCCCGGTGCCGGCCCCGTGGCCAGTGGCGGACGCCCGACCTTGCGGCTGGCGCTGGTGCAGGGGCGGGTGGTGGTCGAGAACGACACCATCCCGGGCCTGGACATGGCGCAGTTGCGCGCCGATGCCCGGGCATTCGTGCAGGGGATGTTCCGATGAGTTTCGACGCCGAACAGACCCGCGCCCGCACCCTGTCGCTGACCGCTGCGCTGGAGGAGGTGGAGTGGATCACCGATGGCCGTGTTGAACGGCTGAGCCGGGATTTCTACTGGTTCAGCCCGGTGCTCAAGCGCCAGCTCGAGGGCCTGCGCGCCGACGCGGTGGCGCGGCCGAAGACCGAAGAACAGATCCGCGCCGTGGTGGCGGCATGTGCACAGCAGGGCGTGCCGATCACGGCGCGGGGCAGTGGCACCGGCAACTATGGCCAATGCATGCCGCTGCACGGCGGCGTGATCCTGGACCTGTCGGGCTACAACCAGTTGTTGTGGTGCAAGCCCGGCGTCGCGCGGGCGCAGGCTGGCATCCGCATGATGGACATGGACCGGCAGACGGCACCGGATGGCTGGGAGTTGCGCTGCGTGCCCAGCACGGTGCGCAGCGCCACGCTGGGCGGCCTGTACGGTGGCGGCTTCGGTGGTGTGGGCAGCATCAACTACGGCCCGCTGGCGAGTACCGGCAACGTGCTCGGCGTGCGCGCCATGAGCATCGAGCCCGAACCGCGCACGGTCGAGCTGCGGGGCCCGGAAGCCCTGCTGCTGCACCATGTGTACGGCACGGCCGGCCTGGTGCTGGAGCTCGAAGTGGGCCTGGCGCCGGCGCACCCCTGGCTGGAGGCGATCGTCTGCTTCGACAGCTTCGACGCCGCGATCGAGTTCGGCGACGCACTGGCCGGTGCGCCAGGTCTGGTGAAGAAAAGCGTCACTCTGCTGGCGTCCCCGATCCCCGACCTGCTGCTGCAGGCGGTCCCGGTGCTGGCCGGCACCATGACCCCCGGCGCCCACACGGTGTTCGTGCTGGTGGCGGAGTTCAGCGAACCGGGTTTCCTGCAGCTGGTGTTGGATTTCGGCGGTACGGTCACGTTGCGCAAGATCGCTGCCGAGGTGAAGGCCAGCAACCGCACCATCGTCGAGTACACCTGGAACCACACCACGCTGCATGCGCTGAAGGTCGACCCCAGCCTGACCTACATCCAGAGCGGCATGCAGGCCGGCCAGCATGTGCGGCAGGCAAAACACATGCGCCAGCTGCTGGGCGACGAGGTGTTGGTGCACCTGGAGTTCATCCGCACGAAGGAGGGCGCGATGAACTGCAGCGGCCTGCAGCTGGTGCGTTACCAAAGCGACGAGCGGCTGAACCAGATCATGCAGATCCACCGCGACAACGGCGTCTACATCGCCAACCCCCATGTCTACATCGTCGAAGACGGCAAGCAGGGGCAGGTCAACCCGGATGTGGTGGCCACCAAGATGAAGTTCGACCCGGCTGGCCTGCTCAATCCCGGCAAGCTGCGCGGCTGGGAGCAGCGTGGGCAGATCATGGCCGATGTGGCAGCGGGCCGGGTGTCGCTGGCGACCCTGCCGCGCTTCTGAAGCAGGGGCTGGCATGCTGGTCACGCAACAACCCGTCTTTCGCAGGTTCTGGCATGCGGTGGTGCCGCTGTCTGCACTGGCGTCGGGCCAGCCGGTGCCGTTCACGCTGCTGGGGGAGAACATCGTCCTTTTTCTGGGGCCGGACGGTGCGCCAGCCGCCCTGAAGGACCGCTGCTGTCACCGCACGGCCCGGCTCAGCAAGGGCCGCTGCTTGGATGGGACGCTGGAATGCGGCTACCACGGCTGGACCTACAACCCGGCAGGGCGGGTGATCCGCATCCCGCAGTACGACGCCGGCCGCGCCATCCCGGCAGACTACTGCACGCCTGCCTACCGCTGTGTGGCCCGGCATGGTTATGCCTGGGTCGCGCTGGTGGGGCCCGATGAGGAGCCGCTGGCGCCGATTCCGGACATCCCCGAGTTCGGTGCGCCGGGCTGGCGCACCATCTTCCAGTTCTACGAAACCTGGGCGACCAGCCCGGTGCGTGCACTGGAGAACAGTTTCGACAACAGCCATTTCAGCTTCGTGCACCGCGCCACCTTCGGTGTGGCGGCCCAGCCCAAGCCCAGCCGTTATGAACTGGTCGAGAACGAGGTCGGGTTCTACGCCGAGACCGTGATTGCGGCGTCGAACCCGGTGGCCTTTCACCGCGTGAGCGGCAGCACCGAGCCGCTGACGCAGCGGCACATGCGCAACGCCTATTTCCTGCCGTTTTCACGCCGGCTGGACATCGAGTACCCCAGCGGCATCCGGCACGTCATCATCAACTGCTTCACGCCCATCGATGACGGTCATATCCAGCTGGTGCAGTGGCTGTTCCGCAACGACACCGAGAGCGATTGCCCCGAGGCCATGCTGGTGCAGTTCGACCAGGTCATCACCCGCGAGGACAAGGACATCCTGGAGTCCACCGACCCCGACGCGCTGGTGGACACCCGCAGGCGGGGTGTCGAGTTCTCCATGGACTCGGACCGCCCCGGCATGCTGATCCGCAAGCAGCTGATGGAGCTGCTGGCGCGCCATGGAGAGGCGGAAGTGCATCGCTGACTGTGACCCTGGCGCTCCGGCGTAATGCCAATGCCGGTGTCGATGACCTGCTGTTGTGGGCTTTGCAGCAGGCTGGCGAGTAGGCGCCAGAAGGGTGTTCCCGACGCCGTGGTACGGCGCGTGCCGCCCCTTGCCAGGGTTGCCGTGTCCCGCTGCGCGGCGGGGGCAATGACCGCTGCCTCTACAATTTGTACGACTGGCACGCCAAGGAACAGGTGGGCCAGATCAGCCTCCAGACCTCTCCCTATCGTACCCAGCCATGAACAAGCAGCCGAGCGATGAATCCCCGTCAGGGGGCCGGCAATGGCGAAGCCTGCCGTCGGCAGGCAATGTCCATGGATGTCCGGGTCGGCAGCTTGGCCGCCTGGGTCTTGAACTTCCGGTTGCCTTGGGTGAATGCTTGGCAGCCGGTGGGGCCGGCCGCATCGCAGGGCGCGCCCGGCGCGATCCACCAGAGACCCGGGTGGCCTGAACATGCCAACTGCCCGGCCACCAAGGGGCGTGCTGCACCGCAGCCTGCAAGACGACCCAGCGCCAGACGAGACTCCTGCGCCTGCCGCGACTGGCTTCTCGGAGGCGGCGGTCCTGCAGATGGAACGGCTGGCTGGCGATCTTCGCAGCATGTACCAGACGCAGCGGGCTGCCAGGCCAGACAGCCCCCAGCAGCGGAAGTCGATCCTGATCGTCGAAGACCAGGACGACATCCGCCGGTTGATCCGGATGGCGGTCCAGATGGAAGGCCACAGCGTCCACGAAGCCGATAGTGGAGACCTGGGGCTGGCGATGGCACTGGAGCTCAAGCCCGATCTGGTGGTGCTCGATGTCGTGATGCCTGGCGCATTGCACGGGCTTCAGGTGTGCCGGGCGATCAAATCCCATCCGACACCCCCGTGCATCATCCTGTTGACCGGATTGCGGGGCCAGGACGATATCCAGGCCGGCCACGCGGCAGGCGCAGATGCCTACCTGCTGAAGCCGTTCAGTCCGGGGCAGTTGATGCAGACCATCCACCAGCAGCTGGGGCTTGTCTGAAGCCTGGCACCGCGCGCGGTGGCCAGAGCGCCTTGATGGCAGTCCGCGCGACGCAACGCAGGTCGATCTGTCAGCGCGAAACGATGACCGTCAGGGGCTGAACAGGAAGTTGTGCCGCAAGTGATCGATGTCAAATGACTTGTCCAGTCCTGGCGCAGATCGTGTCCGCCAGCAGAACCTCTGGTGCCACTATTCGGCCCCCGCCGGTGGTTTTTGGCGGGGTCCGAGTTCCCGTGCAGCCGATCAGCTTTCGGTCACCTCGGCGAACAACTGGGCCGCAGTCACCGTCAATGCGACGCTGGCCAGTTCGACGGCCTCGCCACCGGAGAACGGATGCAGCACCCACAAACCGTTGGCACCTTTACGGTAGCAGTCCGTCGCGCGCGTATCCAGATCCACGAGCACGTATTCCTCCAAGCTTGTGAGTGTGCGGTAGTGGCTGAACTTCAACCCTCGGTCATAGGCCGCAGTAGTTGGCGAGAGCACTTCCACGATCAGCCTGGGTTCAGTCTTGACCATCGCGCTGGCCTGGTCCAGCGCACTGCAGGTCACCAGCACGTCGGGATAGAAATAGCTGTTGGCGGCGGCCACATGCAGCCGCATGTCGCTCATGTACGTGCGGCAGGGGCTGCCGCTCAGGTGCTGGCGCAGGGCGATGTACAGGTTGCCGGCCACCGTGACGTGCCGGTCTTCCGCGCCGGCCATGGCGAACACCTCGCCGTCGATGTATTCGTGGCGTTCGGGTTGGGCGGCCTCCCAGGCCAGGTAGTCGATGGCGGAAAGAGTGGGGGTCTGTGCAGCGCGTCCCATGGCCCGGTCCTTGTCGGTACGGAAGTGCTTTATTATGGAGGCGACGCATGGGACATGCCACAGACATTTTGCCCGCGTGGCACATCGGCGCTGCGCATTGCGAGGCACGGCCTCCATGCTGACCTGACAGAGGCGAGCAATTCCTTCAGGAGCTGAACAGAAAGTTGTGCCTCAAGTGATCGATGTCAAATGACTTGTCCAGTCCTTGCGCAGATCGCGCCCGACAGAATAACCCCTGGTGCCACTATCAGGCCCACGCCGGTGGTTCCTGGCGGGCTCCGAGTTCCCGTGCAGCCGATCAGCTTTCGGTGACCTCGGCGAACAACTGGGCCGCAGGCACCGTCACTGCGACGCTGGCCAGTTCGACGGCCTCTCCACGTGCGAACGGATGCAGCACCCACAATCCATCGGCGCCTTTGCGATAGCAGTCGCAGGCGCGGGTATCCAGATCGACCAGAAGGTATTCCTCCAGGCTCGCCAGCGTACGGTAGTGCCCGAACTTCAGTCCGCGGTCGTAGGCCGCCGTCGTCGGCGAGAGCACTTCCACGATCAGCCGGGGTTCGCTCTTGACCATGGCGCTGGCCTGGTCCAGCGCACTGCAGGTCACCAGCACGTCGGGATAGAAATAGCTGTTGGCGGCGGCCACATGCAGCCGCATGTCGCTCATGTACGTGCGGCAGGGGCTGCCGCTCAGGTGCTGGC
>Ga0247832_1004607_pt1 | contig 17032 bp, 21 predicted proteins | sample LaCruzMarch2015__10_FD_192407 | JGI IMG/M metagenome (GOLD analysis project Ga0247832, IMG submission 192407) | Freshwater microbial communities from meromictic Lake La Cruz, Castile-La Mancha, Spain - LaCruzMarch2015_4m | ecosystem: Environmental > Aquatic > Freshwater > Lake | place: Spain... | reverse complement strand
CTCTGAGGCATTGGTCTATACACTTTTTTAACTTCTTAGTTTTTTGCTTTGTATTAATTTCTCTGTTTCGCCAAGACAAACTCCCTCAGAGTCCCGTGAAAAACGGAGACTCTGAGGGAACGAAAATCAATTGTTCTCTTAATTCAAGGTCAACAAACTGTTTTTCTTTCATTTTAATTTGGTAAATTTCAATATATTTCTCTGAATATTTATTAGTAAATTGAGATTTATCTACCGTTAATATGATTGTAGAATCTCTTTTTAGAAATCTTTTTATGTTACCAAGCAAAGCTGCCTTGTATGTGAAACTTTTTTGTTCCCTCAGAGTCTCCCTTTTCGGGGACTCTGAGGCATTGGTCTATACACTTTTTTAACTTCTTAGTTTTTTGCTTTGTATTAATTTCTCTGTTTCGCCAAGACAAACTCCCTCAGAGTCCCGTGAAAAACGGAGACTCTGAGGGAACGAAACTTCTTAGTTTTTTGCTTTGTATTAATTTCTCTGTTTCGCCAAGAAAAACTCCCTCAGGGTCCCGTGAAAAACGGAGACTCTGAGGGAACGAAAGATGATTTTGGAGTAAACGTTGAGTTAATTAGTTGATTATCAAACTTTTACTTGCTTGCTCACGTTGGAGATAAACCAACTTTGCAAGCTCTTCATTCCGAGTGTCGCCCGAAAAATAAGCGAACCAAAGATATAAAAAAAGTAGCCGCTATGGAATAGTATATGCCGCAAAGTTTTCGAGAAAAAAAGCCTTTGAATTTTTTTCCCAATCAACTGTCGCTCACCAAATTTGCAAACCAAGTTCTGAAAAAAGAAAATGAAAAGCAAAAGAATTTATTTTTTGGAGTGAAATTTGAGTGAATACCACGCATTGAAAATGTCGAATGAGCCTATGAGTTTTACATTTTAAAAGCTTAGCAATATTTGTGTAAATATAAGTTATTTGTGAATTAAATAATTTAATTATATTTGGCACATATTTTAATTTTTAAAGCAATGTATCAATATAGAATTTATGATTTTCACATTTAATGGCCATCATGGTACAAGTTTTGAGTCTTCTAAATCTATAATTGAATCTAATTATGAATTATCTGTTGGTGACGAAGAATGGCTTGGCGATGGGGTATATTTTTTTGTTCTTGGAGTAAGCTCAAAATTAACAGAATTAGCAGAAAAATGGGCAATTGCACAATCGTGGGATAATAAGTTAAAGAGGTATAAATATAAAAATTATTGTGTTTTAAAATCTGAAATCTCAGTCGATGAAGATAATTTTTTAGACCTTACTACTGAAGAAGGTATTGAAGTGCTTGATTATTTTATAAAAAGATTTGAACAGAAACTTCAAACAATAGGTAGAAATTTGAATTTTATTGATGGATTATTAATAAATTTGGCAAGAAACGAAGATGTTTTGCCGATTGAAGTAGCTAAAGGCAATTTTTATATTAAATTTGCAGAAGAAAGAGTTAATAGAATAAATTTGAGGACAAGTAATTGTTCTATTTGTGCAGTCTATAATCCAAGAAAAAATGTTTTAAAGACAACAGTAGTTCAAAATGGAGTAATTAAAGGAGCATAAATTATGAAACTTGATAAAAAACTTAAAGAGAGAATAGATAATTATTTCGACAATATATCTGCCGAAGAATTGTTTAGAATTGCAGTTACAAAATATAAGTTTATAGAGGTAAATATTGACATTGTTGAGATGCCTTTTGAAGTTTCTGAAATTTCAAAATACTATTCAGGTAATAGTGGTTATGATGTCAAAAGTTCAGAATCTCAAACAAATTACGCAATGGCAGCCTAATATGAAAATTCAATTAAAAAGTTGGAAGGTAGTAAATATAAGTTTTACTCTTTTAGATAAGAATAATTATCGGGAAGAAGATACTTTTGATTTGGAATCTGGTAGTTATTTTCCAGAGAACTTAGAATATATTTTTACCGTTGAATTTAAAATAAGTATTAAAGACAAGTCATTTGATTTGTTTGTTGATGCTTTATTCGATTTTGAAATAGATGAAAAAATTACCGAAGATTTTAAACTTTCGGACTTCCCTAAGATAAATGCTCCTGCAATTGCATTCCCATATTTGAGAGCATTTATATCAAATTTAACTCTTCAATCAGGAGCATATCCAATAATATTGCCTTCTATTAACTTCGTAAGTTTGGTAGAAGAGAAGAAATAACCCACTTCCAACGCTCGCAAGCAAGATGATTTTGGAGCGAATGTTGAGTTAATTAATTGATTATCAATCTTTTACTTGCTTGCCCGAGTTGGACTTTCGAGCCTATGAACGCTCTTCCTTCCAAGTGTCGCCAAGCACCAACAAACACAAAGATATAAAAAACGTAGCGACCGTCGCACGGAATAATCAGAGAGGTTTTTGCAAAAAAAAACGATGCAAACCGATCTAATCTCACGTCGCCGAAAACGATAAGTGCAGAAGCCTAAAAAGCGTAGAAGCTACTGAGAGTAAACACTTTGAACTCTTCTGATGTCCTGTCGCCCAAGCCTATGAGTTTGACAAAAACTGTCAAACTATTTTAGTAGCATACAATTTATTTTGATTTATTCCAATCATATACTATCGCTATCGCAATTATCAAAATTGAGATAGTTAAAATTATATCGCCAAAATCAGTCAAACGGGTTGTAACACCCCCATGCCAAGAACATGCTCCTTGTCTTCCAATGCTAAATGAATTCCAGCCATCTCTGCATTCTGTCTTAGTTGAATTAATAGATGCAATAATACTAAAAATACCACTGAATATATACCAAAAACAACCCAAATTAGAGCCTTTTTCTAAAAATAAATTAGCAATACCCGATATGATTAGTGTCGAAGCAATAAAAACAAGAATTAATAAAAGTATCGCCATATAGTTTTTTATTTAAATTGTATCGAATTGAGTAACACTCCCGCATTTTTCTTTATTTACAACTTTTCACTATAAAAAAAACTACGTTTGCCAAAACTATCCAAATAATTACTTGAATAATACCATCTATAAGTCCTTTTTCTGCTGCATTTGATACTCCTCGAAAATCTTTGATAGTTTGCTCTACTAAATCTTTAGCTTGTTTTTTTGCATTTTTTATCCAATTTTCTAAAATATCATCTTCAATTTTATATTCAGAAAAAGGTGTATTTGTAGGTTCTTTTTCTTTACTTGAATATGTTTTATTTGTACTTTTTACTTTTTCATTCTTGAAACCTTTATACTTTTGATATTCTTTATCATATCTTGCAATTGCTTCAGGGTCTTTGAGCATAATATATGCCTCATTTAACTCTTGCATAATATTAGTTGTGTCCAGATTAGGATTCTTATCTGGATGCCATTTTATCGCTTGTTTTCTGAACGCACTTTTAATTTCTTCATTTGTTGCGTTCTCTGAAATTTCAAGAAGTAGATAATAGTCTTTAAACATTAAATTTACAAGTTATATTATTATTTCGTTGTGTCGTTAGAATTATATTTCCATACGCCAAATATTACAGCAAAGCCTATAATATTTGCAATAATGATTGGAATTCCTATTTTTTTCGCAACTCCCATGAATGCAAGAGTGACGAAAATGACGAATCCTTTGATTATCCATAATGTTGTTTTATTCATTGTATTTAATGTTTTAGTGGGAGATATATTAGAATTTATTGGTTCAAATGTAGGAGTAAAAGTATCATTTTCTTTGGCTGTACTTTGATTTTCGTTTTGGACAGGTTCAATAATCTTATTTAGGTCATACGAATCATCATTTTGGAGTGGTTCGATATTCTTATTAAGTTTGTTTGAATCATTATTTTGAACTGGTTCAATGACATCTTTCACTTCATAAGTTTTATTATTTTTAACAGGTTCTTTAATTTTATTTAAATTGTACTTATCATCATAATTATTGATTTTAATTTTTGTTGAATGTTTCGGATATGCGAAAATTACATAAACACCCAATATGATAAGAAAAATAGGTAAAGTAACTTCCAAAGATAATATTTCCTAAATTTTCAATTGTAGAGCAACGCCAATTAAAATAAAAAAAACACCGATTAAAGAATTAAAACTACGGTTTTGCATAATATAAAGATTAGGTATTGTAATGATGTATTTTTTGAAAACTTCCAACGACTAGCATTATGATGGTTTTGGAGTGATTTTAGAGCGGCCGCCGCTGCGGTTAACTTGTTAATTATCAAGCCTTTACATAATACTTAACGTTGGAATTTAGGATTGTTGAGTGCTACGCTTTCAAAATGTCCCCAAGATAAATGCGTGCCAAGAACAAAAAAGATGCGTAGAATTTGCTCATTCATCCTGTCGCTGACCAAATCTGAAAACAAAGGTCTGAAAAAATAAATAAAAATGCAAGAAAATTTATTTGTCGGAACGAAGTTGAGTTAATACCACGCATTGGAAATGTCGAAGGTAATTATGCGTTTTAAAAAAATGGAAAAACGGAAACTTGGTATTTTAAGTGCTTTGTTATTTATATTGATTATAAATTGTAAATTAGTATGTAGTTTTATATGTATATGTTATTAATTGTATATAAATTGTATGATATTTGCAACCCGAAATACATAATAAATTTATTTCATGCAAGGTTTTAACTATAAAAAAGCTACCCAAGCACTTAATTACTTCCTTCAAGCTAATGATGGCTCATTGAATAAAATGAAAGCTATCAAGTTTGTTTGGCTTGCAGATAGGCTTCATCTTAGGAAATACGGCAGGACAATTACAAGTGATGTATATTTCGCTCTGCCATTTGGCCCAGTTCCATCTACTACAAGAAATATTATAGAGTTAAATGAAGATTTTTTAACAAACGTTGAAATTGAATATAGTAGTGAATTTATAGAAAACTCTGGCAAATATGTATTTTCTTCAAAAAAAGAACCTAACCTAAAGGTTTTTTCTAAAACAGACATATCAGTTTTAGATATTATAATTGAAAAATATAATAATTTTACAGAATTTCAATTATCAGATTTATCTCACAATTTCCCTGAATGGAAAAAATATGAATTACCATTAAAAGCTAAATTAGAATCACGATTTGAAATTGATATTGATGATTTTTTCATTAATTTCAATGATGGTAGTGGTCTTTTTGTTGATAATATAGAGAGAATGTCAATTTCAAGAGAGATTTTTAACGATAATATGAAAGCGTCTATTTATTAATGAACTTAAAGTTTCCTGTAAACCTTTTCTTGCAAGGAATACAAGAGAAGAAAGTATATTACTTTTCAAATAAAAATATAAATACATACACTCCACACTATTATATTTGCTTAAAAAGAACAGATGATGATTTACTTATTCTTTCATGTTGTACCTCCCAATTTGAAACAGTAAAAAGGTTTATAGAATTGAGCGATTTGCCATTTGAAACCCTTGTTTGGATAAAACCTAAAGATGGCGAGAACCCATTTATAAAAGACAGATACGTAAATTGTAATCAATACTTTTCATATTCGATAGACCAATTCAAACAAATGTATGAGCAAGATAATATTTCATTTAGTGGAGAAATTTCAGATGTTCACTTTGAACAAATAATAATTGGAATTAAAATAAGTCCACTTATTGATGAAGATATAAAAGACTTACTTCCACAATTGGATTGATTTTTTTGAGTAAGATTTGGGCAAACACCACGCTTTAAAAATGTCAACGATAACTTTACGTTTGACATTTTGCTGAGAACTAAAACTTGAAAACTTCGTTTTTACTCAATAGGTTCTTTTTTCCAATTTTTACCACCATATTCTTTATATTTAAAATCTTGATAAGGATACCAATCTTTAACTTCTGCTGCATCAAAAGTAGACATTGAAATGAAATGGTCAGCAAGTTTTAAATAATCTGCTTTCGGTAAAGGGTAAATTTCTACCAATGGTAAAATTGCTTTGCTATCATAAACATATACATTACAATTTATATTACAATTTTCTTTTCTGAACTGTTTTGTGAACTGATAAACATATTCTTTATCGAAATCTTTACTCTTTAAATAAACATGAAAATTATCAACGGTTTCATTATGTTTAGTTTTAATAATTTCATAATCACTCGGATTAAGTTTTCCAATTGATTGTTTTTCCTTAGCATCTGAGCTTAGTAAATATTTTGATGGTATCCAGCCTATATGTGAATCTGAAAGCCAATCAGGGTCAACTACTTTAATTTTTGACCAATTGTTTTTTTCTTCCAAAACTTCAACTTTGACAGAATAGTCTACTACACAATATTCAGTTTTATGCAAGGCTTCAGTCGCCTTTTGATTTACAATTTTTTTTGACTTTTCACTCGGTTCTTCTCTAATTGGAATGTCTTCTCCTTCGATACCAAATATTTTTGATACTTCTTTTCCCTCATCAATGGCATTATTATTCTCGCTCAGTGAATCGTTTTTTGAGGGTGCAGAACATGAAAGATTTAAAAGTAAACCTAATATGAAGTAAATTATGATTTTATTCATTTTTTGAAAATTTTCCAACTATGTATTGGACGAAAAGACCGAGGTCTGAAAAGTCCAATAAATAATTGATTATAAGTATTTTATAATTAATTTTGACTAATTGTGCTTAATTAAGTTTATTTTGCAAATTCTTAATTATACTTAATCAGTTGCAATCATCGTAAACAAAAACTTACTTCGCAAATAAAAGACTAATTATTTTATGATAAACGATTATCTTTTCGAATCTTTTTCAGAACCCGAACGTTTACAGGATATTGAAGGTTATCCCGATTATTTTTTGGTGCAGATAAGAAATTGTATCGAGTTACAAAGCAAGGACACTTGAAGGAAAATAAATTACAAATTATTAGTTACACTGAAGGGTATATCTTAATGAGCAAGTTTTTTAGTTTGGTAAAATTAAGACCTATGCTTAGAAAACATGTAGAAGTAATCATACCTTTTTAAATATATGATAAAATGGACTTTCTATTAAAGCAAATGAATGAGGTTTCAAAACCGAAGCCATCCGTAAAAGAAAAAAAGAATAAAGTGGATGGTTTACCAAAAAGAAATTTTGGTTTTGCAAAGCATTATGTGAAAATTACAGATGACCTTTTCGAGGAGGACTTAAAATAGTTGCGATGAATTTACTTTTAGATACACATATTCTTATTTGGGCAGTAACAGAAGAGGAGAAAATTGGTAGAAAAACGAAGAAGTTACTTGAAAATCCGAATAACAATTTATTTGTAAGTGCCGCTTCGATTTGGGAGACAGCTTATTTGTTTGAAACAAAGCCAAAATCTTTGAAAATCAAAAAGCTATTAGCGACCTTTTGGGATTAAACGATATTGGAACTAAGGATTCAAATCTTAAATATTACTCCTCAACATTGCCAAAGATTTTATGATATTCAATTTGTAGAAAGTCATAATGATATTTTTGATAGAATGATAATTGCACAGTCCGCAAGTACTGGTATGTCATTAGTTTCGGCTGACCGAAAATTCCCTCTCTACAAAATGATAAAAGTCATTTCGAATGACTAAAATTTTGTGCTCTCTTCCAACTATTACAAAGACGAACTACTTCCTTTACTAAATTTACTTAAAATCAATACTTAATGATAAATTTAGTTTTCATTCCGTTCAATTTGTTTTTCCGTTGAATATGTTAAAAAATAACATTTTATAATCTTAGAATAATGTTAACAAACTTGCGATAAAAAAACATAAATTTTTTATCTAATTATGCATTCTGTTTCTTACTCTTTTGTGGCCGCTACATTCGCTAACTATCTTTTTTTTAAATATTTTCGTAATTAGTAAGTTATATTTAAGCTCAATCGCTTGGTTCTCTAAAAGTAAACCTTTAATTTTGTTCTCTATTAGAAAACTTTCATTTATAAAGGATGTTTAACATCATCACTCGAAAAACTTTAATGGCTTATTGTAAAGAGTATCCCAAAGCTGCAAATGCCTTGTTGGCATGGTATTTTGAACTTATCGATGCTGATTTTCAGAGTTTTCAACAATTAAAGGCTGTTTTTGGAAATGCAAGTTTGGTTGGTGACGATAGAGTGGTGTTTAATATTATGGGAAACCATTACAGGCTGGTTGTAAGAATGGTTTTTACTTACAAAGTCATTCAGATTAAGTGGTTTGGTACTCATGCCGAATACGACCAAATTAATGTTGCCAAAGTAAAATATAAGAATTGAAAAATAATTAAAATCATGAAACTAAAACTAATTAAAACAGATCAGGATTATGAAGCAATGTTGGATTGGGTAGATACTCAGTTCGATTTATCACCTAATTTAGATAGTCCAGAGGGAGAAGCTTTACAAATCGCTTTGTTACTAATTAAGGCCTATGAAGACATTCATTATCAGATTCCAACACCCGACCCCATTGAAGCAGTCAAATTAAAAATGGAAGAAAGAGGCTTATTGAACAAAGATTTAGCTCAATGGATTGGAAGTAAAGGATATGTTTCGGCATTGCTTAATAAAAAGAAGCCTTTAACACTAAAATTAGCTAAGATATTTCATCAACAGTTGGGCATTCCAGCCGAAGTATTACTGTCTTGATTTGTATGGTTTTAGTACTGAATTATTATGGTTTTAATCTTATTTTAACTATTTTATTGAAAAAAACTTTTTCTAAACGTTATCCCATAAAAAATCCATTTGCAGGATAAACTCGTTATGTTGGCTGTTGTTACAACGTTTTAAAAGAATATGATGAAAAGGGCTTCTACAAACCCATGTTTTCTTTCATAAAAGTCCTCGAAGACTTTGATGATGATTGTTAAGATGAATATAGTAAAAACTTCCTATAAATCGAAATTGTTAAAACAGAAGAAAACCCTTTAACACCCGAAAAAGACAAACTTAGCTTGGAAATGAATTTGAACAGAATAAATTTTGAACTCAATTCACCAATTGTTGCCAATGCTATGTATCTAATATTCTGTTCAAGGCAACGGTTTTTGACCTTTCATCCATCGTTTGAAGCATCTTAGTCAATTTTTGACGTTTTTTAGTAAGCTTTTTTTACTTTTGTCTAAAAATAAACTTTTAAAATCTAAAACATTTAACCGATGCAAAAAGCTCTGCTGATTCTTTCGTTTGGTATGCTCATGGCGGGCTGTACCAAAAAAGCTATCGTTAATTCTTCAAATCCTCCTCATGGCTCATCTTCATCTTATCAGTATTCGGTTGATTTAACTAAAGTTGATAACGATAAATTGGAAGTATCTCTAATAAGTCCAAAAATCACGACTGATGAAATAACATTCCGTTTGCCAAAGACTGTTCCGGGTACATATTCTACCGACGATTATGGTCGATATTTATCTGATTTTAAAGCTTTCGATGCCAAAGGTAATCAGCTTGCTACCAACAAATTAGATGTAAATAGCTACGCAATCAAAGATGCTAAAAAACTCCACAAAATCAGCTATAAAATTGATGACACTTGGGATTCACCCGAAATAAAAGGCACAAAGATTTTCGAGCCAACAGGTTCGGATATTGTGGCTGGCAAAGAATATTCAATCAATACGCATTGTTTCTTTGGCTATTTTGATGGTATGAAACAATTGCCCTATCAAGTGACTTTCACAAAACCGAGCGGTTTTTATGGTTCAACTTCGTTAACGGCAAAAAATAGCACTGCCACAACCGATGTATTTGAAACCGAAAATTACATGAATTTGGTAGATGCACCGATTCTTTACACGCAACCTGATACTACGGTTTTGAAAATCGGTGGGGCAGATATTCTGGTGTCGGTTTATTCGCCAAACAAAATGGCTACTTCAAAAGAGATTGCGGCTAACATCAGCACATTACTTGAGGCACAAAAGGAATATTTAGGTGGTAAACTTCCTATTAAAAAATACGCTTTCTTGATTGTTTTGTCTGATAGCAAGACCATGACGAGTTTCGGAGCCTTAGAGCATTCGTATTCATCGTTTTATTATTTGCCCGAAGCTACTTCGGCAGATTTAGCTCAAACGGTAAAAGATGTGGCATCGCACGAGTTTTTTCATATCGTAACGCCACTCAATATTCACTCAGAAGAAATCGGTAATTTTGATTATAACGACCCAAAGATGTCGAAACACCTTTGGATGTATGAAGGTTTGACCGAATATGCGGCCGGACACATGCAAGCAAAATACGGTTTGATTGACACACCAAAGTATTTAGATATGCTTCGTCAGAAAATCACGACTATGAAAGGAATGAAAGATGCTTTGCCATTTACCGAAATGAGTGCTAATGTGCTGGATAAATACAAAAACCAGTACATGAATGTTTATAACAAAGGTGCCTTGATTGGTATGTGCTTAGATATTAAACTTCGCCAACTTTCGGGTGGAAAATACGGTACGCAAAATCTCATGCAAGATTTATCAAAAACTTACGGAAAAGAGCAGTCTTTTAAAGATGATGAATTATTCGATAAAATTTCGTCGTTGACATTTCCAGAAATTCGTCAGTTTTTTGCTACTTATGTTGAAGGTAAAGACCCACTTCCATTGACAGATATTTTGCAAAGCGTGGGCATTGATTATTTGCCAGATGCAATAGTGAAGCAAGCGAGTTTGGGTGGTATTTCAATTGGTTTTAACCAAAAAACCAACCGTTTGAAAGTTACGAGTATTGACAAGGTAAATGATTTTGGTAAACAAATGGGCTATAAAGCTGATGATGAACTCGTTTCTGTAAATGGTGAAGCCATGGAAATGATGAAAATTCAAACAATCATGGGCGAATTTGGTAGCAAAACCAAAGAAGGCGAAATAGTGACTGTTGAAGTTGTCCGCAAAAATGCCGAAGGCAAAGAAGAAAACGTTAAACTTTCTGCCCCAGCGATTTTGGTCGAAGTTAAACAAAAAAATGTACTTAAATTGGCTGAAAATCCAACAGCTGAACAATTGAAGTTGAGAAAAGCTTGGTTGGCAAAACCATAATTGTTTTATATTGCTATTTCAAAAGCCGAGATTATAAAAACGTATTTTATTTTCTCGGCTTAATATTCAGTAATTGCAAAATTTTACAAATTTGATAAACAATTTTCGCCTTAAAAATAGGCTCTTATCATCTACTCCTTTTATGAGTTTTCATAATTTAGAAATTCTACAAAACATTCATTCTTCAAAACAATATTCTTTGTTCTTGAAATAGTTCTATGTATTATTAGTTCAAGAATATTATATTTTTTGTAGAAATGCCTAGTAATTAATGTCTAATATGGTATTTTTATCATTTTATTAAAGGTTTCTAGCGGCTCATTTTTTACTATTATCTAAAAAAAGTACAAGATTTTTTACAAACACTTGTTTTATAAAAATATTGGCAGTACTTTTGCACTTGTATTAAAAAAGGCACATCTGTTAAAGAGCCTCTGCGTTCATAAAATCGTTTCAAAGAGTAACACTCTTTCATTCAATTTCCTTTCAGGGCAGCAACAGATGGTTCTCATCGTTCGCTTTATCATTTTTTTCGGCATTCGGGGCAATCCACGGTTTTGCGTGAGGACGACAGTGACGTTCCGACTAAAACATTTTATCCTTAATGGAACAAGTAAAATTTTCTGACCTTCCGGTCTCAGAGTACATTCTTCGTGCAGTTGAAGAAATGGGTTTCGAGTACACAACTCCAATTCAAGCACAAGGTATCCCAATTGTGATGCGTGGCGGCGACTTTATCGGTCAAGCACAAACAGGAACAGGTAAAACGGCAGCATTTGGTATCCCTGCAATTGAAGCAGTTGATGTTGATAGCAAAAGCACACAAGTATTAGTAATGTGTCCAACTCGTGAGTTGGCTCTTCAAGTAAAAGAACAAATCCAGAAATTAGCTAAGTACAAAAGAGGCCTCAACGTGGCTGCCATTTATGGTGGAGAATCGTATGAGCGTCAGTTTTTGGCATTGAAAAAAGGTTCACAAATTGTAGTCGGAACGCCTGGTCGTATCATGGACCACATTGACCGCAAGACCTTAATTTTGAGCGATATTAAATTGGCGATTTTGGATGAGGCTGATGAGATGCTCAACATGGGTTTTAGAGAAGATATTGAAAAAATCTTGTCTTTCGCTCCAGAAGTTCGTCAAACTGTATTGTTTTCGGCAACAATGTCATCAGAAATTCTTTCGATTGCGAAACGCTTCCAGAAAAATCCTGAAATCGTTCGTACATTGAAAACCGAAGTTTCAAACGCAAATATTGAGCAGTTTTATTTCTCAGTTCGTCGTGAGGCGAAAATGGAAGTTATGACTCGTTTGATTGATGTTCATAACTTGAAATTGATGCTGGTATTTGCCAACACAAAATCAAAAGTTGATGAAATCGTGAGTGATTTACAGATTCGTGGTTATGCTGCCGAAGGCTTACACGGCGATATGCGTCAGCAAGTACGTACACAAGTAATGAGCAAATTCCGTGCGGGTACAACCACAATCTTGGTTGCAACCGACGTAGCCGCTCGTGGTATCGACGTATCGGGTGTTGATGCAGTATTTAATTATGATGTACCGCAAGATTTAGAATATTACGTTCACCGTATCGGTCGTACTGGCCGTGCAGGAAAAACTGGAAAAGCGTTTATGTTTATTTCAGCACGTGATAGAGGAGCTTTACGTGGCATAGAAAACTACACAAAAGCGAAAATCGAACAAGGAACAATCCCTACCTATGCTGAGTTAGTTCAGACTCGTCACCAAAGATTTGTTGACCAAGTAAAAGAAACCCTTACGGCTGGTGTTGATGCTTCTTTCGACGGAATCATTGCATCTTTGAGCGAGGAAGGCTTTTCTGATTCACAAATAATGTCGGCTTTAATCAAGATGCAAGTTGGTGCAGTAAAAAGCGATTTCTCTGATAACCAATTATCTGATTCATTCCGTGAGTCGAGAGGCAACGACAGAGATTCAAGATTTGGTGGAAATAGCCGTGATTCAAGAGCTCCTTATGGACGTGGAAGTCGTGATGGCGGAAGCAGAGAAGGTGGTCGCCGTGAAGACGGTTTCGGAAATCGAGAACGAAGCGAAAGTAGCAATAGTTTTGGCGGAAATCGTGACGGAGTTCAACGTGAGCGTCGTTTCGAGCCAAGAGAGAGACGTAGCGAAAGCCCAACGGGTGGACGTGGCTCTGGAAATGCCGACATGGTTCGTTTGTTTTTGAGCTTAGGTCGCAAAGATAACGTTGCTCCAAATCATATTGTAGGTGCAATTACTTCGGAAACGAGCATTGCAGGTCGTGCAATTGGACAAATTGATATTTATGATAAATTTAGTTTCGTTGAAATACCGCAAGCAGATGTAAAGCGTGTACTTGATGGAATGCAAGGTAAAACTATCAATGCTCGCCAAGTGAGCATGGAAGTTGCTAAGTAATATTAACTGTGGGGTGAACTTATAGTTCGCTCGTGACGGTCAATAAAAAAAGCGAAGTGAAAGTTTTTCGAGACTTTTGCTTCGCTTTTTTTGTGGGAAATATTAAGTGTGGCACAGCTTGTTATCTCAAAAAACAGGTGTGCCATATTTTGGGAAATATTTTACTTATTTTTGATTAGACATTATCATTTGCCGAAAAGCTGCTACAATTTCAATGGCATCTGGATTGTCTATTTTGATAATCAATGAAGTAAAATATATTTCTCCTTTATTATCATTGCCCATTTGCATATCAACTTTAAAGAAGGAAGTACCTTTATACCAATCAAACCATTGATTGAATTTTCTGAAACGTGCTGATGCCCGATTATCGGCTGTTTCGCAAGCATAAACCACGATTCTGTCGTGCTGTTGGAAGAAATCTGAGAAAATACTTGCAATAGTATCTGGTACACGTTTATCTAAAGGAAGATTGATTTTATTTGGATTTTCAATAGGTATTATTGAAAACTCAAACGTTTTTTCTTTGAAGGAGTGATTTTCTTCAAAGATATACCCGCTGGGCTTGAAAGTTATTTCGTAAATGATGTCATATTGGGTTTGAAATAGGTAAGAGTTAAACTTTCCACCCACAAACTCAAAATCATACTTAGGCAATGACTGGTGTTCCTCTGTCGGCATTTCTTTTTTTCAATTTAGCAATTGCCTCTTTTATTGAAGGGTCATTTTCATAAGCCCAAAGAACCTCTTTTTGGGTTTGGCGTTTGCTTTCGAGCATCATTTTAGCAATCTTAACTCCTTGGTTTTCAACTATTACGTTTTTGTTGGTTGACATAATCTTTAGTATTTATTATACAAATCTATAACAAATTTTAAACCTAAAAAATTGCACTCATTGTTTTTTGCAAGATGTAAAGGCAAAATAGTGAATTGAACTTTCTGAATATAGCTAAAGGACGCCATATTATTTCAGATGATAAGTGTGCCATATTTTTTGAATTAGGTATTTTACCGTAAGATAAATATAGGTTTAAATGTTTGGTTTGAGGGAGATTTATAATGAAATTTTAATAGAAAAAGTCAGAAATTTGTCTACTCAGCTAAATGTACTTTGGTAAGTCGTCATATCAGCCATTTTCAGAACAGTTTAAATTAAACCTTAAACTATGACCTCCTCAGCAACCTTAATTAAGGTGATGCCCAAGTGTTTTTCTATTTGAAAAATAGATTCGAGTGTAAAATTATGGTTTCCTGAAAGCCATTTTGTAACCTCAGATGGGCGTTTTTCCATAGCATCGGCCAATTGCTTTTGTGTCCAGTTTTTGGCTTTTAAGGCATCATCAATGCGTGCCGAAATTAGCATTCGCCTTCTTAAAGTTTCACGGCGAGTGGGGTCTATATTTTTCAAAGCCTCTTGAATAATGGGGCTTGTATATTTTCTGGCTTCATTCATTGTCTTCATCGTCTTGTATTATTAAATTTCCTATCAATCTTTTGCCATCAGCTGCCCAAGAAATATCACCTTCTTTGATAGCTTTTGTAATTAGATTTGAAATTTTTCTCAATAAATAGTTTTCATGTTTTAGTTTAGGGTCATCTTGCAAAGCACGCACATTTTTACGACCGCCACCACCAGTTGTACTGCCATATTTGATACAATACAGTCTTATTTTATTATCGGGATTGTCGTATAACGCACAAATACCATCTCCGAGCGTTCCTTCATTTGGCTTAAAAAAATGCTCTCTTGCTCCAGTTTCATGCCCAATAGTTTCAATTTTTGATAGAATATCGTCTATTTCTTCTGGAAAAATGGGTATGTTTTCTTTAACGAAATTATCAAAAATGGATAGTGGCTCGTGATTTAAAATCACGGTATAGATACGAGCTTTGTATCCTGAAAAGTCAAGCAATTCAACAATTTCAAATTTCATCTTACAAAGCCAACAAAAATACACTTATAAGTGTATTTTTGTTGGCAAATAATTTTACTTCACGTATTTCTCCTTCACCGTCATTTCCCAATCGCCCAAACTGCCGTATAATACCATTGAGCCAAAACGAAATTTATCAATAATTTCAGTTCCTTCTGAAACCGAATCGTAAAATTCTTTATCGACGGGTAACTCAAATTCTACAGCATTTACGGCATCTTTGATATGCTTTTTGATGCTTAATGAAAGATGCGACTGCTTCAAACGGAGTTTGAGCATATACTTTGGTCCTTTTGCATTAACACCTTCTTTGAGTGCTTTTACTTGGCTAACTAAGGCTGCATTTTCTTTTTTTAGGTTTTCGACTTCTTCATTATTTCCGCAAGAAATAAGTAAAAATACAGCAAGAACTGTGATAATTGTTTTCATTTTATAAATGCTTGATGGTTTAAACCAAATCCCAGCCTTTGCGTGCTTCTCTGGAAAGCAGAGCGTTGGCATCTGCATCGTGGCGGAATTTTTCTTTTTTAGGATTCCAATGGAGTTCACGACCCAAACGATATGAAATCAGTCCCAAGTGCATTGGCATTGTCATTTTTCTGGCATATTCGAGATTTGATTGAGGTTGTGTCCGGTTTTTTACTGCTGTTACAAAGTTTTGTTGATGTCCTGTCGAACGTATAATTGTTTTCGGAATTTCTGGAATATCAGTCATTGTGACGCCATTAATTGTTATTTCTCTGCTGCTATAATCACAAATCAATGTACCTTTTTCACCCTCAAAATACGCACCGATACCTCGTTTTTCTGCCCCTGGCACATTTGGTGGAGTAGATGTCCAGTATAGTTTGAGGTCTTCAAAATCATACTCGATATCAATCCATTTTGGAGCATCGCCCGTTCCTTCTGGAGCTTCGCCTTTGGCACTGATGCGAGTGAGATTTTTCGGGTCGATTGCCCACCAAACTACATCGGCAATATGACACCAAAAATCTTGAAAAACGCCGCCAGAATAATCAAGAAAATAGCGATATGAAAAATGGCATCGCTCTGGCGTGTACTGTGAGTAGGGGGCTGGTCCAAGCCACATATCCCAGTTCAGATTTGCTGGTGGCGTTTGATAATTAGCTGGTCCCAAAACTGGCGGGAAACCTGTTTTCCATAATCTTACCGTTTTTACTTTACCAATTGCACCCGATTGTATGATTTCGGCCACTCGGTGGTAATTTTCACCGGAATGTATTTGTGTGCCAAGCTGAAAAATACGGTCGTGTTTTTTCATGGTTTTTAGCATTTGTTGCCCTTCTCGTACGTTGTATGAGAGCGGTTTTTCTCCATAAACATCTTTACCTGCCTGAAATGCCATGATTGCTACCTGCGAATGCCAGTGGTCGGGTGTTGCACATGTAATGGCGTCAATATCTTTACGTTCGAGCAAATATCTGAAATCTTCGTAGGTTTGAGCCTTATTGTCAGGATGTATTTCTTGAAGAACTTTTTGAGCCTTTGCTAAATGATTTTTGTCTAAATCGCATAAGCCAACAATTTCAACTTCGGGCAGGTTCGCAAACCATTTAAGATGTTGCGTACCCATTCCATTAATGCCAATGTGAGCTACTCGCAGGCGGTCGCTAGGTGCTACTTTTCGAGCAAAAGTTGGAGTAAAAGCCAAGCCAAGAGCAGCTAGGCTGGTT
>Ga0247832_1004606_pt1 | contig 17033 bp, 16 predicted proteins | sample LaCruzMarch2015__10_FD_192407 | JGI IMG/M metagenome (GOLD analysis project Ga0247832, IMG submission 192407) | Freshwater microbial communities from meromictic Lake La Cruz, Castile-La Mancha, Spain - LaCruzMarch2015_4m | ecosystem: Environmental > Aquatic > Freshwater > Lake | place: Spain... | reverse complement strand
GTAAGCGACCGCCGCCGCCGTTGCGCCGTTGTTCATGAACAGCCGGGGTGACAGGAACTGCGTGTTGGCAGGCAGGTCGGCGGTGATTTCCTGCTCGAACACCGCGCCGGAAACCTCGTCGACCACCCGCACCCAGACCGAGCTGCCATTGGGCGGTGCCGCGATGTAGATGGTCAGCACCCCGCCCGTCGCGATGGCGAAACTCGCCCCCATGTCCGTCAACGTCGGCGCGCCGGTGCCATCGTTCGTGACCAGCTGCCACCGGGTGTGGGTGCCGCGCTGGAAGCCGATGCCGATGCAGTTGATGGCCGTGGCTAGCGTCAGCGTGGTGGCAAGGGCTGCGGTTGAACCGTAAAGCCCGAAGAAGCCCATGCCGGTCGCCTGCAGTGTCGTCAACGAAATCCGCGTGACAAAGGTCCAGCCGCCTAGCCCAGCCGCGTTGCCACGCCAGCATGCCCAGCCGGCAGAACGCTGTTCGGCGGCCGAATCCACCACCGCGGCTGAAGTCAGACGCCAGCGCCGCATGCTTGCGGCAAGGTTAGTTGCAGCCAGCGTCGGGGTGGACACGGTGCCGACCGAGGTGATCGGCAGGCCTTCGGTGGTAATCGTCGTGGTGACCGAAGGCGACCAGTTGGCGATGCGATTGACGCCGAAATGGGGCTGGAGCGGGAAGTCCCGGCCGGAGGGGCGCATCACGTCGATCCAAGGGGCCCCCGCCCGGTTGCGCGCATAAACGGCCGCCTTGCCGATGGACGGAGGGGATGGGGCGGCGTTCAGGCCCGGCAGGACGGTGGGTTGCGGCAGTTCCACCTGGCCATTGGTGCGGTCGATCTTCAAGGCATCGAAGAAGGCTGAGCCATCCGGGCTGACCTTGAAGCTGAAATCGTCATTACCCAGCAGTCCGATAAGCGCCCGGGCCGAGAACCCAGTCTTGAAGGCGAAAGCCGCGTCGTTCCCGGCCGCCGTCTTGTTGAACGTGGCCTCGATCCCGGCCCCGGCGTTGTTGAACAGGAGCGCCGGGGTGTTGACCGATACCCGATTGTAGCTGTCGGCTGTCGCCCCGCCGAGGCCCAGAAGCTGGGCGGTCAGGTTGGCCTGGGGCATGCCAACCTGTGTCACCGCATTGGAGAAAGTCACAGTGGGCGTGTTCACCACCGTCGTGCCTGCGGCCCCCGCTGTCGCCGAGCCAATGTTGACGACGGTGGTCGATCCGGATGCGCCGCCAGTGCCGAGGTTCACGGTCTTGGTGACGCCGGTGGTCGTCGCCCCGGTGCCCATGCCGTAGGTGGCGGTCGTCGTGGCGGTGCCGATGCTGGCCGATGCCGCCGAGATGGTGACTGTGCCCGAGGCGGTCAGCGTGCCGGAGAAGGTCTTGTTGCCGGTGAACGTCTGTGTGCCCGCCAAGATTGCCAGTTCGCTGGAGGTGTTGGGCAGTGTGAAGGTCCGGGTCGTGCCGGTGGTGATCCCCGACAGCGAAAACAGCGCCTTCTTCGTGGGATCGGCGTCACTGACGAGGCTGAAGATGGCGTCCGAGACATCCTGTGGCACGCCGACCGGGTCCCAGGCGCTGCCGTTCCAGACGTGGAACACCTGCTCGTCCGCAATCCAGACCAGCCAGCCTTGGCGCGGCACGAGGCGCATCCAGACGCCATCGACCCAGAAGGCGACATTCAGATCCCACCCCGCCCAGAGCCCTGTCGCGCCCGAGGCCACGAGGTGCCGGTCGCCATCGGAGGGGCTCGCAGGCGGCGTAGTGCGCGTGCGGTCGAGGACTGACATTTGCACCATGGCGTCGAGCAGGCGCAGGGCCTCGTTGTGGGTGACATGTTTCTGGGCTTGGGCCGCCAGCAGGTATGTCAGGCCAAGGTGGGTGGAGGTGTCGGACATGACGGGCCTTCAGAACTGGAGGGTGACGGTGGCAGGATCGCCGCGACCGAGGCGGTTCGAGAGTTGGTAGATGCGGATCGCCAGTGTCTGGCCGGGGCCGAACGGCGCACCCGAGTCGGCAGTCTGCTGGGAAGCGGTGTAGAGGACGGACGTCGTGGTGCTGGTCAGCGTGCGCTTGACGACAGCCCCGTCGAGGATCTGGACGTCGTAGCTTTCCAGATCCTCGGCCAGCGGCACCTCCACCTGCTCCCAGGCATCCGCCACCAGCGCGCGGGATCGACCGGCTGCTTGACGATGACATGGTCACCTTCGGCCATGGCAGGTCCTCGGCAACCTTGGTCATCGACAGCCTTCCCGATGCGCCCGACTGGCATGGCATAAGTGATCTGCCGCTTGCGCTCGTTACCGGCACCAACGGCAAGACCACCACCACGCGGCTGATTGCGGCGATGGGGGCTGCGGCGGGATTGGTGTCGGGGCTGTCCTCGACCGAGTTTGTCAAGGTCGGCGATGAGATCCTCGAACACGGCGACTATGCCGGTCCGGCAGGGGCAAGGCTGCTGCTCCGCGACCCAAGGCTGGAACTCGCGGTGCTTGAGGTCGCGCGGGGCGGCATCCTGCGCCGGGGTTTGCCGGTGTCACATGCGCAGGTCGCCGTGGTCACCAATGTGGCCGCCGACCACCTTGGCCAATACGGCATCACCACGGTGGAGGACCTTGCCCAGGTGAAGCTTTCGGTGCACCGCGCGCTGCGGACCGGCGGCAAGCTGGTGCTGAATGCAGACAACCCCTTTGTGGTTTCTGCCGCCCCGGCGCGCCAGCCCGCGATGTGGTTTTCACTGTCACCCGAGACGGCGCAGATCCTGTCAGCGCGGGCGAGGGGCGAACCCTGCGGCTGGTACGAGGCCGACATGCTGATGCTGTCGGACGGGGCTGCCGAGACCGCGCTGATCGACGCCCGCAACGTGCCGCTGACCCTTGGGGGTGCTGCGCGCTACAACATCGAGAATGCGCTGGCGGCGGCGCTGGCGGCGCGCGCGCTCGGCGTGCCGGATGATGCGATCCGTGCCGTCCTGGCGCGGTTTCGGTCTGATGCAAAGGACAACCCGGGACGGGCGAACGAGTTCTTGTTCAACGGTGCACGGGTCTTTGTCGACTATGCCCACAACCCCCATTCGATTGCGGCCATTTCCTCCGCTCTTGCGGCATTGCCATCGAAACGCCGGTTCATCCTTCTCAGCCATGCCGGCGACCGGTCGGACGAAGAGATACGCGCCCTTGTGACCGGCGCTTTTGCCTTGTCTCCGGACGTGGTCGTCGTGGCGGAAAACCCCAAGATGTTGCGGGGTCGCGACCTTGGCGCCTTGCCCGCCCTGATGCGCGCCCGCTGCCTTGAACTGGGGCTGCCCGAGGCAGCAATTCTGGATGCGCCAAACCCCGGCGACGGGGCCATGCGCATTCTGGATGATCTGCAACCGGGGGATCTCGCGCTGTTGCTGGTCCATGACGACCGCACGCGGATCTTTGCCAGGCTGGCCGAAACCACTGTCCCGGTGCGGCCTTGAGATCAGAGGCGGGGACTGGTGCCCGATTGGTCTGAAGACAGGATTTCTCCTTTCCCGAAAGACCCATCCCAGGATCTGTGGGCGGGGCCTGCTGCGCCTTGAACCGAACGACTGTTTACGGGAACTCATCTCGGCGCAAATGGTTGATCGAGCGGCAGGATCGGGCCGGCCGCGTCGACCTCATCCATCGGCGCAATGGGCGAAAAGCGGCCCTTCTTCGGGGTTCGTCGGCAAAGGCACTGTTCCCCGGAAGCGACAGTCGAAGGAGGATGCGAGCCATGTCGGCCCGCCCTTCGAAGTATTGGCTACTCGACTATCCTCCCGTAGAGGCCTTGTGGTTGACAGTGATCTTCCGCGCCGAAGGAAGACCACTGCCACAGGTGTCAGACCCGGCAAGTCGGCACCTATGTCCGTCCTACATGCCGGCGTCAGGTCTGCCCCGCCATCGGTCGCCGGGCGGCGCAGTCCAGCCATGGCAGCGCGCGTTCTATCGCTCGGCCGACATGGAAGACCCGCGCGTCGTCATAGGCCCGTGCCACCACCTGCACCCCGCCCGGCAGCCCGTTCCGGGCGATCCCGGCAGGCACTGACAGGACCGGAAGGCGCGACAGCATGTTGAAGGGGGCCTGCATGTTGATGTCATAATCGCTGTCCAGATCGCGGCCCTTCACCGTGATCTTCTCCCAGGGTTTCTGGTCGGCGCGGATTTCATGGGTGACCAGGGGCGGACAGATGAAGGCATAGTAATCCTCCATCATGGGCCCAAAGCTGCGGTAGATCTCGCCCGCCACCTCGTAGGACCAAAGGAACTGTTCGGCCGTCGTCGTGCCCGACCGCGAGGCGTAATAGGCGGTGTAGTCACAGACAAGATCGGGATGAGCCTCGGCTTCGCGCTTCAAAGCCGAGCCGAACAGATGGTCAAGATAGAAGCGGCAAGCGTCGCGGACCTTGTTGCCCCAGCCAAGCGAGACCTCCTCGACCACGGCCCCCGCATCGCGCAGGGCTGCGACCACAAGGGCGGTCTGTTCGGCCACCTCGTCGGCCACGATCCCGTTGCCCACATCCAGCGACCAGGCGATCCGCTTGCCCTTCAGGTCGCCAAAGTCGGTCGGCAGCGTGACCTTTTCCCGCAGGCTGGCAATGTCCTGGGGATGGATGCCGGAAATCACGTTCTGCATCAGCGCCGCATCGCCGATCCGCTGGGCCATCGGGCCGTTGTGGCAATACCAGTCCAGGTTATAGGGTGCCTCGACCGGAACCCGGCCATAGGGCGGCTTGAATCCCACGACCCCGCAAGCCCCTGCCGGTCCCCGGATCGAGCCACCGATATCCGACCCCGTCGCCAGCGTTGTCATGCCCGAAGCCAGCGCCGCCCCGGCCCCGCCAGACGAGCCAGAGGGCGTGTAGACCGGGTTCCAGGGGTTGCGCGTGATGCCATGCAGGCGCGTTTCAGTCGTCCCGGCGCAGGAAAACTCGGGCGTCGTCGTGCGGGCATGAAAGATCGCGCCCGCGCCGCGCAGCCGGGCGGCCAGCACCTCGTCATGGTCCGACACGACATCCTTCCAGATCAGCGAGCCATTGGTGTTGGGCTGGCCTTCGACCGAAACCTCGTCCTTGATCGCGCAGGTGATCCCCTCCAGCGCCCGTGCCTCGTCGGGGCGCTGCATCCAGATCGTTTCCGAGTGGCGGGCCGCAGCCATTGCCTGTTCAAAGAACCGGTGCGACAGGGCGTTGACCACCGGCTCCACCGCTTCGGCGCGGGCAATCTGGGCTGTCAGAACCTCGACAGGCGACAGCTCGCGCGCCCGGAAAAGCCGCAGTTGTTCGGTGGCGGGCATGTAGCAAAGGTCAAGTCCGGTGCTGGACTGTGCGAATTGGCGGGTCATGTCAGGGGCCTTCTGGTTCGGGAAGATCATGCACGGCCGCAGCAATCAGCGACCGGGTGTAGGGTTGTTCGGCGCCCGCGAAAAGTGCGACCGTCGGGCCGGTTTCCATGACTTGCCCCTTCAGCAGCACCACCGCGCGGTCGGCGGTATGGCGGATGATGGCCATGTTATGAGTGATCAAAAGGATCGCGACCCCCAGTGTCTCTTGCAACCCTTTGAGAAGGTTGATCACTTCGCCCTGGACCGAAACGTCAAGCCCTGCTGTGGGTTCATCCGCCACGATCAACTCGGGCGAAAGCGCCAGCGCCCGCGCCACCCCGGCACGGCGCGCTTGCCCCCCGGAAAGCTCATGCGGATAGCGGTCCGCAAAGCGAGCATCAAGCCCCGCCATGGCCAGCAATTCCAGCGCCCGCGCCCGCGTGGCCTCGGCCGGTCGGCCATGCACGATCAGGGGTTCCACAACCTGGCGGGCGATGGTCATGCGGGGGGACAGGGACCCGCCGGCGTCCTGGAACATCATCGCGACCTTGGCCCGCGTCGCCGTCCAGCCGGCACGGTCCTGACCCAACAGCTCGCGCCCGTTCAGCCGGATACTTCCCGAACCGGGCTGCGCCAGCCCCAGGATCGAGCGGGCAATCGTGGTCTTGCCCGACCCGCTTTCGCCGATCAGCGCCAGCGTCTCGCCGCGCCGGATGTCAAAGGAAACCTGCCGGACAGCCACAATATCCTCGGACCGACCGCCCAGTGCCTGGGGAAGGAGCGCCCGGCGCCGGTAGGTGACCGAGACGTCATCAAAGGCCAGGACGGGTAGCCCCTCCAGCTTCACCCGGCCCGCGGGACCGGTCACCGGTTCTGGGCGTTCGACCTCGGCATCCGCCATGGTTGGCAAGCGCCGGGTGGCGTTGGTGATGCGTGCGGGGTCGCAGCGAAACAGGCGTCTGGTGTAGTCGTCCTGTGGCTGGGCAAAGACCTTGGCGACAGGCCCCGCCTCGCGGATTTCGCCGTCCTTCATCACCAGGACCTCGTCGCACAGCGAATGGACGACCCCCAGATGATGGGTGACAAAGATCACCGCGGCACCGGTTTCCCCCTGCAAGCGGCGCAGAAGGGCCAGGATTTCGACCTCCAGCGTCGGGTCAAGCGCCGTGGTCGGCTCGTCCGCCAGCACAAGGTCGGGCTTTAGCATCAGCGCCATGGCGATCGACACGCGCTGACGTTGCCCGCCTGACAACTCATGCGGATACATCCGCATCCGGGCCTCGGGATCGGGCAGGCTGACCCGATCCAAGGCATCCACCGCCCGCGCCCATTTCTCGCGCGCGGGCCAGGGTTCGCGGTGCAGGACATCCGTCATCTGTTGGCCAATGGTCAGACCCGGCGCCAGCGAGGTCATCGGATCCTGCGAAACATAGGAAATCCGCCCCCCCCGAAGCGCGCGCAGCTTGTCGGGGGGCAGGCGCAAAAGGTCTTCGCCGTCAAACCAGACCTCGCCCGAATTCAGCGCTGCCGCCTCGGGCACAAGTCGTGTCAGCGCCCAGAGAAGCGTCGATTTCCCCGATCCGCTTTCGCCGACAATCCCAAGGATGCGGCCCGGCTCAAGGGTGAACGAGACATGGTTCACCGCGTGCAGGGGTCCGTATTTGACCCCCAGATTGACAACTTCGAGGAGCGGCGTTCCCATCATCCCCTCCGCTTCAGCCGCGGGTCATAGGCGTCGCGTAACGCTTCGCCCAGGAAGGTGAAGCCCAGCGTCGCCAGGATCAGCGGCGCCCCCCCGGCGATGACCAGCCAGGGCGTATGCCCGATGTAGCGGAAGCCCTGGTCAAGGATCATGCCCCAACTGGTATCCGGCGCCTTGACGCCAACGCCCAGGAAGGAAATCCCCGCCTCGGCCATGATGAAGCCTGGGATGTCCATCGAGGCCAGGATCAGGATCGGCCCGATCACATTGGGCAGGATATGGCGCAGGGCAATGCGGATGCGGCCCATGCCCATGGCCCGCAGCGCCTCCACATAATCGGAGGAGGCTTCGGCGATCACCGAGGTTCGCATGATCCGGCCATAATAGGGGACCGAGGTTGCAACCAAAAGCCCCATCAGCACCACCATCCCGCCGCCGAAGATCGGCCCGATGGCAAGTGCGAGGATGATCACCGGATAGGACCGCACCGTGTCGAAAAGCAGGGTCAACCCTTGGTCCAGCCAGCGCGGACCGAGCGCCGCGATCAGGCCCAGAAGCCCGCCGAACACCACCGACAGGAACGTCGCCGACAGCGCGACAGCCAAGGCGACCCGCCCGCCGTACAACACGCGCGACCAGGTATCGCGGCCGATCTCGTCGGTGCCAAGCCAATGTGCGGCCGAAGGCGGTTGCAGCTTGACCGCGACATCAATGGCCGCCGGGTCATGGCTGGCCAACAGCGGCGCGAAAAGGGCCGACAGGATCAGGACCGCGGCCAGCACCAGCCCGAACAGCCCCATCGGGTCACGCAAAAGCACGCGAAAGCCGATCCGGGACGCGCTCAATCCCGGTTCTCCTTGAAGCGCGGATCAAGCAAGGCATTCAGGATATCGGCCAGCGTGGTGGCCGCGACCAGCAGTGCTGTGGCGCAAAGGACCGCACCCAGCGTCACCGGGTAATTCCGCAATGTCACTGCATCATGCATCATCTTGCCGATGCCGGGCCGTGCAAACACGATCTCGGCAAAGGCGGCGGACCCCAGCATGACGCCCACCCCGACCCCGAGGACCGCAATTGTCGGCGACAAGGATGCGCGCAGTGCATAGCGGTAAGTCACCATCCGCTCGGTCAGGCCAAAGGACTTGGCGTTGCGGATGTAATTTGCGCCCAGAACCTCGATCATCGAGGCGCGGACGAGGCGCGCGATATAGCCGACCCAGCCGATCCCCACGGCGAAAGCGGGCATGAGAAGATGGAGGATGTTGTCCCGGAACCCCTCACCCGCGCCGATGGCCGGTAGCCAGCCAAGATGCGCCGAAAACAGCAGCATCCCGCAGATTGCGATCACCACCGGCGGGATCGAGATCAGGCTGACCGAGATCAGACCGATGGCCCGGTCGAACCAGCTGTTCCGCCGGACCGCCGCCGCCGCGCCAAGCGGAATGCCTAGCCCGGTCGCCAGCAGAAGGGCCGCCCCCACCAATGCTATCGTATGGGGCGCATGGGCGGCGATGGTCTCGACCACCGGCTTCTTGGTCTTGAGGTCGATCCCCAGATCACCCTGACCGACCGCGATCAGATAGTTCACGATCTGCACTGGCATCGGCCGGTCAAGCCCCAGCTTCTCGCGGAATTCGGCCTTGATCCTGGGCGAGGCGCGCGGCCCAAGCATCGCCGAAGCCGGATCGCCCGGTGCCAGCTGCACCAGGACATAAAGCGAGGCAGTGGCAAGGGTCAGCACCATAAACCCCAGCGCGATCCGCCGGCAGATGAAGGCGAGCATCGGCTACTTCAGCCGGAACCCGGCAAAGACCGGCCGGCCATCGGGCAGGTAGGCCGCCTCGATCGTGTCGCGCGACAGAACGGTATAGGTCCCATGCGAGATGAAGAGGAAATCGCCGGAGGCTTCCATGATCTCTTGCATGCGCTGATAGATCGCGGCCCGCTCCGCCTCGTCAATGGTCGTGCGGGCCTTGTCCACAAGCGCCTCGTATTCGTCGTTTTGCAGGGCCTCCCAGTTCCACGACCCGATCTGCTCGCGGGTGAAATACTGCATGATGTACAGCGCGTCCGGATTGCCGAACCAGCTTTTCAGATGCATCTGCGGATCAGTCCCCCGGATCGAATCAATCGACCAGAAGGTGCCCTCGTCCTGACCGTTCAACTCGACCGTCAGTCCGATCTCGGCCAGGTTCGCCTGAATGATCTGGGCTGCCGAACTTGACCCGTCCGACGCCGTGTTCACGTAATCAAGCCGAAGCACCGTGCCCTCGGCACCTGCCTCGGCGACCAGCGCTTTGGCCTTTTCCACATCACGGGCAAGAGGCAGGGTCGTGCGCGCGCCCAAGGTGCCCGGCGCAGCCAGGCCCGTTGCCTGCACGGCATCGCCGTTCGAATTGGCCTGCAAGATTGCGGACACATCCACCGCCAGCTGGATCGCCTGCCGCACGCGGATGTCTTGCAAGGGCGGAGCGGTTTCAGTGATGCCAAGCCAGAACGGATCGACCGACTGCGCCAGCGTCACGATGCCGCCTTCGGGCGGAGCGGCCGACAGGGTATCGAAGTCCAGTGCGTTCAAGGTCGTGAAATCCAGCTCGCCCGCCGCAAAGGCGATGGTCGCTGCATTATCCTCGGCGATCGGGATCAACTCGATTTCGTCAAAGCCGCCGGGCGCCCCCGTCCAACCCGGATCGCGGTCAAGGATCATCCTGATCCCCGGCTCGAAGCTTTTCATCTTGTACGGCCCGATGGTCGCGGTGGGGGTTGCTTCGAAATAGCCACCCCCCGCTTCGGTCGCGGCCTTGGAGATGATCGCCCCAGTGGTGAAAACCATCGTCGCCGTCCAGAACGAGGCCGAGGGTGCCTTCAGATGGATGATGCCGGTATGGGTCCCTGTCACCTCGACAGTGTCCAAAAGCTTGAACTCCGAAATGATCCCCGACCCAAGGTCAGGGTTCAGATGCCGCTCGTAGGAGTATTTCACATCTTCGGCCGTCAACTCGCCAAAGCCGCCCGACCAGATCAGACCCGGTTTCAATTCGAACCTGATATTCTGGGGATCGGTCAGATCGACCGACGTCGCGGCATCAAGCTCCCATTTCCAGTTGGTCCCCGGTACATATTTGGCCAGCCGCGGATAGAGATTGTCGATCAGGTAGAATTCCGAGGTCGAGCCGAAATAGGCCGGGTCGACATAGGCCGGGTCCGAGGGGATGGCGATGCGCAACGTCTCGGCATGGACCGGCAAGGCAAGGCACAGGACGAGGGCGCTCAGTTTGGCGATCATGGGGCACTCCTTCGGTTGAATTCGCGTCAGTCTAGACAAGGCTGGTCACTAGGAAAGCGGCATCATCAGATTCCTGTTGCGCTAGATGCAGCTAGTCAGTGCAAACTGGCGCATGACCAATCTTGCCCAAAATCTACGCATGCTTTGCAGCTATGGCCATTCGGTCTCGGACATCTGCCGCAGGCTTGGTCTGAACCGCCAGCAGTTCGATCGCTATCTGACCGGCAAGACCCTGCCCTCGCTGGCGACGCTGCGCCGGATCTGTGATTTCTTTGGCGTGGACGAGGCCGAAATCCTGCACGACCCGCGCGCCTTTGCCGATCTTGTGCGGTTGCGTCCGCCGCGACTGGGCCTGAAACCCAGCCGCGCTGACACCCAGATGGCCGCTCTGCTTGACCGAGGCCAGGGGACAGACCAGCTTCTTGCGCGGCACGCGGGGTTCTACCATGTCTATGCCTGCCCGGACCCAGCCCGTCGGTACATCCTGCGGACACTCAGCTGGATCGGGCAGATTGATGGCGCCTGGGTCTCGAAAACCATCGAACGGCATTCCCCGCAGGAACTGGCCCTGCCAGCAACGCTGCGCTACGGCGGGGTCGTGCTGGAGGCCCATGACCGCATCATCATTCACGAACGCGAACTGGGTCGGGGCCGCAGCCTTTGGACGACGATCCTGATCGCTTCGGATCATATGCCAAGCTTTCTGCCGGGGCTGGTGCTGGGGATCTCTCCCGAAGGTTCGCATGAGGTCGGTGCGACCCGGACTGTCTGGCACCATTTGGGCCGCCAGATCGATGCCCGCGCGGCGTTGCGTGCATGCGGTCTTGTCAGCCCCGATGCGCCAGATCTGGCGGAATACATCCGAAGCCTTGCCACCGGTGATCACGGCCCCAGTGTCCTGGAGTTGAAGTTCTAGCTTTCGCCGTGGCAAGCACGAACGGCCGGTTCGGGAAGGAGTTGGGCAGCCCGTGTCTTGCCGGATTGCTGACCGTGCTGCATGATCCTGGGCTTGCATGTCGCATCGGCCTCGGACCCGCCGCGCGAGTGCTGGTGATCGACACCGAAGGCGCAACCGATCCCGCGCTTTGCGAAAGCACACTGGGGCGCTGCCCCGCCGCTGAATGACAAAAGGCCGCCTGACCTTGGCGGCCTTCCGTTGAGCCGCCGTCTGACCGAAAAGCAGAGCCTTCCTTGGGGAGGTCTCAGGGAGATTTCGCAAATGACTGACTTGATTGACCTGGAGCACGGGTGACCAACTGGCGACAGGATTTCCATCGTCATCCCGAGTTCGGCTTCGAGGTCGATCGAACCGCCGCATTCGTCGCTGAAACGCTGCGCAGCTTTGGGGTCGAGGTGGCCGAGGGCATCGGAGGCACAGGAGTCGTCGGCACCCTGAAGCGAGGCACTTCGAACCGCGCCATCGCTTTGCGTGCCGACATGGACGCGCTCTTGATCCCCGAAGCGACGGGCAAGCCCTATGCATCCACCGTACCTGGCAGGATGCATGCCTGCGGCCATGATGGTCACACGACAATGCTGCTTGGGGCAGCACAACGTCTGGCTGAAGAAGGTGGCTTCGATGGCACCATCCGCTTCATCTTTCAGCCCGCCGAGGAATGGGGCAAGGGCGCGCTGGCGATGCTGGATGACGGGCTGATGGAGCGGTTCCCGTTTGATGAGATCTTTGGCATCCACAATGCTCCTGGACTGCCCGTCGGCACGTTCCGCACGAAGCCTGGGGCGTTCATGTCCGCTGAAGACAATTTCGAAATCGTCCTTACAGGCGTCGGTGGCCACGCAGCGCGCCCCAATGTCACGCGGGAAGTCCTGGTTGCCGCCTGTGCAACCGTGATGAACCTTCAAACCATCGTGGCTCGCCGCCTGAGCCCGACGGACATCGCAGTGGTCTCCGTTACCGAACTTCTGACCGATGGTGTCCGCAATGCCCTGCCCGGCACTGCCCGCATCCTGGGTGATACGCGCAGTTTCCGTCCTGAAGTGTCGGCCGAGATTGAGCGGCACATGCGGACCATCGCCAAGGGTACGGCCGAAACCTACAACTTGGCCGTCGAAGTCACCTACACGCGTGAGTTCATCCCGACCGTAAACGACCAAAGGCTTGCAGAGGGAGCCTTGGCCGTCGCCACAACTCTGTTCGGGTCCGAGAATGCCGCGATGCTGGACGAACCCGTCGGTGCCTCGGAGGATTTCGCTCAGTACCTGCGGCACGTTCCGGGCTGCTTCGTCAATCTGGGGAATGGAACGGACTCTGCACCGCTCCACAATCCGACCTATGATTTCAACGACGCTGGCCTCCTCCACGGCGCACGTTTTCACAGGGAGATCGTTCGACACCGCCTGCCAGAACGGTAAAGGCGACGTCCAGCCCGACCGTCGGCCAAGGGCCGATTGCGTCGCTGAGCCTTTAAGACTGGCGGTCGCGGTTTGGATTATGTGACTGTCCTTGACGGGCTCACTTCGCCATTCGGCCAGCGTTCCGTGCGTTCCCGTTTTGCGTTCTGTGCCCCTGCAAGGTGCTTTGGATGAAATGACTGTACACCCGTGACCCTGTCGCCAATTAAGGGCTCGCGGAGGATTCGTTGAGCGATGGGTGCGGATTTGCTAGGCTTGGGCATGAAGCTTCAATTTGACCCCTTTGAACTCGATACGGATCGCGCCGAGCTTCGGACGGTGTCCGGGCCTGTCAAACTTGAACCCAAGGTCTTCAGACTGCTGTGCCTGCTGGTCGAGAACAACGAACGGGTCATCGGCAAGGATGAAATGATCGCGGTGGTCTGGGCGGGTCGTTTCATTTCGGACGCCGCCGTGTCGACTGCGCTCAAGGCCGTTCGCAAGGCGCTTGGGGATGACGGCGAAAGGCAAGAGTTCATCCGCACCATTCGCGGCGTCGGCCATCGTTTTGTCGCGCCGGTCAGGATCAGACCGACAGACATCAACGTGGTCGTCCAGGTATCGGAAGCAGAACGATCTGTCGCAATGGACGGACGTGGCGTCCGCCCAACCGTTGCGGTGCTGCCGTTTGGCCGGACCGGATTGCCAGATGCCTTTGCAAGCCTGGGCGATGCGATCCCTGCGGACATCATTTCTTCCCTGGCCCGCCTGCGCTGGTTGCGCGTGATCGCCCCGTTGAAATGCCCGAACCGCTGCAGCGCCAGCGAGGTGGGCGTGCCAGCGGCCGTGGCCACTGCGACACTCTCGCCCTGCGCCACCAGACGCGCCGTGGCGGTCAGCAGTCCGGACCGCGCCATCTGCCACGACAACTGATCGCAGACGCAGCCGGTGTACATGGCATAGCGCGGCACCTCGGGCATCGCCGTCTCGATGGCCATGCTGGGCAGTGTCCAGTTGCCGGACTGGAACGTATGGGTCTTGGGCGTTGTGCCGGAGGTGACAGGTGCGCCGAAGGCCGCCTTCAGCCACAGCCCAAGGTTCTCGACGTCGATCGGCACCACCACATCGCCGTCGGCGGTGACCGCGTCCTTGATCGGGGCCAGCGGATCGCGCCCCTGGCCCAGCAGTTCCGAAGCGATCAGCGGCTGTTCGGAGCCAAGCGCGGTGCTGGCGAAGGGCACCGTCCGGTAGCCGGTGGCGGGCGCAGTGCCATAGACGGATTCGAACGCAAGCGCCATCTGCGCCCGCGCCCCATGGGCTCGTGCCATCGTGTTCTCCTATCGTGTGCGGGGTCAGGCCAGCGGGTCGGCCGTGGAATAGTGCAAAATGACCGTGATCACCGCCGCTTTCAGGCTGGCGGCACCCTCCACGGCCAGATCGACCGGGCGCGGCGCTTCCGCCTCGACCCAGTCGCAGCGGCCGCCCAGTGTGCGATCCGCTGCAATCGCCGCGCCGATGCTGGCGCAAAGGGTGTCGAAAGCGACATCACGGGTGGCACCCTGCACGACCGCCTCGATCTCGGCCCGGTGCTGGTAATGGTAACGCAGCGGCGACAGCGTAACCTCAGGCTCGCCCGGTTCGCCATCGCGCAGGATCAGGAGGCCAGCGGCGGGCACGCGTTCGGGCAACACCTCACCGCGCAGGGCGGTGGCGGGCAACGCCATAAGCCGCGCGTGCAGCGCGGCAAGGATGGTTTCGCGAAGGGTGGGCATGGGTAGTCCTCGACAATACAGGCACAAGTGCATCACCTCCATGTCGACGCGACCCGGCAGCAAAGCTGCGGGCGTGCGACACGATGGAAAGATGATGGGATCCATGGCGAACTGGCGGATTGTTTTCTTTCATCATTCCATTCAACTTGCGACTCCAAGGATGGGAGATCGACGTTGAGTTGGACGCTGTTTGTTGATGAGTCAGGCCAAGATCAGCGGGAATCCCCTTTTGAGGTACTTGCCGGTCTCGCCATCGAAGATCGTCAGATATGGCCCCTTATCTGTCAGATATCCGATGCGCAGCAGCACTTCTTCGGAATGCGCCTATTTGATGCCTATGGCGCCGAGGCCAAGGCCAAAGAGCTTCTCAAGAAAAAGGCGTACAAGCACGCGGCCCAAATGGACCCGTTCGTCGGCGAGGAGCGGAGACGCCTCGCCAAAGAGATGCTTGAGGATGGGGAGCATCCGACGCGCGCTCGCCTGACGGCTCTGGCACAAGCGAAAATCTCGTACTGCGAGTTTGTCCTGAACTTGGCCCGAACGCATGGTGGACGTGTTTTCGCGACAATGGTTCCAAAGGACGCCCCACGGCCCCCAAACGGCGACGAGATGCGAAAGGACTATGCGTTCTTCCTTGAGCGGTACTACCACTTTCTGAACCAGACCCCGGGCGACCCAATGGGTTTCTTGGTGTTCGACGAACTCGACAAGACTGCAAGCCACGTCCTACTTGGCCAGATATCACGCTACTTCAAACGGACGACGAATGGCCGAACGCGCTCGCGTCTAATCGTGCCAGAGCCGTTCTTCGTCCACTCAGATCTGACACCACTTGTTCAACTGGCAGACCTCTTGGCCTACGTCATTAGCTGGGGCCTTCGTTTGGCACGCATGCCTGCGTCAACCCGTCCGGAACTCGCCCCGCTTGTGGATGTGATCAAACGGATGCGCTACTGCCATACAACGGAGGGCGGGCACGCCGTTTGGGGAATCAAGGAGATTAAGGATCTGCGACCGCATGCAGACGGCCCCAAATAAAAAAGGCAATGTAATGTCGCCACCACAAAGCCTCCGTTGTCCATATGGGGGCTAGCGTCCTGTTTTGTCAATGGGGCGACGTGAGCCTAGACCGAAGATCTGGCCGAAACCACATCTCAAATCGTGCTCACCCCAGCTGTCCCTCCACCCAGTTGGCCACGATCAGCCCCGGCACGCTTTCCAACGCCCGGTCTGCATCCCGCGCCAGATCCAGCCGCTTCGGCAGCTTCACCTGCGGCACCAGCAGGAAGATCGGCGCGGTCACGACGCCCCGACCGGTTTTCGACCGGGACGCCACGGCGCGACCCTTGGTATTCAACCGCCCCACCGCCACCAACAGGCTCGGACCCCGGCGGCGGTAGATGAACCGGAGGCGCAGGCCGGTGCGGCGTTCCCATTCGCCGGGGGTGATCCGGCCGCCACGGGTGGACTTGCCCGCCGCTGGCGTGGGGATCGCCAGCCAGAACCCGTTCTTCGAGCGGATCAGCGGCCCAGTGTCATGCGCGCCGATGATAACCGGGGCGTTGGACCAGACCAGCGCCGCCGCGTTCAGGCTTTCGCCGGATTTGGGAAAGCTGGCTGAGCGGATCGAGTTGGCCAGGCGTGTGCCCAGCCCCGCACCGGTGATCTGTGTGCGCCAGGCGGATTTCAGGCCGGTCCCAGCGTCGCGCATGGCGGCAGTGACAGCGCGTTCGCCCGCTGCCACCTCGGCTGCCATCAGGGCGACGATATCGGGGTCGATGGCGAGCTTCAGTTTCATGCCGGACGCAAATCCACGGTCCAGACCAGCCGTTCGCGATCACGGACGGGCTCGCCCTGCATCAGGTAGGCGTCCCCGTCGATCTCGATCCGGTCGCCGGGGCGCGGGTTCGGCACCTCGGCGACGCGCAGGTCGACACGGGTCGTTTCGGACCAGAGTCGCGCATCGCCGAAGTCGGTGACGGCATCGGCGCGCCGGACGACGACGCGCACCAGAACCGGTGCGCCGCCCTCGGCGATGTAGACAGCATCCCGCCCCACGTTCGGATCGGCGAAGAGTGCGCCGACAGCGGCGGCGAAGGCGTTCATCAGAACGCGCCGTTCAGGCGAACGCGGCCGATGAGATCGGTGGCCCCGCCTGCGACAGCCTCGGTCGCCACACCGATCAGCGTGTTCGCCGTCAGGGTCTTGGTGGTCTGCCTGGCGGTGTTGTCCCAATAGATCCTGTCGCCCGCAGCCCATGCCTGCGAGGCGACCTTTTTCAGATCGTAAACACCGACGAGGGCGGTTTCGACCGCTTCGCTGAGGGCGGCGGTACCAGCGGCGACGCCGAAGACTGAGCCCACGAGCAGGCCATCGCCGGAAGTGACGGAATAGGGCGCAGTCAGGGTGATGGTCTTGCCGGGCTGGACGTAGTTTTTCATCGGGGTGATCCTTTTGGTAAGACGAAGGGCGGCCCGTCAGGACCGCCCGCATGTCGGGCTTCAACATTCGGCGCAGGTTATGCGCCGGGATTTCTGTAGAGACCGCGCCAGTCGATGGCCTTGGCTCCGAAGTCGAGGCGACACTTGATCTCCACCCCGTCGA
>Ga0247832_1004605_pt1 | contig 17037 bp, 16 predicted proteins | sample LaCruzMarch2015__10_FD_192407 | JGI IMG/M metagenome (GOLD analysis project Ga0247832, IMG submission 192407) | Freshwater microbial communities from meromictic Lake La Cruz, Castile-La Mancha, Spain - LaCruzMarch2015_4m | ecosystem: Environmental > Aquatic > Freshwater > Lake | place: Spain... | reverse complement strand
TCGCTAATCTTAACCGAGGATAGTTCGCCATCTTTCATTCGCTTGAGTTCAACCGATTCGGAAGCTAACTCGGTCTCCCCCAAAATGATCGCAAATGCGCTACCTGACTTATCTGCAGCCTTCATTGCACCCTTGAGAGCTCGATCGCCGAAGGCAATCTCGACTTTAAATCCACTCTGCCTGAGATCTTGGGCTATGGAGAGAGCCTTTTCTTTTGCGGGATGGCCCAACGGAATGATGAAGAGATCACTTGCGAATTGATTGGCAACCAAAACACCCTCGGCTTCTGCCGCCAAGAGAATTCGATCTACTCCCAATCCAAATCCAATTCCAGAAAGAGCAGCGCCGCCTAAGGTCTCCATTAATCCGTCGTAACGCCCACCTCCTCCAATTCCTGACTGAGCGCCAAGATCTTCGTGAATAAATTCAAAAGTTGTACCTGTGTAGTAATCAAGACCGCGCACCATTCGAGGGTTGAGTGTGTAGGCGATTCCAAGTGCATCCAAATAACTACATACCTTGGCGAAATTATCGCGTGATGAATCAGAGAGATAATCCATCAACAAAGGAGCACCTAACATCTTGCTGCGGACTTCTTCCCGCTTGTCATCGAAGAGCCGTAAAGGATTGATCTCAGCGCGTGCTTGGGTCGCCTCATCAAGATCGAGGGTCTTTAAGAATGCAACAAGGTCAACTTTATGTGCGGCTCTAGATTCGGCATCCCCGAGTGAGGTGATCTCAAGACGATACTTCTCCAAGCCAATATTCCTAAATGCAGTATCTGCAAGGGCGATGATCTCTGCATCAATGGCGGGATCATCGAGACCAATCGATTCAACTCCTACTTGATAGAACTGACGGTAGCGACCAGCCTGCGGACGCTCCGCGCGAAAGAACGCACCTGAATAGAAAACCTTAACCGGAAGCTGACCACGATCGAGTGAATGTTCAATCACGGCACGCATCACGCCAGCAGTTCCTTCCGGACGCAAGGTGATCGATCTGCCACCCCGATCTTCGAAGGTGTACATCTCTTTACTAACTACATCGGTAGATTCACCGACGCCACGGGAAAAAAGATTTGTGTCCTCAAAGACAGGAAGCTCCATCAGTTGGTATCCGGCAGATTTTGCTGGACCAATCAACTGGTCTCTCACCCACTCAAAACTGGCAGAGCGAGGCGGAACATATTCACTGACACCTTTAGGTGCTTGAATTTGTTCGCGCTTCATGAGCGTAATTGTTTCAGATATGGATTGGTTCTGCGCTCATATTCGATTGTTGTGTCTGGCCCATGTCCGGGCAATACGCGCAAGTGATCGCCGAGAGGGAGAATCTTCGTCTTTAGCGTTCTTTGCATCGCATCTTGAGATCCAGAAGGTAGATCAGTCCGTCCAATTGAGCCTGCAAATAGAACATCACCACTAATTAGGCATTCATCATTTACTGTAAACATCAGCGATCCCGCTGTATGTCCTGGAGCGTGTATTGCGGTGATCTCTAATCCAACTGCTTCAAATTTTTCATTGTTTCGTAATTCGAGAACCTGAGATGGTTCGCTCCAGGTCACACTACTTAAGGCTGCGATGAATTCTTCGCCGTGGACAATCTCTGGATGAAGTAATGCTTTGCGATCTTCACTATGGATATAGGCAGGAATACCGTATCCATCGGCTAAAGGAATAACTGAAAAGGTATGGTCCAGATGGCCGTGTGTAAGAAGAACTGCGACAGGCTTGAGTCCTTCTTCTTCAATAATCATCTCTATTTCAGAACTTATATCTGGCATCCCGGGATCAACAATGATGCATTCCGAGCCTTTCTCGGCAGCCAAGATCCAACAGTTGGTGGCATACATGGGAGCGGGATGGACTCGAATCAGCATCTCTGGCCCCTTAATTTCATTTTCTCACGCTCAATTTTTGAGGCGCTAGTAAGACAGGGTACCTTTGACCTCCCATCATCACCTGCATTAACGAAGGCATAGCTGCCGACGCGCTGAAAGGAATACTCATGAGCGAACAGAATCCACTTCCATCCCAGGTAATACCACCGGTAAGTGCAGCATCTGCACTCATTGGAGATCCTTCTCAATTCGGTCGAGTTGCAGAAGATGGAACCGTATATGTCCGCACATCAGCTGGCGAAAAAGCAGTTGGTTCATATCCAGGCAAGAGCGCTGAAGAAGCGTTGGCTTACTTTGTTCGTAAATTTGAAGCGCTAGCTTCTGAGGTTGCACTCACCGCAGCTCGCATTACATCCGGTGCGATGGTTCCAGGCGACGCTTATGAGGCTGTAAAGAAACTCCGCCAACAAGTTCGCGAACTTAACGGCGTAGGAGATTTAGATGCACTTGCTGCATCTGTTGAGCAGATAGAACCTCTCATTGAAGGTCACCGTGAAAAGTTTGAGGCGAAGAAAGAGGCCGAAGCCGCAGCTAAGGCTGCTCGTCGCGAACAAGTTCTCGTAGAGAAAGAGAAGATTGTTGCGGAAGCAGAGTCTTTGGCGCTATCAGAGAATTGGAAGGTTACCGGCGAGCGTTTGAAGACTCTTCTCGACGAGTGGAAGAGCGCACCTCGCCTGGATAAGACTGCAGATGCCGATCTATGGAAACGTTTTTCCGCAGCACGAAATAAATTTGATAAGCGTCGTCGTACTCACTTTGCCTCCCTTGAAGCTACAGCTTCAGTTGTCTCTGCTGCGAAGATTGCAATTGTTGAAGAGGCTGAAAAGCTTGCGACATCTACTGATTGGGTTGCAACCGCCCGTCGCTTCAAGGCCCTGATGGATTCCTGGAAAGCTGCCGGTCGTGGCAAGCCAAAGGATGATGCCAAGCTCTGGGCTCGCTTCAAGACCGCACAAGATTCATTCTTCGCTGCCAAAAATGCTGATCTCGAAAAGCGAGAAGTATCGATGACTGCCAACATAGAAAAGCGTGAAGCGCTACTTCCAAAGATTGAAGCTCTCATTCCATTTACCGATGTGAAGGTAGCAAAGAATGAGTTCCGTGAATTGATGCGCGAGTGGGAGAAGATCGGCATCACTCCTCGCGATAAGCGCGCTGCTATGGATGCACGCGTTCATGCAGTTGAGAGCGCTATCAAGGCCGCCGAATCTGAACTCTGGCGTAAAAGCGACCCTGCGGCTAAGGCTCGTGCCGCAGATGTGGTTGCACAGCTAACTGCTGCTATCGAAAACTACGAAGCTGTCGCTGCTAAAGCTAAAGCTGCCGGTAACGATAAGAAGGCTAAGGAAGCTTCCGAATCTGCAGAGGCGCGCAAAGTATGGCTGGCTGAAGCAGAGAAGAATCTCGCTGAGTTTAGCTAACTACTAATTACGGTAGACGTCATAGACGCCTTCAACGCTTCGAACTGCCGTTAACACCGAATCAAGATGAGTGGCATCCGCCATTTCAAAAGTGAACTTAGATATCGCAACGCGATCCTTAGATGTCGATACTGATGCGCTCAGGATATTCACGTGTTGCTCAGAGAGTGCACGAGTGACATCTGCCAGTAGCCGTGCTCTATCAAGTGCTTCCACCTGAATATTTACTAAGAATAATGAACCAGCTCCCGCCAACCATCGAACTTTTACAATTCGTTCAGATTGGTTATCACGCAAATCATCGCTATTGACGCAATCGCTGCGATGTACCGATACGCCACTGCCCTTAGTGATAAATCCGAGAATTTCATCCCCTGGAACAGGTGTGCAGCAACGTGCAAGTTTTACGAGCACATCCCCCACTCCTTCGACCTCAATCGAAGTGCTGGACCTACGAGTTGTTGGAACTCCGGTTGGGATCTTTTCAATAGTCTCTTCTGGGTGTGAGTCTTCGCCGCCCATAGCTGCAACAAGCTTTTCAATGATCGATGCCGCAGATACATGGCCATCCCCCACCGCGCTGTAAAGCGCATCAATATCTGGATAGTGAAGATCATGCGCCAGTTCAAGAAGAGCATGCCCTGCAAATATTTTTTGAAGCGGTAGTCCTGCTTTGCGCATCTGTCGCGCAATTGATTCACGACCAGCATCGATAGCTTCCTCGCGACGTTCTTTGGAAAACCATGCTTTGATTTTTGAACGAGCTCGCGGGCTCTTTACGAAGTTGAGCCAATCACGACTTGGGCTTGCAGTGAGTGACTTGTTGGTAACTACCTCTACGACATCACCATTGTTGAGCTTTGTTTCAAGCGGGACAAGACGGCCGTTTACCTTCGCACCAGCACAACGATTTCCAACATCGGTATGCACTGAATATGCGAAGTCAACGGGTGTAGATCCACCCGGAAGTGCGATAACACTCCCCTTAGGTGTAAAGACAAATACCTCAGGGCTGCCAAGGTCGAACCTCAGAGCTTCTAGAAATTCTGAAGGATCTTCAGTCTCTTTCTGCAAATCGTGAAGTTGCTTAAGCCAGAGCATCTCTGGAGTGTGTTCTCCAGAAGACCCACCTTCTTTATATTTCCAGTGAGCAGCAATACCGAATTCGGCACGCGAATGCATTTCGTATGTGCGGATCTGGATCTCGACTGCTTTGCCACTGGGTCCGATCACTGTCGTATGCAGTGACTGATAGAGATTGAATTTTGGCATCGCGATGTAATCTTTGAAACGTCCAGGGACTGGACTCCAGCGTGCGTGTATTGAACCGAGAACGGCATAGCAATCACGAACATCATTGACCAAGACGCGGATTCCAACAAGATCGTAAATATCGTTAAAATCTCGACCCCGCACAACCATCTTCTGATAAACGCTAAAGAAGTGCTTCTGCCTTCCTGTAACTGTTGCTTCAATCAGATCATGGGCAAGATCTACCTTGACGGCATCAATAACCTCTTGAGTCAGCGCCTGACGAGCTGGACTACGTTCTGCCACTAGGCGAGAAATCTCAGCAAATTTCTTTGGCTCAAGGACTTCAAAACTTAAATCCTCTAGCTCCCACTTCAGCGCATTCATTCCCAGGCGATGTGCAAGAGGTGCGTAGATGTCGAGTGTCTCCCGCGCTTTACGCAACGCGGTTTCGGGAGAAACAAATTTCCAGGTTCGTGCGTTATGCAACCGGTCCGCTAGCTTGATCACAAGAACGCGGATATCGCGAGACATCGCAATCACCATCTTGCGAACAGTTTCTGCCTCTGCCGTTGGTCCGTAGGTCAACTTATCGAGTTTGGTTACACCGTCGACCAACGCCGCGATCTGATCTCCGAAATCATTGCGTAGCTGATCTAGCGAATACGGCGTATCTTCAACGGTATCGTGAAGGAGCGAGGCGATGATCGTCTCTTGATCGAGCCCTAAATCAATAAGTATCTGAGTCACTTCAACCGGATGGGTGATGTATTCCTCGCCCGATTTTCGAGTCTGACCAATGTGAGCAGTGCGCGCTACAACAAATGCTCGCTCAACCTCTGATACATCAGCGTGTGGATGATGTTCTAGCAGCCCAGTAATTAGCGGCTTGAGAAGAGCATCCATCGGAAGTATTTCTACTTACGGCCTTTGCGCTTTGGCTGATTACGAGGACCTCGGCGATCAGTTACGGTCGCTGTAGCAACCTGCACTGATGAAGAAGTAGTTGCGGATGCGCTCACTCCGGCTGTGCCGCGAGCCTGAACGCGCTTTGCTAGAGCGATCATTGCTGGCTCTTTCTCTCGTAGCTGTGCGAGAACAGCTGGAGCGATAAAGACAGAAGAGTAAGAGCCGACAAGCATTCCAATAAAGAGCGCCAGTGAAATGTCCTTGAGCGTTCCTGCTCCTAGGAGCCCACCACCGATAAAGAGAATCGAGGCGACAGGAAGGAGTGCGATAACAGTGGTGTTGATTGATCGGACAATAGTCTGATTCACAGCCAGGTTAGTTGCTTGCGTAAAGGTTTGTTTGCTTGTTGACGTGATTGCACGAGTGTTCTCTCGCACCTTGTCGAAGATAACCACGGTGTCATAGAGCGAATAACCTAAAATCGTCAAGAATCCGATGACAGTTGCCGGTGTCACATCAAAACCAATGAGCGCGTAGATGCCGACAGTGATGAGAACGTCGTGCAAAACTGCGATGAGTGCAGCAAATGCCATCTTCGGCTCAAAGGTCATAGCAAGGAATAGCAAGATTACGATGATGAAGGCGAGCAAGCCATAGAGAGCCTTCTTGGTAATTTCTTTACCCCACGATGGCCCGATTAACTGAGTATCAATATCTGCAGCGTTCACTCCAAAGGTAGCGACGATAGCTGCTTCGACTGAATCAGATTGTGCGTTCGTGAGCGATCCGGTTTGAACGCGAATCTTGTCTTCACCGATTTTCTGAATAATAAGTTCTCCAGTGATGCCAGTTGATTCAACTGCAGATCGTGCCTGCTCAACTGTTGCCGTTGTCGCTGGGAATGTATATGCAGATCCACCCTTGAACTCAATACCGAGGTGAAGTCCTTGCACTGCCAGTGCTCCGATTGAGAGCAAGGTAAAGAGTGCAGAAACGATGTACCAGCGCTTTGCATTACCAACAATATTGACTGAGGTTTCGCCTGAATAAAGGCGACCGCCGAGACCCTTGATTGATGACATGTTATGCCTCCACGCTAGAAGTAGTTCGAGTCACACCAGAGCTCTTGTCAGATAGACCTGAGAAACGATGTCCTGAATTGAAAAATTTCCATCGCGCCATAATCGTCATCAACGGCTTAGTGAAGATGTATACAACGAAGAGGTCTACAAGAGTTGTTAGGCCGAGAGCGAATGCGAATCCACGTACGCTGCCAACCGCGAAGAAGTAAAGCAAGAGCGCTGCGATGATCGAAACAGCATCTGCAACCAAGATTGTGTGACGAGCCTTGACCCAGCCGCTTTCCACTGCAGAACGCAACGAGCGCCCCTCACGAATTTCATCTCGAATACGCTCGAAATAAACCACGAATGAGTCGGCCGTAATACCAATCGCCACAATGATTCCGGCGATTCCGGCAAGAGTGAGTGTGAATCCGATGGTTTCACCAAGTACTAGAGCTAAGAGATAGATCATTACCGCTGCCACTGCTAGAGAACCAGTTACAACAATTCCCAAACCGCGATAGTAGAAGAATGAGTAAATTGTTACCAGAATCAATCCGATTGCTCCAGCCAAAAGACCAGCGGTGAGTTGTTCAGCACCGAGAGTTGGTGAAACTTGCTGAACCTCGCCGCGATCGAATGCAAGTGGAAGAGCACCGTACTTAAGAACATTCGCTAAATCTTGAGCTTCAACTTGAGTAAATGAACCCGTAATCTGAGCCGTTCCAGAAGGTATTGCTTCGTTGATTCGGGGCGATGATTGAACAATTCCGTCGAGAACAATTGCAACCTGGTTGGTTGGCTCTGGCAGAGATGTCACACGCGCTGTGAGCGCACCGAAGGCGCTTGTTCCTTCATTGTTGAATGTAAGTGAAACGCTCCACGCGCTTCCAGCTTGTGTATCAATACCAGCAGATGCCTTGGAAATTTGGCGACCCAATACTTCAGCAGGAGCCAAGATGTACTTGGTGCCACCATCTTTAGAACAGGCAGTGATCGCAGCGGCTGGATCATCAGTGCCAGTCCCCTGCAAACTTGCTGCAGCGGTGCAATCCAGAGTAGCGAATGCTTGGTTAACGGCATCTGATACGCCGGCAACTGGGGTTGCAGCAGTAGCAGTATCAACTGCTGTGGGAACACCTATGCCAGATGCAAGCACCTGACGGAAACGCAATTCTGCTGTCTGTCCAACAAGATCGACCACACGTCGACCATTTTCGCCAGGAACAGAGATAACAATTTGACGGTTAGTTCCGCTTCCTTGAGCCGTCACTTCACTCTCAGCAACACCCAGTGAGTTAACGCGCTGGCGAATAATTTCCACCGCCTGATCAATTGCCGCCGATGTAACTTCGTTTCCGGCAGTCGATGCGCGAGGTTGAAGCGTGACGCTTGTGCCTCCGCGTAGATCGAGCCCTAAGCGAACTTCGTTCGCGCCAGTGACGAATGCCGTTGCGCCTAGTGAGATCAAAATCAGCGTGAGTATCGCCAAGGCACGCCCAGGACGGGCAGAACTCTTTACAACGTTATTAGGTGTGGACATAAGAGCAGAGTCTAGGCCACGCGAGGCTGTGCTCAGATCAATCTGAGGTGGGATCAAAAAGGGTGGCAAGGCTCGGCGGCACGCTTCGACCCAAGTGGGTATAGCCCAACGCCGTTGCCACTCGGCCCCGTGGGGTGCGGGCCATAAATCCATTGCGAACTAAGAAAGGCTCTGCCACAGATTCAACGGTCTCAGTCTCTTCACCGACAGCTATTGCCAACGTTGAAAGTCCCACAGGTCCCCCGTTAAATCGATCGACTAGGGCTAACAAGACGGAGCGATCAAGACGATCCAATCCCTGTTCATCTACTTCGTACATTTCAAGTGCATCTTTGGAATGCTCATGAGATAGAGAGTCCGAACCTTTGACCTGGGCGAAGTCACGTACACGCCGTAACAATCTATTGGCAATACGGGGCGTACCACGTGATCTTCCTGCGATTTCAGCAACTGCCTTCTTGTCGATAGTGAGCCCAAGAAGTTGAGCGCTTCGCGAAATGACATGTTCTATCTCGGCAGAATCATAGAAATCTAGATGTGCTGTAAAGCCAAAGCGATCTCGAAGAGGACTCGGCAATAACCCTGCTCTTGTCGTTGCGCCTACAAGAGTGAAGTGCGGAAGCTGCAATGGAATCGCTGTTGCACCCGGACCTTTACCTACAACAACATCAACTCGGAAATCTTCCATCGCTAAATACAACAATTCTTCAGCTGGTCGAGGCAGACGATGAATCTCATCAAGAAAGAGAATTTCTCCTTCAACCAAAGAAGACAAGATTGCCGCAAGATCTCCAGCATGTGTGATTGCAGGTCCACTCGTTATGCGAATAGGAGTTGACATTTCAGATGCCAAAATCATTGCAAGAGTTGTCTTGCCCAATCCAGGAGGACCAGAGAGCAAGATGTGGTCAGCGGCAGCGCCACGATTTCTCGCCGCTGTCAGAAGTACATCAATCTGTTCGCGGACTCGATGTTGACCAATGAATTCTTTCAGCGTCTTTGGGCGGAGCGCATTCTCCGAAAGTGATTCATCTGATCCTGCTGCAGGATTAACTAAACGATCTGAATTTTCGGTCACGATTTACCGCCCGCAAGAGCAGCCTTGAGTAGATCTGAAAGATCTGCATGAGCTGGATCTGCTCCCTTATTGGCATAGTCAATGGCCACAATTGAAATTGCTGCATCGGCTTCACGTGCTGAATAACCCAATGAAATCAAAGCTCCAGAGAGTTGTTCGCGCCAGAGTGGCTGCGATGAAGAAACTCGAGTGCCAGTTGTTCCTGTACGAGATAATTTGCCCTTGAGTTCGAGAAGAATGCGTTGCGCACCTTTTTTACCGATACCAGGTACGCCCGAAAGGATATTTACAGATTCTGATTCAACTGCATCCGCCAATTGTTCGGGTGAGAGGTGCGCAAGAATGGAAAGTGCAACACGAGGACCTATCCCGCTGACTGTCTGAACTAGTTCGAAGGTTTCTTTCGAAGGGGCATCAATGAATCCATAGAGAGTCATTGAATCTTCACGAACCACCATCGAGGTATGGATCGTGAGTGAATTTCCAAGAGTCAGCGTTGCAGCCGCTGTGGGCGTTACATGAATGAGATAGCCAACGCCGGCAACTTCAAGAATGATTCGATCAGAATTTACTGAACGCACAGATCCTGTGAGCTGAGCAATCATCTCTTCACCAATTTCGAAATTCTCGTTTTCTCGGCACGTAGTGCCTGGTCGATCTTACTTGTGGCACTTCCTCGCCAAATATTACAAATAGCAAGTGCAAGTGCATCGGTGCTATCGACAGGCTTAGGCGCTTCTTTGAGTGAGAGAATTCTAACGACCATATCAGCCACCTGTGATTTATTCGCTCGACCATTTCCGGTAACCGCGGCCTTTACTTCACTCGGGGTATGCATGACTACTGGGATTCCACGTTTAGCTGCAAGTAAAAGTGCTATTCCTGCGGCTTGGCCCGTACCCATCACGGTGCGCACATTATGTTGAGAGAAAACTCGTTCGACGGCGATGACATCTGGTTGATGTTTATCAAACCATGAGATCAGCGAGGCTTCTAATTCCAATAACCTCTGTTCGAGAGGGAGAGCTGGTGAAGTTTGAATGACGCCGACATCTACGAGCTCTAACGCAGCACCAGCAGATCCTTTAACCACGCCAATTCCACAACGTGTCAGACCAGGGTCTACGCCCAAAACTGTCCGGCTGGTCACTTGGCTCATAACGATCAAGCCTAGAACCTATAAAGAGAAGGCTAGGAAAGGCTCGCCATAACTTCATCGGATACATCGAAGTTGCTGAAGACATTCTGCACATCATCTAGCTCTTCAATCGCATCGATGAGTTCGAAAACTTTCTGAGCACCTTCGGCATCTAGAGGGATACTCATCGATGGCAAGAATGAAGAATCGGCTGACTCATAATCAATTCCATTGGCCTGCAGCGCTGTACGCACGGCCACAAGATCCGAAGCCTCACACACGACTTCAAACGACTCGCCAAGATCATTAACCTCTTCAGCACCTGCATCAAGGATAGATTCAAGAATCGATTCCTCAGTTACGCCATCTTTCTTTGCAACAATGATCACACCTTTGCGGTTGAAGAGATAAGCAACTGAACCCGGATCGGCCATCGTGCCACCATTTCGAGTGACTGCAACACGAACTTCTGATGCTGCGCGATTGCGGTTATCGGAGAGACACTCAATCATCAGCGCAACTCCGTTTGGGCCGTATCCCTCATACATAATTGTTTGATAATCGGCTCCACCGGATTCAAGACCGGCTCCGCGCTTAACTGCGCGATCGATATTGTCCGCTGGCATTGAATTCTTCTTAGCTTTGGCAATTGCATCAAAGAGTGTTGGGTTTCCATCAAGATCTGCTCCACCATTACGTGCGGCTACTTCAATAGCTTTGATGAGCTTTGCAAAATTCTTGGCACGGCGTCCATCAATGACAGCCTTCTTATGCTTAGTCGTTGCCCATTTGGAATGGCCTGACATGAGACGAACCCCTTTAGTGAAGAAATATCTACCTTACTTTATCGCTACTTGCAGACCTCATCAAAAAAGTATCGATGAACCGCCAAATCATGCGTAAGTTCTGGGTGGAACGAGGTCGCCATCAGATGCTTCTGACGGACTGCCACCGCGTGCTTCTCCCCTGATGGCGCAGTCACAGTGCTGATGATCTCGACATCGCTACCGATTTCTTCCACCCATGGTGCACGAATAAAGACTGCATGAAGTTGCTGCCCAGCGAAGTCCAATTCCGATTCAAAAGAATCAACCTGACGACCAAAGGCATTTCTACGGACGGTCATATTGATACCGCCAAAAGTTTCTTGCCCCACAGCACCGTCAACTATTCGATCTGCCAAAAGGATCATTCCTGCACACGAACCGTATGTAGGCATGCCACCAGAAATGCGCTTTTTAATTGGTTCAACAAGTCCGTAATTCTTAGCAAGTAATGCGATCGTTGTTGATTCGCCACCTGGAAGAATCAAAGCCTGACACTGATCGAGCTCGCCGACACGACGAACTTCTAGCCCTTCATGACCGCACGCCGTGACCGCTTGAATGTGTTCGCGAAAATCACCTTGCAGAGCAAGAACACCAATAATCATTGTGAGTTGCTCGTAGAGAAAGAACTACCAGCCGCGTTCGGCGAGGCGATGTGGCACTGGAATGTCTGCAACGTTGATTCCCACCATTGCATCTCCTAGGCCACGAGAGACATCTGCCAAGACCTTTGCATCTTGGAAGAATGTTGTTGCCTTCACGCAAGCTGCTGCACGATGAGCAGGGTCCCCAGATTTGAAAATACCCGAACCGATAAATACTCCATCGGCCCCCATCTGCATCATTAACGCAGCATCAGCCGGTGTTGCAATTCCACCAGCAGTAAAGAGAACAACTGGAAGTTTGCCAGTCTCAGCAACTTCCTTTACGAGTGCATACGGGGCCTGCATCTCTTTAGCTGCAACGTAAAGCTCATCTTCGCGCATAGATGTGAGACGACGAATTTCTCCACCAATTTTGCGCATGTGGGTCATAGCGTTTGAAACATCGCCGGTTCCGGCTTCGCCCTTGGAGCGAATCATTGCCGCACCTTCGTTAATTCGGCGTAGCGCCTCTCCTAAGTTGGTAGCACCACAAACAAAAGGCACTTTGAATTTCCACTTATCGACATGGTTCTCGTAATCGACAGGGGTTAGAACTTCTGACTCGTCGATGTAGTCAACGCCGAGACTTTCAAGAATTTGTGCTTCCACAAAGTGACCAATGCGTACCTTCGCCATGACGGGAATTGACACCGTTGCTTGGATTTTCTCGATCATGTCTGGATCCGACATACGAGCAACGCCACCTTGGGCGCGAATGTCTGCTGGAACTCTCTCAAGTGCCATAACGGCAACAGCACCGGCGTCTTCGGCGATTTTGGCTTGCTCGGCATTGACGACATCCATGATGACGCCGCCCTTGAGCATCTCTGCCATACCGCGCTTAACGCGTGCTGTACCTGTCTCTTGCGACATTGAATAAACTCCCTGAATCTACTTAACGGGTGCTGAGTCTAGCGTGAATTCAGGATTCTTCTCGGTGAGAGCTATCCATACTTGCCCGCGTGCAAAGGGTATTTCTGAGCCATCAAGAGCCCGCCATGTCGTGCCAGCCAACTCATCAGGACGGGACCAGGTCGCAGGAAAGTATTTACCATCACGCAGAACGAAACCAGTGCCAGTTCCAATTGTCTTTGAGTAGGGCGTTACTCCACCAAGTTTGTCACCATATTCCGATGGCAGAATTTCTACTGTCTGAATCAAGAAGGTCGTTGGTCCATGTTGAACACCTGAAGCCGACATATTCGGTACTCCATTGTTGAAGACTAGCCAACGTTTTTCTTCGATACTCCACTTCACTTCGTAAGCCGCAGCTGGCCAAGTGACTTTGGCTTCAGTGATCGCAATGCCACCACTTGGAAGATCGCCAAAGTTCCAACCCACTGAACGAGATGTTGCGATTTCACGTCCGTCGCTGAGAACTTTCTCAAGCAAGAGATCAGCGCGAAGCACCATATTCGTTGGCGCTATCCGAGACTCATCGCGTGTGTAAATCACTGGAGACTGACGCTGGGCGCCATAATCATTGAGATTAGCGGCGGCAATAACTGGCAGTAATTTAGATTGGGCACCACTGTAGGCAAATACCACTCGACCGTACTGAGCCAAGATTTCGATATCTGAAATACGAGCACTTCGAATTGGACCAATAAGCGTTGGAATTTCAGAGGAAAAAACAGCGGCTAACCGTGTGAGTCCACCTTCAACTTGTTCGATGTAGACAATGTCGGCGCGATCGATACCGATCTGTGGGCGAGCTGATCTTGTGTCATCAATTTTAACGACGAGTATCTCGCCATCATTGCCTTCGCGTCCCGAAAGCGAGTTATAGGTTGGCTCAACAAAGATCTCTGCGATCAGATTTTTCTGTTGTTCTGGAAGAAAGGCGATCGCCGCAATGGAGAGTGAAAGCAACGCGACAAATACTGTAAAGATTTTCTTCATTAGTCGTTCTCACGAATAAGCAACCAATCCCAGGCGCGGGAATCGGATGTTACATTTAGTTTCGCTCCAGTTGCCAGTGCCTTCTCATAAATCTCATAAACCTGATTAGCGACAAGGCTCCAGTCAAAACGTTGCGCATGAGCTCTACCCGACTCCGCAAGTGTCTTTCTTTTCTCTTCCTCGCGCAGGAGATCGATTACTACTTTGGCCAAGGATTGTGAATCCTCCGATGCAAAGAGGGCGCCGTACTTTCCGCCACCTAAGAGATCATGAAATGCAGGAATGTCACTGGCCACGACAGCAGCGCCTCCGGCCATCGCCTCTGCGATGACGATTCCAAACGACTCTCCACCCGTATTTGGTGCAATGTAGAGAGCGATGGATTTAAGAAAGTTCGCTTTCTCTTCTTCGGATATCTTTCCTAAGAATTGAAAACGAGCACGGAGTTCAGAGTTTATGTCTTCTGATATTTCGGAAGGATCCCCTGGTCCAGCAATCAGTACGCGAACATCAGGAATAAAACGTGAAATTATCGGGATTGCATCGATCAGTACTTCTAGCCCTTTACGGGGTTCTTCGAACCGCCCAATGAAACCGAGAGTCGGCCCTTTCCACTTATCTTCAACGCTGCCATCTCTATAGCGATCTGCAAATATCCCGTTCGGAATTACATGCGCTGTCGTATCCATGTGCTCTTGGAGAGTGTCGTACGCAGCTTGGCTCACTGCAATCTTTTCACTGAGACGTTCAATCGCTGGCTCAACAATCGAGGCAATAACACGAGTAGTTGTTCCCTTTTTAGCTTGTGCGTGAAAAGTCCCAACGATAGGACCTTCACTAGCCCAAAGTGCCAAAAGTGAAATTGATGGAATCGCAGGTTCGTGCAAATGCAAAATGTCGAATTCATTATCAGTTAACCAATTACGCACACGCGCGAAGGCGGTGGGATTGAAAAGTAAGCGAGCGACAGCACCGTTGAACGGAATGCTTATTGGCTTCCCCGCATTTACTAAGTAACTTGGCAACTCATATTCATCTACGACAGGAGCCAGGACTGAGACAAAGTGGCCTTCGGCGATAAAGAATTCAGCAAGATCGCGCACATGGTTCTGCACTCCCCCAGGTGTATCCCACCCGTAGGGACATACGAGTCCAATTCTTAGCTTCTTCATGAGCGCTCCACGAAATCTCTATCAACCCAAATGCGCTGCATCATGTGCCAATCCTCTGGTGAATCCTTGATGCCTTCGGCAAAATTATCAGCACAAAGTTGTACCGTGGCCTTAATTCGTGATTCTTCATCGCCAGTTTCGGGAATTTTGATCTCTTTCAAATCTACATGGATTCCCGTATCGGTATACGAAACGAAAGCGGTAACTAACGGAATCCCGGTTCGGATTGCCACGATTGCAGGTCCTGCCGGCATGCGGGCAACGCCATCAAAGAACTTAACGTCAATTCCACTCGCAGAGAGGTCTCTATCTGCAACCAATGCGATGAGCTTGCCGTCACGAGCACGCTGCAACAGAGTCGGGAATGCTCGCGAATCTAGGGGTAGAACTTCCATTCCGATTGCTTGGCGGTATGCCAGAAACTTTTCAAATAGCTCTCGAGGCTTGAGAACTTCAGCGACGGTAACTAACTGAGCGCCTCGACTGCAGAAATAGGAACCCGCGTGATCCCAATTGCCAGCATGCGGAAGACTCACTACGACGCCAGTTTTATTGGTGACTGGATCCATGAGTAGGTGTTCGTTAGCAACTGTCACGGTCGAAAGAATTCTCTCTTTACTCCAATCCGGAGATCTGAATGTATCCATCCAGTAGCGCATATAGGAAAGAACGCCTCGAAGAACAAGATCCTCGAGTTCATTCGAAGAAAGCTCAGGCTGTACGCGCTCCAGATTTGAGCGAAGTCTCGCAACGCTCTTGCCATTCCTCTTGAACATCCACAAGCCAAGTCTTTGAAATAAGTTTGTAGCTCTCTTTTCGGAGATACGTCGAACGATGGACCAGCCAGTAAAGTAGGCCCGAGCCACTAAAAAATCTTTCATGAATTAATCCTTATGCAGCGCACGATACACAATCACCATGCGCTGAAGCACTGTGAAGACTCCAACGGCTGAAAGAAGCGCAAACCCAATTAGCAGAGCGAAATCGATCCCGAGTCCATAAAGTCCAATTGCGGTCAAGCTGATCACAGTACGCTCGGTACGTTCTGCAAATCCTCCAGAGCATTCAATAGACATGCTTTCGGCTTTTGCACGGATGTACGGAATCAAGCCGCCGGAGACAAGTGAAACGAGAATCAGTATCGCGACCGTTTGATCGCGGTCGATCATGTAAATCAAAACCCCGATGAGAATTGCGGAATCAGTCACGCGATCTATAGTCGAATCTAAGAAGCCGCCCCAAGCAGTACCAGTTCCATTGGTAAGGCGAGCGATCGCACCATCAAAGAGATCACTGAGTGCAAAGAAACAGATTGCGAGGGTTCCGATAAAGAGATCGCCTCGCGGATAGAAATAGAAGGCTGATGCCAGTGTTCCAATCGCGCCAATGATTGTCACGCCGTTGGCCGTAATTCCTACGCGCACAGCGAGCTTGACCACTGGATTAATTAATCTAGTGACCTGAGGTTTCAAATGCGCACTAATCATCAAGACCATCGTAGGCTTTAACCCATGCCAACTTCCACATCTGCCCCTGTGAGAATTGCCCTCTTTGGCCACGTGAGCGCGACCCCGGCAGCTCTGACCAAGGCTTTGGGTGATCAGGGCATTTCTATTGAGGCCACCACGGAAGATGTTGCCCATGTCGATTGTGCGATCTTTGCCGTCAATCCCTCAGCAGGAATCGATGCAGAGACTATTGCTGCCTGGGAAAGCTTTAATGATTATCTAACGCCACGAATCATGGTTGCACTCGCCTTGCCTGGAGCCGATCTTGATTTTGATGACGCAGTTTCACTTGCTAACAGAGTCTTCGATCAGATGGCAACGCCTTATTTAGTTTTACATAGCGATGACGGTTCACCAGCGGCTTTGATTAGTCTTGAGGATTTAACAATCCGCAACTATCTACATGGAGTCGCAGTTATATCTGAGAGTGAACCAGAGCATAAAGAACTCGTTGCCGATTTTGCAGAGGAATATCGCGAACTGATTGACTCAAGTGGTGAGGATGCATTCAGCGCCGGACTCTTGTTTCCTGCTATTCCGGTCAACCTTGATAACGGAATTGGCATTGATGTGCTGGTCTCTTACTTAAGACAGTTAAAGTAGAGCTACCAAGCAGCAGCTAGCTCGTTTCGAGTAACCGTTAAAAGTTGTGGCAACACCTTTGTCTTTCCGAT
>Ga0247832_1004602_pt1 | contig 17052 bp, 15 predicted proteins | sample LaCruzMarch2015__10_FD_192407 | JGI IMG/M metagenome (GOLD analysis project Ga0247832, IMG submission 192407) | Freshwater microbial communities from meromictic Lake La Cruz, Castile-La Mancha, Spain - LaCruzMarch2015_4m | ecosystem: Environmental > Aquatic > Freshwater > Lake | place: Spain... | reverse complement strand
TCCTGGCCGAAATCAAAGGCTGGGAACTCAAACCCCAAGCCGTGGGGTTTAGGGCGGTGAGGTGAGTTATCCTATATCGTCAAGCGAGTTTTATAGTCTGGTTAAGCAATTCCACGTTGAAATTTATCTTGGCATTAAGTGCTTTGAATACTTTAATGATTGTTTCAAATCTTGCGTCTGTCAAGCTGTTTTCAAGTTTGGAAATTTGAGCTTTTTGAACACCTACGAGTCGACCAAGTTCTTCTTGTGTCAAGTTACGTTCTAAGCGTGCTTGTCTTATTGCTTCCCCAAGCAAATCAAGTCGCAACTCATTCTCAAAGGTTTCTCGCTTTGGTGTCCCTCGTTTACCGAAGTGTTTCTCAGTAATCTCGTCCAAGGTGTAAGTTTTTAATCCTTGCTTTTTCATTTTTTCATGTCTTTAAATTCAAAATATCGTTCTCTTCAAGGCTGTCAAGGAACTTCGAAGCTTCTTCCAAGAACTCAACTTTAAATTTTGGTGCCTGCACTTGTTAACCGTTTCTGCAAAGGTATAAGTTTCTTTATTAGGAAACAAATTTTTTTCCGTAGTTGTCTTTCAAAACACACATCCAACTTATACAGGGGTCTAACCAACCTTCGCGACCCCAAGCCGTGGGCTTAGGGCGGGTAGGTAGGCTTGAGATGATGGGCGTTTGATGCTCAGCGCGTGTGCCTGACCCAGTGGTTTTCATCGCTTACCAATACGATTGTTCGCGGTCCAGTGTTTTTGTGTCCTGGCCCTTTTGCGTTTGGCCTATTCAGCCAACCGAAGGAACCAAGCCGCCAAGGCCTTGATGCCTGAGAGGATGGTAAGGGCGATCATGAGTAAAGGAATTCGCTTAGGGGAAATCCTGAAACCGACAGGATAAAACCAGGCATTCTAGAATCTTAAATTTTGAGGGCCACCCCCAACCCCCAATTCAAGGTGCCCATAGGCTGACTCACGGTGCTTTTGCTTCGGCTTCCATCACTTGCCGTGATATCGATATTGGAAAATTCCGGATTCGATCCTAGGTAATCAAGATTGGTCAATAGATAGAACTTTTGACCCAGGTCAAATTTGAAACCGGCTCCAAGGATATATCAAATATGGCGCCTGATGTCGCAAATCCAGCGGATTCGTTATCGATATCCTTGCTGGCCAAATCCCCCAAGGGAATGCTGGGTCCGAGCGATATTCCGATATAACCCTTTTTGTCTTGGGCGAGGCTGGGCGAGGCCATGGCCAACAAAGCCACAACGCTCCATACAATTGTTTTCATAAATAAAGTTACGAAGAACCTCCCAACAGAATTCAACCGTAGTTAAATTGACAAATAAGGTCAAAGCGCTTTCTGGAAATTTCCTTTCGAATAGATTTTTCTGCCCTGGCCCTAATCGTTAACAGCCTTGCGGAGACGTTTTAGGCGACTTTGATAAAGTTGAATGTAATTTCTTTGGGTGCTTTGGCTGAGAAAAGATGCTGAAACCAAGTGCTGTACCTGCTCGTTGCCCGATACCATACGCGCCATCACTTGATCGAAAATTTTGGGGCTGATTCCGGCCAAATCAGCCAATTTTGCAAATTGTGTTGCGATTTGACCGCGCCGCATGCTGGATGGCAAAAGACCTTGGTCCAATGCAAAGTCTGTATCCTTCACATGAATTCGGCTGTTCAAGAGGTCATAGGCCGGACTCAGTCGATAGTCACCCAGTTCCGTCTCGAGTATCGAAAAATTTTTGAAATGAGCATCTCCGTTCGAAAAAAGAAAATTGAAGATTAGTATTTTTAAAAGTTTAGGGGCATCCACTCGGTAGGTATTCAAGTATTTCTGCATGAGTTCAAACATTTCTGCATAATACCCGATATACTTGTACGATTCGCCATGGGTTTGGGGGGTCCTCAAGGCCAGAGAGGCAAAATCCTCCTGGCCCAACTTGGCGCCCGAAGCATCGTAGTCAAAGCGTTTGGTGAGATAGGCCGGTGTTCCATCGCCAAAAAAAACCAAGGTATTTTCTGCAACCTCCATCCCAAAAACCTGTCGAGCTATTTGCATGGTAAGATGCTCATTGGCCGGCATTTGGCTGGCATTTTGGACCCCATAAGGAACGGGTTTTAGGATATAAATCCCTTTTTCGTCGGGACGGGTTAGTCGCAACATATTTTTGTCAAGCAGAACGGAATATTTTTCCTGCACCCCTGACAACGAAATAACACGGCGATTCTGGTCAAATAGAGGTTGAACGGCGCTACCCACTGCATTGGATTGATAAGGCAATAGGTGGGATACCCTTTTGCCGCCAAATAGCCGCTTCAAGGCCGTTCTGCTAAAAGTCTTGTGGCCCTCCATAAGGGTGCTCGGGCAATTTCGGATGGTTAGCATAGTGGTCGATTTAGGCGGCCTTTATTTGGACGGCACCAATGCAATCGGTCGCGGCTACCCGCAACAAAATACCAAAATAATCATCTCCATCAAGGCGATGAAAACGAGCAATGTATTCTTTGTTGGATCCTTCGGGGATTAGGCCAAAAAAAAACGGAAACAGGTAGGGGGAACGAAAGGTCTTCTGGGATTTGGGTAAGGTATAACTGATGCTCGGCTTGGTTGAATTCGCTGTCCATTCATCGCGGTATTCAAAAGAAAATGAACCGTCATCCCACTGGGTCAAGGTTCCGGCCACTTCGCTTTTGAACAAAACATGGGCCGTTCTCATAGGTTGGAGGGATTTGATTTGACTTGTAGGCAGAGTTCCAAACCCAAGACCTCGGCAATTTGGGTGATGGTCTTTATCGTAGGATTGCCATTTCCGCTTTCGAATTGTTTGAGCGTACGCAACCCGACTCCCGATAGATCGGCCAAGGTCTGTTGGCTAATTTGAAGCGCATCACGACGCGCCTTGATGAAGTGGTTGAGGGTTGTAAAGTGCATTATACGGCATTATTTATAGCAAAAATAGGTGGTCGGCTCGGTTTTTTCAACCCAAAGAGCGATAAAATGCACTTTAGAAAATAAATCGGTATCATTTCCAAAACCAATGGCGGGGGTTGTGGACTATCTCTTTGTGGGCCGGGGGGCATAGTCCGCTCTGACAGCGCGTGCGTTGGAGGGAGCGGGTTTGTTGGCCGGCAGGCGGGTTTTGTTCGTGGACCCGGACCCCAAAAGCCGCTATCCCGGTCGAAACAGCGGCAGGGTTGTAAAAATGTAATTGACAAAAATCGGCAAGTCGCCGAAAACGCCGGCAGCCTAGGCCTTGGGACCGCGTTTACGAAAACCCCAAAATAGCAGCAGTCCGCCGAATAGGATGAGCAAAACCGATCCCCAAACAAAACCTTTCCCGTAAGGGGTCAGGGTGGAATAGCTCATAACATACTTGAAGGTCTGAAGGAGGCCAACCAGAAGCAACAGGGCACCGACGATTTTGGCGATGGTTTTCATAATAAAAAAAACAGGGTTATGAAGGAGCTCCATAACCCTGAAAATTTAGAGGTTTAAATTTATTTGGTAACCCGGACCGTGGTGGGGGTGTAAAAACCGCTAGTCAGACCACTGATAAGGCCGTCAACAAAAGAGTGTTGAATTGTGACGGTATAATCCTTGGCACTGCCAGCCATTTGCCCCGGGTCAGCGGTGTTAATGGGCACCAATCCCGCGATGAGGTAGTGGTTCTTGCGGGTTACGGTCATTCCCGTTTTGGCACCTTCACCTACATTGTAGGTCATGGTGTAGCAAGAACTCAACATCAAGGATAAGGTGAGTAACAATGCGGTATTCAAGAACATTTTTTTCATGAGCGGATGGTTTGACGGTTAAAAATTTACTTATTTGGAACCTAAAGGTATGAAATGTATTCAAACATCTAGCAGCTCGTTGAATTCAGCTATTAGAGTTAACAAAAGGCTGTTCGTATCAACCCTTCCGTGTTTCGCGCACAAAAACCGAGGCCACATAGGCGGTGTAGGCGCCAAACAAGCCGACCCCAAAACATAAAGGGTAAGGACAAAAACAGCAAGGTTGAGGGTTGTCATGGGCTCAAAAAAGCCGCCCATGGAATAACTTAGGCCAAATGGCGGGGGTTGTGGACTATCTCTTTGTGGGCCGGGGGGCATCGGCCGCTCTGACAGCGCGTGCGTTGGAGGGAGCGGGTTTGTTGGCCGGCAGGCGGGTTTTGTTCGTGGACCCGGACCCCAAAAGCCGCAACGACAAGACGTTTTGTTTCTGGGCGGAGGATACGGAACCGGTGGTGGCGGACCTGGTGGATTTGATTGGGCATTCGTGGGAGAAGGCGCGCGGCGGGCGGGAGCCCCTGGTTTCGATCGCTCCGATGCGGTACCACCAGATCAACAGCCTGGACCTCTACGAGGATTTGAGCCGGCGTATGGCGGCCAACGGTTGGGAACTGAGGGCCGAGGCGGTGGAGAGTGTGGGCGCGGATGATCAGGGCGCCTATGCGGTTTGCGGGTCGGAAAAGGTGCGGGCTCGATGGGTCCTGGATTCCCGACCGCCCCAACGTGATTTGGCGCAGCCTGATTTGGCGCAGAGTTTTTACGGGTGGGTGGTGGAAACGGATTTTCCTTGGCAAAGCGATGCGGGGGTAACCCTCATGGATTTGGAGGTGCGGCAGGACGGGGCTACGCAATTTGTTTACATGCTGCCCTATGCGGAGAACCGGGTTCTGGTGGAACTCACGCGTTTTGGGACCGCGATCCTGGAAGCTGAATTGGCCGAGCAACGCCTGCGCGATTACCTCAAGGCCGCCTTGCCGGACCAAGCCGCGTACCGCATTGTCCACCGGGAGCAGGGCATCATTCCCATGTCAGAGCATCGCAGCGAACGCCGCAGTGCCCTCAGCGAACGCCGCAGTGCCCTCAGCGAACGCCATCCACTGCATGGTGTCGTGCCCATAGGGACCCGCAACAACGCCCTCAAGCCCAGCACCGGTTACGCTTTCAAAACCATGCACCAACAGGCGAGGGATTTGGCCAGCCATTTGGCCGCCCAGGCCGCTGACAACCCAATCCAGGCCGACAACCCAACCCAGGCCGACAACCTAACCCAGGCCGCGAAGCCCTGGATTCCCCCCCGCCAAAACCCCCGCTACGCCTTCCTGGACGGACTGCTCCTGTATATTCTTCGACGGCGTCCCCACCAAGGCAAAGCGATTTTTGAACAACTTTTTGCGGGCACACGCCTCCCTTCGGTCCTACGCTTTATGGACGAAAAATCCACTTGGCAAGACGATCTGCGGATGTTAATGCATTTGCCCTGGAAGCCTTTTTTGGTTGCCCTGTGGGAGCGGTACGTTGGCTGGCCTCTGCGTTTGTTGTTATTAGCTCTTCTTTTGATGGGTCTGCAGGCCCTGCCTTCGGTTTATACGGTGGTGGCCAACCTGGGACTGCTCCTGGGCATGGTCATGCTGGGCCTACCCCACGGAGCGGTTGATCATTTGTTACAAAGCGGACGGTTTCAAAGACTTCCCACTCCCACTATGGTGCTGGTTTATATTGGTCTGGGCTTGTTGATGTTATGGTTTTGGTTCCTTTGGCCTTGGTGGAGTCTGTTGTTTTTTGTAGGGTATTCGGCCTGGCATTTTGGCCAAGCAGATGGACGATCCTGGGGGATGAACCGCTACCTATCGTTGGCATGGGGGCTGTCGGTCCTGGCCTACATCACCGGCACCCATCCCGAAGAAACCCGTAACATCGTGCAGGCCATGACCAAGCGGGATCCGACCTGGTCCCTGACTGTGGGTTTTATGGCGATCTGGGCCGTTGTAGGGGTTTACCGTCGTCAAAGCGCGTTGGTCTGGACCTCCCTCTGGTTGATGATTGCGTCGCAGCTCCCGTTGATGCATGCCTTTGGCTTGTATTTTATCGGCCAACACAGCCGAACCGGTTGGCGGGATTTGCGACGAGGCCTCCAACTTAGTTCACCCACCCTTTGGAGGGCTGCCCTGCCCTTTCATACCGGCGCTTGGCTCCTGCTGGGAATGTTTTACACCTTCAAGGATTGGCTCCCGCCCTTGGACTTTGGACCCGAAGGCTCGTTCTTTGTCTTCCTCGCTTGCCTGAGCTTCCCACACGTTGTGACGATGCACCGTTTCTACATCGCCCAACACCCGAACCGCCAACGCAGCGAAAGCGGCGAAAGCAACCAACACGGGGAACGCCGCGGAGGCCTCTAATTCCCCATGACCTATAACAACATGTTCGAAATCGTATTGGCAGCGCTGGCCGGATTGGTCTTGTTTCTCTATGCCGTACGATCCCTTTCTGAAAACCTGTACGATGCGTTGGGGGACACCGCCCCTACCTGGATTCGAAGTTGGACTTCCAACCGTTTCAGCAGCGTGTTGATTGGCATCTTGGTAACCATTCTGTTGGATTCGTCCTCGGCGGTCATCATTCTGACCATCGTGATGGTCAACAGCCGCATTCTCAATTTTCGCCAGGCCATGGGGATTGTGATGGGTGCCAACATTGGAACCACCGCCAGCAGCCAAATTATCGCTATGGATGTAGGTCGATACGCCCCTTTGCTGATGTTGGTGGGCTTTGTGATGATGGGCTTCCAAAAACGCTCTCGTTGGGGCCTGATAGGTCGAGTGGTGATGTCCATGGGGGTCTTGTTCTTTGGACTGTTCACGATGGAAAAAGCGGTTGCGCCTCTCCACCACGAAGCTTTTTTTGAAAATTGGATGCGTCAAACCGAAAATCCCCTGACCGGTGCCTGGGTCGGGGCCCTTGTAACACTGGTCATTCAGTCCTCTTCGGCGACCGTTGCGATGGCCATGGTCTTGACCAGAGAAGGTTTTCTAGGCCTGGGCGGTGGCATCGCGGTCATGCTGGGAGCCGAATTGGGAACCTGTACGACGACCCTGATGGCGACGATTCGGGGCAGTCGTCAAGCCCTCAAGACAGGCCTCTTCCATCTCCTGTTCAACTTGGTGAGCATTGTTTTGGGGTTGCTCTTGTTTGAACCTTTGGTCCAAGCCAGCGAGTGGATGAGTCGGGGGGCCAGCCTGGAGCGGGCCATTGCCAATGCCCACTTTTTGTTCAATGTAGCAGGGGTCGCCCTGTTCATCGGCCTGATTCCCTGGGCCGAACAATTCTTCAACCGCTGGTTGCCGGAACGTCCCAACGAGTTTCCAAATGAAACCTAGCAGGAAGCTTAACCCTCTTGGTCAGGGCTATACAGCGGCAATTCGTTGAGTCCGCTGGCTAGGTTTTCGGATTCCGGGAGTACACCGCGTTCCCGCAGACCCTTCTCAATTTTCTTGTGTTGGGTACTCAATGCACTCAAACCAATTTCTTTGGTGGTCCGTTCTTGGGGGGGGTTGAGCCGGACTGATTTTTCGATTTCGGCGACTTCTTTGCGCATTTCCTCGGGCAATCGATTTTCGGTTTCGGCCGCCAAACTCAGGGATTCGTTCGCAAAAAACTGATCCACCTGAAGGCGACGCTTGGTCAAATGTGCAAATCGTCCTAGAATAACAAAAATATTTCTTCGATCCTCGGGGCTGATTTCTTTGACATTCAAGTATTCATCGACCTTCACCAGGCTAAGAATGACCGGTTCCAAGGCCTCCACCGGAATCACATAAACCGTGTAATCGACGAAACGAAAGACGGTCTGTGGCAAAGATTCGAGGGTGTTGGAGGGTACGACAAAGTACAATTGACCAAAGACCCCCTCTTGTTTGGTGTACTTGACGGCGGCTTCGGCCTGGGTTTTGAGGTAGGTCCCAAAATTGGCCAAATCCTCCCCTCCGGGACTCTTGGCATCCAAAACCACGTATTGTTCACAAATCAACAGGACATTATCCGGTTCGCCTTTGAGTGGAAATTTGTCCACCACGGGAACGCTATGCTTTTCGGCAATCTGTCGAATTTTGTTACGAGCGTTTTCCTGATGGGTTTGCCAGGTTTGACGAAGGCGTTGTTGTTTTCGTTCAAGTTCTTCTTGCCGGGCCTGGTGCTCCTGCAGGCGTTCTTCGGCGATGCGCTCCTTGAGCTGGGACAAGGAAGTGAGGTTGGTTTGGAGCTCGACCCTCCGCTGATTGTCAACTTGGGTCAAGGCGGCAAGTTCCGAACCCAATCGCTGAACATCGCGGCGAGCAGACATCAAGTCGGCATTCAAGAGGTCTTTGTCCCTTTGGAGATCACCGGCCCTGGCCTCGGCCATCCCCGATTGCTGGCGGGACTGCAGGAGTTCCCCCTGCAGAGCCTGCAAGGCCTGGTTGTTCTGAGCCGTCGAGGCCTGCGTTGCTTCCCATTCAGAGCTGGCTTCCAGCAACATACGCCTTATTCGACCCCATCCAAAGAGCCGTCCCCACCAGCCCAGGCTTTGCAGTTCCTGCAGCAATTGTCGCATCGTTCCCATAACCAAATTTAGGTTACTCCTTCTGATAAATTCCTAGAATTCTAACGCTGTCGAATAAATTGACTGGCGCGGTGCACGGCATTGCCGCGGATATCCAGATAAAACAAGTTAATGTCCCCGGCATGGTAATTGGGAGATCGGTACAAAAACGAACCCCAAAAGCGGGGCTTGGTCACCCAAACCATTCCGCCCACCACTTGGGCATCGCAGATGCCGGGGTATTTTTTGCCAAAGGGTCGAAGAACCGCCCCACGATGACGTTCCCTGGGAACCAGCGGTCCTTCTGCAATGCAGGTATCGGGGGTCGGGAAGGGGGTGGCTACTTCCCAGCTAATGGGATTGACGGCCACCGCTTTGGCAAATACCTTTTGAAAGGTTGGGGGCATATAACCCCGCAGATAAGTGCTCCAACTCACAAAGCAACCGATCGAATTGGAGTCCACGCAAACCGGTAAACCGGCCAAGGAATCCGCCGGTATAGCCATCCCAGGCAAATAAGCGACGACCAAGCGTTGCTGCAACGGAGTTCCTATAATCTTGTGTTTTAACAAACGTGCTGCATGCAGGGTCCCTTGGGAATGACCGGCTACGATAAAGGGTCTCCCTTGGTTGTAGTTCTTCAAAAAATACTCAAATGCCGCCTCCACATCGCTATAAGCAATGCCCAAGGATCTTTCTTTATCGTCCAGATCGGGGGTCAAGAAAGCCGAGTAGTGGGCCTGGCGATAGCGAGGCGCATAGATTTTGCCTGCCCCATTAAAAGCCGAAGCCTGGTACAAGGTCGGCAATCGGTCAATTTCTCGGTTCAGGCGATGATCGCGCAAATCCTGGTTCCAGCGGTAAACGGTGCGGGGTTTGGTGGTATACAAGGTGGGATGCACATAGAATACATCCACCGAGGCGCTGTCCTGGGCATCGCGCAAACCGGGCGGTGTGCGGTCGGCCCGATCCCTGCGACCGGGCAAGGCGGCCCAATTCCGCTCGTTGTTATAGTCCGGAGCCGAAGGAATGGGGCTCTCCTCAAAGCGAGTTGGTATGCAGTAAAACTGCCCTTTGACCTCCTCGGTCTGGATAACCGCCCATAACAACATCATTACCAGTACTTTGGGCAAAAAGGACCCTAAACCATTTTTCATTATTTATCTTGAGGTTGAATTCTCGTAAAATAGACACAATGAAGAACGCCAACGACCCCATGATTCAAAATTTATTTCAGGCCTACCGGGAGGCTTTGGATTTTGCGGCCACACTGGATGACCACACCTACGCCTCGCCTCCATTGGAAGGCAAATGGAGTCCGGCGCAGCATCTGGTTCACTTGACCCGTTCCTTGGGTATCGTGGTTTGGGTCACTTCGTGGCCCTTTGCCTTGCAACGATTGGTTTGGGGAAGGGCGAACCGACCCTCCAGGTCCTACGATGAACTGGTCCAGCGGTACCAAGCCCGGTTGGCCGGGATCAAGGCCAAATTCCCTGCTTTCTTTGCGGCCCCTGCTCAATCAGCCTCCCAGCGACAGCGCATCAACAAGCGGCTGCTGGCCCTCACCGAGCGCTACGCCCACCAATTACAGTCTTGCCCAGCCTACTACCTGGAGAGCCAGATACTCCCCCATCCCGCCCTGGGCAAGGTCACCGTCCGCGAAATGGCCCTGTTCAGCACCTACCACGGTCGCCTTCACCTGGGCCTCATCCAAAGGGACCTCAACGCAGCCAAAGGCAACGGGAACTAGAAGAACTGGAACTAAAAGAACGGCGCCGTTTAGCGCCCCCCAAAACAAAAAGCCCCGGTATGAGGCGGGGCTTTTTGAAGGCTAAGAGGCGGGGCCTGGAGGGCCCCTAACCTAAAACCTTGTTCGAGGAAAGGCTTGGAACGATTAACGAACCAAGAGAGGGAGGTTCAAACGCTGACCAGAACCGTCCAACCACTGAACCAAAATCGAGTAGCGACCGCTGCTCAGGCCTTCCAGGCTCAACTCACCGGCACCGGCACCCGCCGAAACCTGACGGAGCGGACGAACGGAGCGACCCAAGAGATCTCGCACTTCGACCTGCAGGCTAGCGGCACGATCCAAATTCAAGACCAGGCGGATGTTCTCGCCCTGATTCACCGGCTGAGGTGCAACCAAAGCCAAGGCCTTAGGGGCCGAAAGCGATGGAATACGCAGACCAACTTGGGGGTGGTTCACCGCCCAGGCATCGGTGGCCTCGGCTACCGAACCCAGGGTCCATTCGTGGCCAGCAACATCGTTGGTGCGGGTGATTTCGGTTTCCACCACAAAAGCCACTTGACCGGCTTGAACCGCCACCTCTTCGGCAGAGAACCAGCCCAAGCGCAGGCGGCCATTGGCCGTATGCCAGCTGAGGTCACCACCCACCAAGGAACGGAAACCCGTAACACGGACACCGGCAGGCACATTCAATTCCAAGCTCAAAGAGCCCAGTCCCAAATCCCGATCCAAGGCCAAAGGCAGCGCACCGTGATGAGCCGTGGCCTGATCAGCCACAAGAACCAAACCAGCATCACCGCGGGCCACAGGGCTGTAGGATGCATTGACGTCACCGTAACAAATAGCTGAAATATTCTGGGTCATGACACCGCTGGCAACCGACACGGCTGGTTGCTGAAAATACCAGCTGCCAACGCTAAAGGTGGTAATGGATCCCGAAAAACGACGATTGATCAACAAGGCATCTCCGGAATTCACCGCGCCGTTGCCGTTGACATCGCAGGCAACCAAACGCAAGCCTGTCTGGAGAACGGCTCCCGTTGCATGACGCACCGCCAACAACGCATCGCTGGCCGTCACACCGCCCCAGGGCTTGGTCGTGGAGGCTTCCAAGGTGTAGGAGCCAGGAACGACATTGTTCATGCTAAAGCTACCGTTGGAGCCGGAGGTGGCCGTAGCAACGGTGGCACCCAGCGCGTTCTTGAGAAGGACGGTGCTGTTGTTCAAGGCGGTCTGAGCATTGTTACCGTAACGAACCAAACCGGTCACGCTACCCAACGAAGGACATGCGGTACAACTTTCCCAACAAACCGCGGGTAGGACGGTGTTAGTGGTTGGCTGCAACCACCGGTTGGTGAACTGACCCGAGGTTTGGGTGCAAGCGCCACCGGGGGTTAGGTTTTCTTGACCGTTCCAGCCGTCCAAGGTATACTTCCATTCAATCGGAGCAGCGGTGCTAACATTGACCATCAATTCAAAGATGCCGTCGTTGTCCGGATCGGTCATCACAGCACATCCACCGCACCAGTTGTTAAAGGAACCATTGAGATTCACGGTGGTGTAAGCAGGGCCGCTGTATTGGCTCATGTTAACACGGAAGGTAATGTTGGCCGAAGTTGGCGCACCGGTGCAGGCTGTGCAGGAATTCCAGCAAACAGAAGGCAGGGTGGTCGCGGTAGTGAAGTTCAAAACGCGGTTGGTGAATCCAAAATTGGTCTGGGTACAGGCTGAACCAGCGACCAGGTTTTCTTGTCCGTTCCAACCATCCACAGTGAATTTGTATTCAATGGTGCCGGGCAACAAAGGCAAGGTCACTTCCCAAATTGAATCGTTGTTGGCATCGGTCATGGCATTGCAACCACCGCACCAGCCGTTGAACGAACCGTTGACATTCACTGTCGTAAAGGCCGAACCGGAATAACCACGCATATCAACCACAAAGGTTACATTGACTGGCGTTGGGGCTGGGGTGCTGCAGGTATTGCAAGAATTCCAGCAAACAGCCGTCAAAACACCACCAGCCGAGGTTACGGTATAAACGCGGTTGGTGAAACCACCAATCGTCTGGGTACAGCTTGTTCCGGGAGTCAAGTTCTCTTGTCCATTCCAGCCATCCACGGTGAATTTGTATTCAATGGGACCCGCTGGCAAAGGAAGGGTCACTTCCCAAATCGAATCGTTGTTGGCATCGGTCAAGGCATTGCAGCCACCGCACCATCCGTTGAAGGTACCGTTCACGTTCACCGTCGCAAAGGTTGCACCGGTATAACCACGCATATCCACTTGGAACGTGACAGGGTAGGTCGGAGGAGCACAGGCCACGCAGCTGTTCCAACAAACAACGCCCACCGAACTGGCCGCTGTGACGTTGTAAACCCGGTTGGTAAAGGCACCCGTTGTTTGGGTACAAGCGGAACCGGCTGTCAAATTCTCTTGCCCATTGAAGCCATCCACGGTGAATTTGTATTCAATCGCACCGGCCAAGAGTGGCAATGTGATTTCGTAAATAGAGTCGTTGTTGGCATCGGTCATCGTATTGCAAGAACCGCACCAGCCATTAAATGAACCGTTGATGTTCACGGTGCTGAAAGCAGCGCCGGTATAACCACGCATATCCACCGCAAAAGTGGTCGCAAAGGTTGGAGGGGGTGGGGCTGAGCAAACATTGCAAGACTGCCAGCAGACAGCCGGCAGGGTGGCATTGGCTGCGACGGTATAGCCCCGGTTGGTGAAACCACCGTTGGTCACGGTGCAAGATGAATTGGCGGTGAGTTGCTCCCAGATGGCATTGGAGGAGGATCCATCGAGGGTGAATTTGTATTCAATTGCCATCGCTTGCAATGGCAGAGTCAACTCGTAAATCGAATCGTTGTTGGCATCGGTCATGACGGCACAACCACCGCACCATCCATTGAAGGTGCCGTTCAAATTAACGGTTGTGTAAGGAGCGCCCGTGTAGCCATTGAGGTCTACTTGAAAAGTGACATTGTAGGTCGTTGGGGGCGATGAACACGTATTGCAAGAATTCCAGCAGACCGCGTCCAAAACCGCATTGCCGGCCACCGTGTACGCGCGGTTCGTGAAACCAGAATTGGTGACCGTGCAAGGGGTACCTGGAGTCAAGGATTCCTGACCGGACCAACCGTCCACCGTGAATTTGTACTCAATGGCACCGGCTGCCAATGGCAGGGTGACTTCCCAGATGGAGTCGTTGTTGGCATCGCTCATCGCGTTGCAACCACCACACCAACCGTTGAAGGTTCCGTTGACATTGACCGTCGTGTAGGACGCCCCGGTATAACCGCGCATATCCACCCGGAAGGTGATATCAGAGGTCTGAGCCATGGCTCCGGTGACCCATAGCAGCGCAAGGGCCATCAAAAAGTAGATTTTTTTCATAAAAACGAAGTATTAAGTGTAAAAAATACACTTGCTAAATAAGAATATTAAATCCATATTTCCAAACCCTTAAGCGAATTTAATTTGGACTAGACCGGACTTCAACCTTCGTTGGCTCCCAATGGCCAATACTCAAAGGATCGGATGATCACTTCCTTGGACTCCCCATCGGAAGGAGCAGCGCCGCCCAATTGCCAAAAATTCATGCGGGCCCTGGTATTACGCTCCGGGGCGGGGATCAGAATAGGCACCGACGATCGGTTTCCCTCGTTTTTGACCCGAGAGGGGTTGTTGCGGTTAAACGTCCAGGACCCGATGACTCGGCCACCGCTGCCCTCCCCTGCCCAACTGGTCCAAGTCACCAAGGTGTCGGTCCAGGTGAATTGATGGGTGGTCACCCCAATCATATCCCCGGAAGGGGTGGAGATACCCCGGACCCTCTCGGGGTAATACGGCCCAAAGTTGACGGGTTGCACCGCGTAATTCAGGGTAGGTGCATTGGTTATGCCCCACTTGGCAATCTCAATGTCCACTTCGGAATTGCCCTGGGTCAGGAACGAAGAATCGTTCCACGTAAAGAGACCCAAAACCGTGTTATTGGCGATGTTCTCGTTATCGCCCTCAATCACCCAGCGGTAGGTTCCGTAACCCAATGTATCCCGGCCCACCACCTCGGTGGAGTACCATCGACCATCGTGCTCCTGGATACGCAGGTGCAAATAGCCTTTGCCGTCCATGTACACATCCGATGGCCGGTTCGAGAAATAGTTGGGGCCAGGGCCCAAAAGGCCGGGACCGCTCTTGACATCCCAGAGGCGGCCGCTAAAGCGAACCAAATCGCCCTGCCGACCATAACCAGGGGGGTCGTCCAACTTACAAGCTCCCGAGCCCAGCCAAAGGCTGAACCATAACAACGCAACCTTGGGGTTTAGGGTTCCCATCGAAAAGGTAAATTAAAAGATTGAACGGTGGCATTCATCCACCCTTTTTCTAGAACATATTCCATGTCCTTTCCCACAAAACGCATATCCCTGACCGGAATCGAAAACTGAACTTGGCGCCTTTCGCCGGGACCCAACTCGATCGATCGAAAATCTCGGAGCCGACGAAAAGACGGGGTCACCGAAGCCACCGAATCCCCCACCATCACCAAAACGGTTTCACGCTGTGATTGGGGTCCTGTATTGTAAAGCGATACCTCCAATCGAAGAACGGCATCCATTCCGCGTAACAACGTATCGATTAAGCGGACATTTTCATAACGAACCGGCCAAAAACCCTGACCCGCCCCAAATGCGAATGCCGGGCGAAAGGCATCCATCCCAAACCCTGGGTCCAAGCGTTCGGTCCATTTGTGATCGTAGGTCAAGAGGCTGTGAGGATGCGCTGGATAGGTATAAGGCAATTTGCCGGATGGGCTGTAATCCCCGGCCAATAAATCTGCCAGGGCCTGGGTGCCGGCCGCCCCGGGCTGGTTGGCCAAGAGGACGGCGTCAAAAAGCGTATCCAATCCGTTCAACAAGCGGGGGCGATTCTGAACCAGCACCAAGATTTTGGGGCCGGTATGCTGGCGACACCAAAGTCGGGCCTCTTCGATTTCGTCCGGACGAAGGCTCAAGTCGTTGATGTCTCCAGGTTTTTCGGTGGAAGGTTTTTCGGCTAGGACCATCACCAACGCGGCCTTGCTTCCGGTGGTGGCGGGAACCAAAGCAAATCGCCGTCCTAACACATCACGCAAAGAAGGACCTGCGTTTTTGCGATCCCACAACGAATCAACCCCCTGCCAAGTACGGGACCAAGAGCCATTCCAGGCATAGGGCTCATCCAGGGCCTGGCCTTGCAAGTGCAGAGAACTACCGGCCTTCAAAGGAAGAACAGCGCCCCGATTCCGTAACAAAACCCAGGATCGACGAGCCGCTTCGCGCTGCAAGAGACGCAGGCTATCGCTGAGGATCAAAGGGTATTCCGACATCGAGTAAGGTTCCGCACGGTCCATCAGGCCCAGGCTGAACTTGACATGCAGAATTCGATAAACCGCTTCGTCCAAACGGCTGACGGGGACTTCGCCGCTACGGGCCAAATCCAACAACGCATCGGTGAAGCGGTAATCGTTGGGGACCATGGCCATATCCACCCCTGCCATGACGGCCATTCGGGTGGCATCGCGGTAGTCCTCGGCGACCCGATGCATGCTCACCAACTTGAGGATATCCTCCCAGTCCGAAACCACCAAGCCTTGAAAGCCCAATTCCTTGCGCAACAAACCTGTCAAAATCTGGGCATCGGCGTGTACTGGTATTCCGTTGAGTTCCCCGGAATTGACCATGAGGGTGAGAGCACCTGCCTCGATACCAGCCTTGAAGGGAGGGAGAAAAATTTCCCGTAACAACCGCTCGGGGATGTACGCCGGGGTTCGGTCTTTGCCGGTCCAAGGCATGCTGTAACCCAAGAAATGCTTGAGTGTAGCAGCAACTCGGTGCTTCCCGGCGGGGTTCGACCCTTGGTAACCCTGAATGCAGGCAGAACCAAGGCGAGACACCACCAAGGGGTCCTCCCCGTAGGTTTCAAAAACCCTGGACCACAGCGGTTGACGGGCGACATCCAAGACCGGCGAAAAATTCCAAGGGACGCCCGATGCCCGCGTTGTATAGGCGGTGGCTTCGGCGACTCGGCGCAGCAGTTCCGCATCAAAGGAGGCCGCCTGCGCCAAGGGTTGAGGAAACAAAAGCCCTTCCAACACATAATTGGCACCATGAATCGCATCAATACCGTAAAGGACCGGGATGGACGGAGTGGGGCCTTGGACGGCGTGCACTTCGCTGAGGATTTCCCTCCAATGCTGCAAATCGTAGGCATGACCCCCGCAGTTGAGAATCGAGCCTACCTGACGAACCCGCAAGGCTTCGTGGAGCTTGGAGCTATCCAAGCGGTGCGGTTCCTGCAATTGGTAAATGGCACCCACAGAGACTGCATCCAAGTTGAGCTGGGTCATTTGACCCACTTTTTGCTCCAAACTCATTCGGACTATCAAGGCGCGGATTTGTTGATCGTAGGGCGATGCCAAGGGATAACCAGGCACAGGTCGGGGTTGTACATTCCCCTGAGCCCATCCAACCATTGGAAGAACGCCCACCAAGAGCGTCCATAACACAACGCCCCGGAGCCTAAAAGCAGAGATGGAAAATAACATAGCTTGAATTATTCTTCGGAAGGCGTCAAAAATTGCAGGGTACCGCTCACGGCCTGAGTCTGCGCCTGCGCCTGGGCCGATGGCGCGCCGGCACCGGAGTCATCCGGACGATAGCGGACATGGTAGGTCGCGTTGGGCCGGAAGCCGGGATGTTGATCCGCAGGCAGGGCCCATCGTTTGTAGTCTTGGCCCTCCACCCTTTGGAATTGACTGCTGTGCACCGTAACATCGCTGAGACGGGCCGAACGTTTCCAAACCAAGGGCTCGGGCGTGATCCCAAAGGTCCATTGACCGGGGGGCCAATCCAACAAGGAACCGGCGATTCGCAGCTCTTTGCCCCGCCAAACCGAGAACCCATC
>Ga0247832_1004595_pt1 | contig 17076 bp, 17 predicted proteins | sample LaCruzMarch2015__10_FD_192407 | JGI IMG/M metagenome (GOLD analysis project Ga0247832, IMG submission 192407) | Freshwater microbial communities from meromictic Lake La Cruz, Castile-La Mancha, Spain - LaCruzMarch2015_4m | ecosystem: Environmental > Aquatic > Freshwater > Lake | place: Spain... | reverse complement strand
AGTTCCTTTGACCGCTGACCTCGGTGGCTTTTTTCGGTCTGCTGTACATCATTTAATTTGTCGCGTTGCCGTTTGCGCGCTCAAGACATTGGCAACAAAACTATTGCGTAACCGCAAAGCCTTCTCCACTCAAATAGACCGAGTGAGGCTTAAAAGCTAGCATTGGGCTTGCCTGCGCAACCCAACAAAAAACGGCGACGCAGAAATCTGCGCCGCCGCTTTGCAATCCCCCGATTGCCCCATGATCTGCGCCGGGACAAGCCCGGCCGCAGGATCAATAGCGATAGGTATCTGGCTTGAAGGGGCCGGTTTCTGGAACGCTGATGTAGTCCGACTGGGCCTTGGTCAGTTTCGTCAGCTTGGCACCAACTTTTTCGAGGTGCAACATAGCGACCTTTTCGTCGAGATGCTTTGGCAACACATAGACTTGGTTCTCATACTTGTCGCGGTTGGTGTGCAACTCGATCTGAGCCAAGGTTTGGTTGGTGAAGGAAGCCGACATCACGAAGCTTGGGTGACCGGTGCCATTGCCCAGATTGACCAAGCGGCCTTCTGACAACACGATGATGCGCTTGCCGTCTGGGAATTCGACTTCGTCGACCTGTGGCTTTACGTTGTGCCACTTGTAGTTCCGAAGGGCTGCGACTTGGATTTCGCTGTCGAAGTGACCAATGTTGCAGACGATGGCGCGATCTTTCATCGCGCGCATGTGGTCCAAAGTCAGAACGTCGAGGTTACCGGTTGCGGTCACGAAAATGTCTGCACGAGGTGCGGCATCTTCCATGGTGACGACTTCATAGCCTTCCATCGCGGCTTGCAGCGCGCAGATGGGGTCGATTTCGGAAATCATCACGCGGCAACCTGCGTTGCGCAGCGAAGCGGCAGAGCCTTTGCCCACGTCACCAAAGCCAGCAACCATGGCGACTTTACCAGCCATCATCACATCGGTGCCACGGCGGATGCCATCGACCAGCGATTCCTTACAGCCATAAAGGTTGTCGAACTTCGACTTGGTCACGCTGTCGTTCACATTGATGCCTGGGAATGGCAGATCGCCACGCTCAGCCATTTGATACAGACGATGCACGCCGGTGGTGGTTTCTTCCGAAACACCTTTGATGGCGTCGCGGATGGCTGAATAGAAGCCTGGCTTTTCGACCAGATAGCGCTTCATCACAGCATAGAGTGCTTCTTCTTCTTCGTTCTGTGGGTTGTTCAAGATGCTGGGGTCTCTTTCAGCCTTGGGGCCCAAGACGCACAACAAGGTCGCATCGCCACCATCGTCCAAGATCAGGTTTGGATAGCCGCCATCGGACCATTCAAAGATTTTGTGGACATAGTCCCAATATTCGAGAAGCGTTTCGCCCTTGATGGCGAAAACTGGCACGCCAGCAGCAGCAATCGCGGCGGCAGCTTGGTCTTGGGTCGAATAGATGTTGCACGACGACCAGCGAACATCAGCACCCAAAGCGGTCAAGGTCTCGATCAAGACGCCGGTTTGGATCGTCATGTGCAGGCAGCCTGCGATGCGGGCGCCTTTCAAAACCTTACCTGGGCCAAATTCAGCACGCGTTGCCATCAATCCCGGCATTTCGGTTTCAGCAATTGCCAATTCCTTGCGGCCCCAGTCAGCCAAGCCGATGTCGGCTACGATATAGTCAGTCATGAAAAGTCCTCGAAGAGTCGATGCCTGCGCCAGCGACCTTCGCGCACAGGCCATAAGAAGGCGGCTTCTAACCGAGGCTTCAACAAAAGGCAAGGAAAGATATAAACATGTCTTTATATGATTGCAGGGGCTGGTGGTTTTGGGTGCTGCCTATCAGGCTTAGACTCAGTCCAATCCCTTGTTTTCTGCGCGCTCTTAGATTAGATCGCGCCTCCCATCTGATCGTCCGGCGAAACGGCATGCCGTGGCGGTTATTTTAGCTGACTTGAATTCTTTATGAAAACAAGTCCGTGCATCATAGCACAGGAGAGCGAAATGCCGAAACTGAAGACTAAGAGTGGCGTCAAAAAGCGCTTTAAGATCACGGCTACCGGCAAAGTTATGCATGGTGTTGTGGGCAAGCGTCACCGTTTGATGTCGCACAAATCCAAATATATCCGTCAAAACCGTGGAACGTCGGTGCTCGCTACAGGCGATGCAATTCGCGTGAAACTTTGGACGCCCTACGGGCTGTAAGGATATAGACAATGGCACGTATTAAAGCAGGGCAACAAACCCGCGCCCGTCGGAAGAACATCCTGGCAGCTGCTAAAGGCTTCCAAGGCCGCCGGAAGAACACCATCCGCACCGCAACCGCCGCCGTATGGCGCGCTGGTCAATATGCCTACCGCGACCGCAAGGCCAAGAAGCGCAACTTCCGCGCTTTGTGGATCCAGCGCATCAATGCAGCAGCTCGTCAGCATGACATGACCTATTCGGTCTTCATCAATGGCTTGTTGAAAGCCGGCGTTCAAGTCGACCGCAAGGTGTTGAGCGATATCGCGATCCGCGAACCCGCCGCCTTCGCAGCCGTGGTTGAAAAGGCAAAAGCTGCTCTGGCGGCTTAAGCCCCTAAGCGCGTTTTGATCCAACTGATTAAAGTTGCGCGCCAGTCGAAATGCGAGCAACGCGAGCCCAGTTGACATGACTTGAAAACGGCCCTGAGGTATCTCGGGGCCGTTTTTGTTTAGGCTTTCGACCAAACCCACCACGCCTGCATCGGGGGACAAGTGCATGCCGACCATTCAAGCCAATGGCATTGAGCTTTATTATGAAGAACGGGGCGAGGCCTCAGGTGTGCCTTTGTTGTTAGTGATGGGGCTGGGGCGGCAATTGATCGCGTGGCCGGAAGATTTTATGGCAGAGCTGGTAGCTGCCGGGCATCGCGTGATCTTATTTGACAATCGCGACGTGGGCCTATCCACTCATTTACATGATGCACAAGTGGCAAGCCCCATACGCGCGATTGCGGGGCTCTTGTTCGGGATCGGCTTTAAGACCGCCTATCACGTTAAAGATATGGCCCAAGATGCGGTGGCGCTGTTGGATCATCTGGAGATCGATCACGCGCATGTCGTCGGGGTCTCTATGGGTGGGATGATTGCGCAAAACATGGCGATCCATCATCCAACTCGGGTGCGCAGTTTGATCTCCGTGATGTCGACCAGCGGTGCACGCGGCTTGCCAAGTGCCCCGGCCAAACTGCGTCAACGCCTAACGGCGCGCCGGAGCAAGGCACCAAACCGCGATGAAGCGATTGAGGTTGGTCGGCGGACGCTAGAGCTGATCTCTTACCCTGATCCCGCGCGAGCGCCCGACGCCTTTGTCAATCATTCGACCGCTGCCTATGATCGTGCTTATGATCCCAAGGGCACACTGCGCCAACTTATTGCCATTCTGGCCGATGGGGCGCGTGCCAAAAAGCTGGCCTCAATCCAAGCGCCCACTTTGGTCATCCATGGCAAGCAGGATGAATTGGTGCCGCTGGCATGCGGGGTCGACACCGCGCGGCGTATTCCACGTGCAAAGCTGGAGGTCATCGACCAAATGGCCCATGACCTCCCGCCGTCAAAAACCAAGCATATGGCTGATCTGATCATCAATCATGCGCAAAGTATCGATCAGGGCCGGGCGCGGGCGGGCTAGGCGCGGCACGGACCTTTGGTTTCGCCGCCAGTTGGACTGCGTTCCCCCACGCATCTGCGCCACCCCCCTCCCATTTGGGCGTCCAATCCGCTAGGACCGTTTCATGACTGATATAGACACTCTCTCCCGCGATCTCTTTGCCCAATTGGATACCGCTCAAGATGAAGCGGCCGTTGAACTGGTGCGCGTCAATGCCCTTGGAAAGAAGGGCAGCGTGTCCGAACTTCTTAAAGGCATGGGCGGGATGAGCCCGGACGAGCGTCAGACATTTGGCCCCTTGGTCAATGGCTTGAAGCAAAGTCTCAGCGACGCGATTGCCGAGAAGAAAGAGGCGCTGGCCCAAGCCGCTCTCGACGCGCGCCTCTTGGCAGAGCGGATAGATGTGACCTTGCCCGCGCGACCAGAACGGCGCGGCAAGATCCATCCGATCATGCAGGTGTTTGAAGAAGTTCAAACCATCTTTGCCGATATGGGCTTTGCGATCGCTGAAGGGCCGGATGTGGAAGATGACTTCCACAATTTCACCGCACTGAATTTCCCGCCCAAGCATCCCGCGCGCGATATGCATGACACTTTCTTCTTTGAAGAAAAAGAAGATGGCTCGCGCATGTTGTTGCGCACCCATACCAGCCCCGTGCAAGTGCGCACCATGCTGACCCAGAAGCCGCCGATCCGGATCGTGGCACCGGGCCGGACCTATCGTTGCGACTCAGACCAGACCCACACGCCGATGTTCCACCAGATTGAAGGCCTCGTCATCGAAGACGGGGTGCATATGGGTCATCTCAAGGGCGTGCTGATGGATTTCATGCGCGCCTTCTTTGAGATCGACGATGTGGATGTGCGCTTCCGCCCACACCATTTCCCGTTCACCGAGCCGTCGGCGGAGATGGATGTCCGCTGTGACCGTTCGGGCGGTGCGTTGAAAATCGGTACGGGCACAGATTGGCTCGAGATTTTGGGCTGCGGCATGGTGCACCCTAATGTGCTTCGCGCCTGCGGCATTAATCCAGATCAGTACCAAGGCTTTGCCTTTGGCATGGGGATCGACCGTTTGGCGATGTTGAAATATGGCATCCCCGATTTGCGCGATATGTTTGCTGCCGATGTCCGCTGGTTGAAGCATTATGGATTTGAGCCCAGTGTCCAACCGAATCTGGCTACTGGATTGAGCTAAGATTGGTGGTGCTTCTGCCACTTAAAAGTTTTGACCGGCTTGCCAAAGGCAAGTGCCCCATGAAGGACCAAGGATGTTAAAGCCATTCTCGACCCGCGCGCCCACAACGCCTTCTGAGGCTGCGGAGGCGATTCGTCCCTTGGTTGCCGTCAAAAAGCTCTCTCATTTTGGTGATTTGCCGCTGCCGACATATGAAACTGGCCAATCAGCTGGCATGGATTTGCGCGCCGCTTTGGCGGAAGGCAGCCATATCGATTTATTGCCCGGTCGGCGGGCCCTGATCCCAACCGGCCTGTGCATTGCTTTGCCGGCTGGCTATGAAGCTCAAGTTCGCCCCCGCTCAGGGCTTGCGCTGAAGAATGGCATTACGTGCCTCAATAGCCCCGGCACGATTGATGCGGATTATCGGGGTGAAGTCGGCGTGATCCTGATCAATCATGGGTGGGAGGGCTTCCGCATCCATCGCGGCGATCGTATTGCGCAAATGGTCGTAGCCCCCATCACGCAAATTGGCTGGATGGAGTTTGAAGAACTCGACGAGACGGCACGGGGAACAGGCGGCTTTGGCTCCACAGGCAAAGATTAAAGCACGGCCGCAGCCCGTTCAGGCAGAAGCATCGAGTACCAAAATTGTCGATCTTTTGGCCCATGGCCTCGCAACATTAGAAGAGGCAGCTGGATTAGAAGCGGTGGCAGAACGCTATGCCGTGGCTGTGACGCCGACGATGCTGGACCTGATCGACAGGGCCGACCCGCAAGATCCGATCCGCGCTCAATTTGTTCCTTCCGTGTTGGAGCTGCAGCAAAGTCCAGAGGAAAGCGCCGACCCGATTGACGATGCAGCCTTTTCGCCAGTACCGGGCCTCGTCCACCGCTATGAAGATCGCGTTCTTCTGAAAGTTCTGTCGGTTTGCCCCGTCTATTGCCGCTTCTGCTTCCGCCGCGAGATGGTGGGGCCGGGTGGCGAGGCTTTGGTGGGCGAAAGCCTGGATCAGGCTTTGGATTACATCCGCGCACGTCCTCAGATTTTTGAGGTCATACTGACGGGCGGTGACCCCTTTATGCTGTCAGCCCGTCGCGCGCGCGAATTGGTGCAAGCCTTGGCCGCCATTGATCATGTGAAAGTCGTGCGGTGGCATACGCGTGTGCCCGTGGTTGCACCGGAGCGCGTAACCGATGACTTTGTAAGCGCGCTACGGGCAGAGGGCGTCGCAAGCTGGGTCGCCATTCATGCCAATCATCCGCATGAATTCACCCCAGAAGCCAAAGCCGCCATTATTCGGATGCGTGAGGCGGGGATTAGTCTGGTCAGTCAGTCTGTCTTACTGCGGGGCGTGAATGATCGCTTGGATGTGCTGCAGGACCTGATGCGTGGCTTTGTCGCCCTTGGGGTAAAACCCTATTATCTGCATCATCCAGACTTGGCACCCGGCACCGGCCATTTTCGGTTGCCAATTGCAGAAGGCCAAGACCTCATGGCGGGGTTGCGCCGCACGCTGACGGGCCTCGCCCAGCCCACCTATGTTTTGGATGTACCCGGTGGGGCATTTAAAGCCCCACTCGACCCAAACTATGTGCGGGAAACCGAAGGCGGGCTGCAGCTCTTAGACGGCACAGGTCTGTGGCACGCCTATAAAGGCTAAGGGGTTTTTCCCAGCCTAACTCTTACCCGTTAGGCTAGCGATCTTGGCTTCGGCTACCGCCAGCCGAACGCGGCTTTCCTCTGCTAGGCCGATCTGTTTCGATCGATCCCGAAGCGCGGCACGATAGGTATCTCGGATGCTCAATTGGGTCGCGATACGGGCGCTAACGAGCTCAAAATCCACGGGTTTGGTCACATAATCATTGGCACCTGCCTGTAGACACTCCACCATGATGGCTTGGTCCGTGCGGGCAGACACCATAATGATGGGCAAAGCGGCGGCAGACCGTTTGGAGCGGATCTTCTTGATGACATCCAGCCCACTTAGACCCGGCATCATGACGTCCAATAATAGGATGTCGATAGGCGAAACGCTTAAAATGTCCAGCGCTTCTGTGGCGTCACTGGCCTCATAGACAGTGGCTTGCCGGTTGCGTAGGCGCCGAGCCAGAACATCGATATTATCCTGCACGTCGTCGACAATTAGGATGTTGGTATTGGTAAATTGATCCTGGAGGTCTTCGGTCATGCCGTTGGCCTCCCCTGAAATTGGCGGTTCATTTCTTCCATCAAGTTCGGCCAATCCACCGGCTTGGTGGCAAAGGCATCACAGCCAGCTTCAAAGCAGGCTTCTCGCGACTCGTTCATCGCATGGGCGGTCAAAGCAATAACCTTGATGGTTGCGCCCAACTTCTCGCGGATCAGGCGAGTTGCATCGAGGCCAGACATAAGCGGCATCGATACATCCATCAACACAAGGTCTGGCTTCCATGCCAAAGCTTGAGTTAGGGCGTCTTGACCGTCGCTGGCCCCGCGCACTTCAAATCCAGCCCGAATAAGACGACGCATCAGCATTTCGCGATTGTCGTCATGATCCTCGGCCAGCAAAATTCTTTGCATAACAGCCCCCCACACTACCTGCAGTTCAACAATTTCATGATTTGCAAGCATTTGAATAGGCAAAACTGTGTCCTATGGGTCATGCTTTGGCTTTCCATTGGCGATAGCGCGGCAACTCAATGGTTTCGGCATCGAGGGTTTCGCGCTTCGGACGGATGAGCCGCGCAATCGCAGCACCCAGTATTGAGCCTAAAATTGGCTTCATGAAATGCTCTTGTGCGCCAAGGGCAATCGACTTGCGTTGATCATCATCGGCCGCAATCACAACAATTGGTGTGTCATTCAGCGCTGCATTGGCGCGCAGAGCGGCCAGACAGGCATAACCGTCCATGTCTGGCAGCTCGAGGTTCAAGATGATCAGATCAGCGGCGCGATTGGCCAGATAGGCGAGGGCCGAACTGCCTGTTAACGCCATCGCGCTATTCAGGCCCAGGCCTTGGGCCGCCCGCAACGCTAACGTATTGCTGATCTCATCATCATCGATCACGAGGATCAAAGGCGCAGCCTGGTCTGCTACAATCTGCACGTCTACATCCTTGGCCTGCAGGCCTTTGGCGGGCAGCGACAAGGTAAAGCTTGATCCAAGTCCGACAACGCTTTCTACACCAACAGTCCCACCGAGGAGTTGCATCATTTCACGGGTAAGGGCGAGGCCAAGGCCGGTTCCGCCATAAACCCGCGTCACAGAGCCATCACCTTGCTGGAACGGCTCAAACAATCGGGATTGAGCTTCCGCGCTCATCCCAATGCCCGTGTCCGCCACTTTGATTTCGTAATGCGCATGCCCTGTTGCTGTGCGCTGTTTCTCAAACGTGACAGCGACTTGCCCATCTTGGGTGAATTTGATCGCATTGGAGATCAGGTTCATCAAGCATTGGCGCAGGCGGAACCCATCGGTTAGAACGACGATCGGGTCGTCTGGAGTTTCCAAGACCATTTGATTGCCACGATTTTTTGCTAAAGGGTCCAAGCTCTGCAGCACTTCATTAGCCAGCTCGACCAAGTTTACCGGTTCGTGGGTGATTACCATTTTGCCCGCTTCGATCTTTGCAAGATCAAGGATTTCGTTGATCAATTTCAAGAGATTATGTGCTGAATCCTGAACCTTGCGCGCATCACGGGCAGCATCTTGTCTGCCGTCCTGTTCGGCATCTTCAATCAGCATCTCAGTGTAGCCCAAAATGGCGTGAAGCGGGGTGCGCAGTTCATGGCTGACATTGGCCATCAATTGCGATTTCGCTTGGCTGGCAATCTCTGCGTTCAGGCGAGCTTCGCTCAATTGTTGCACGGCGGTTGCCAGCAAGTTGTCGCGTTGGTCGATGTCGCCTAAAACGCGCTCAAAGCCTGCCAACAATTGCCCAGCACTTTGATTTTTGGGGTCTTGATCCCCCGACATATCGAGCGGCTCTTTCAAAATCTCGAGTTTCTCATGCCAAGATGGCTGGCTAGGCTTTAAACTCAACACCTCTGGGCCACAGATTTCTTCCAAGAGTTTGCGCTTCTCGTCCAAAGCGTCTTGCGCGCGAGCAATCATAACGGTCAAACGCTGTTGCTTGGCCTTTTCATCCGCGCGCGCGAGGAAAACTTCGGTGACGTCTTGGGCATAGCCAATCGCCCCGCCAATCTTGCCGTCTGGCGTGTACCAAGGGTGGACTTCCCAATCGAGATAGACTTCTACCCCGTCCGCCCGTACCCGATGGTCGCCTACTTGTTGGCTGCTAACACCCGTCAGGGCCAAGGCGATTGCTTGTTGCCAGTCATGCTTAGCAGAAGGCATAGCTTCGGCCATGGTCTTGCCTAAAATATCCTGCTCGCTCAGCTGTACTGCGCCAAGCCATGCCTCATTGACCGCCATAAAGCGGGCCTTCGTATCAAACAGCGCCGCCCGCATGCTGTTATGTTTGAAGATTAGTTTTGATATCATGGCATCACGCGCAGCGGCGCGGCCTTGGACCAAAGCCTCCCGGCGGGCCCGTTCTAGCTTGCGTTCAATGAGATCGCGCGTGCGCCACGCCATAATGACATAGGCTACCCCGCAGATAGCCGCGAGGCAGGTGACATAATGGCTAAACTCTGGGTGAGCCTTGTGCCCAACAGACGGGTGCCACAAGCTCAACAGCGGCAGCGCCAAAAACGGGAACAAAGTCATGCTGCCAGAAAGTCGCGATATCGACAAAATACCCGTGGCACGGGTTGCTGAGGCGGCCAGCATAGTCGTTGCAGCAATCGCCAAGGCCAAGTCACCTGTTGCAATCATCGCAATTGGGGCGATCATGAAGCCACAAACAGTTAGGGCGCACATTGCACCTAACTGGATTGCCGCGGCTTTGGTGCGTAAATGAACGCGCCCACTTCGCGCCAACCAGCTGCCAAACCACGTATCGACCGCAAACAACCCCAAAAACCCGACCGCCCAAAGCAGTGGCCAAATATGATTGGACGTTAAGGCAAATGCACTGCCCGCAATCACAATCATTAAGACGATGACGGGGGCTTCCTGACGGGCATTGGCAAAGTGTTTGTGCAGCGCATATGGACGTATCAAGGCGGTAAACTCGCAATAATTCCATACCCCTTCTAATTCATTTGGATTAACATTGGGTCTCTGAAACCGGTCGCATTAATTCAAGGTTGGCTGGAATGTGTGTGATGTGCGAACAAGACATCAAATTAGCCGCGAGCCTTCATTGCTTCATGTTGAACGTCCAGAAAGCCTGCCCAGTCGTCACCAGATCTACGGATCAAGGGTTGGAAGTCCTTGCCTTCAGCCATCCCTTGGCAGGATTCCAATTTGTTAAGGGTACGATTGAAAAGGGTGAGACGCCTTCAGATGCGGCAAAACGCGAACTTTTTGAAGAAAGTGGCTTGGTGTGCCTAGAGCCCTTGGAGCTACTTGGTAGCGTGCCAATGGGCCTCGACCTGACCCCTTGGCACTTCTATGTTTGGCATTCCACTGGGCTTCCCGATACATGGTCACATGACACTTCAGACGACCAAGGACATAATTTTGCGTTTTTTTGGCATCCAATAGACCTGCCGCTTGACGAGAGCTGGCAGCTAATCTTTCACGAGGCCTTTGATTTCTTTGCGGGTTGTATTTTTGAGCAGCGACTGCAGGTCAAAAGCCACTAGAATATGTATCCTCAAGAACGTGCGATCAGACAGGGTCACTATGCAACGAGCCCCACTAAGCCAGAAAACGGCTAGGTAGTTCTAGACCAAAGTGGACGCAAAGAGCATTGACGTCATGATAGTCAACTTTTCGGGGCTCAAATCCGTTCCGAAATCTAAGAACAAAAGCGGCGGCAATACAGCGGACTTTGACATCGCCTATTCGACCGATGCCGTTCAATGCTTCGGCATCATACATCTCACCATTGTCTGGATCGCCAAGGATGCCATTCCCATATGAATCAGGTACAAACCCGTGCAAGTCGACAGACTGGCCTCTGGCATGGCGAAAAACCCAGTTCCAAGTTGCATTCCCAGAGCAGAGAAGTCGCGTGTAGCCCTCCGACTCCAATAAAACCTGAAAGCTGGGGAGATCATCATAGTTGACCGCTAAGTCGAGGTCGCTGTGAGGGCGAGTTTGTTGGCCTAGAAGCGCGTCAACCCCCCAGCCCCCGTCTACCCAGAAGGCAAGATTAGCCGCGTCAAATGACTGGCATAGCGCAGTGACGTGTTCCTTTATCATAACACCAATTGAACCAGATCAGAATACGAGTTGGAAGACCAAGATGATGCTTGCACTAAGAATTGCCCTTCCAAAGCCCCAACAAATCCCTATGTTAGCCTGATGAGCCAAGACCTTTATTCTTCGCGGGTTCTCGAACTTGCGGCCGACATTCCCCATGTCGGTTTGCTGGAAAGCCCTGATGGGCGGTCGCATCGGGTCTCTCGCTTATGCGGGTCTGAGATCGAAGTGGATGTTTGTCTGCAGGATGGTCAGGTCATCGCGGCCGGGATTGAGCCGAAAGCTTGTGCTTTGGGGCAAGCCAGCGCCAGCATTTTGATGCGCCATATTGTGGGTACCACCGCCGCTGAACTCCGTGCAGCACGCGATGCGTTTAAGGCGATGCTGAAAGGGGAAGGGCCCGCCCCGACCGGGCGTTTCTGGGAATTACGCTACCTCGAAGCCGTCAAGGATTATCCGCCGCGCCACACCTCCGCGCTTTTGGCATTCGATGCCGCGGTTGAAGCCAGTGAGCGCGCACTGGCCAAGCAGGCTAGCGTGGGTGAAATCTGACGCGAGGGGTGGTGACAAGCCGCCCCATGTTAGGGTATAGTCCCTCATGACGTTTTCCTTTCTGGTTGCCCATTTGACTACTGACTAAAGCCGGCGAGGCGCGGCAGGGCGCTTCGCTGCGGCAAGATTTCACCCTGCCTGACTGTTCGACATAGACTTCTCTTCTCTGAGGTTTGGCACTGGATGTAGCGGATCTGGCTTCCAATCAGATTGACGACACAGCTGACAAAATCATGGCAACACCAACGACCCTTTCAGCAGCCGCGCGCGCGCTTCTCGTCGCACAACGTGTTTACAAGGTCACCTTGTCGCCACTGATCGGCCAGCAATGTCGTTATTTGCCAAGCTGTTCCGATTATGCCGCAGACTGCGTTCGTCAGTTTGGGGCGTGGCGGGGATCTTGGATGGGGTTTGCTCGTCTTTGTCGGTGTCGCCCTGGTGGTGGGTCCGGCTATGATCCAGCACCCCTCACCTGCGAGGAAGTCCCGGCCTTTACGCCTTGGCGCTATGGTGATTGGAAATTAGGTGCACGTCTTGCCGAACCGAAAGGGGCAGATGTCGCGCAGAACAGTCAAAGCACTCCTACACAAGCTACTCTTTGAAATTCCACACTGGCAGTAAACAAAATGATCAACTTAGAATTCCCCGATGGTGCCGTCCGCCACTATGAGCCGCAGGTTACGCCTTTCGCCATTGCCGAAGGCATTTCCAAATCCCTCGCTAAGAAAGTCGTCGCCGCAAAGGTCGATGGCCAATGGTGGGACTTAAGCCGCCCGCTCGATCATGGCGGGAAGTTTGAATTGGTCACGCGCGATAGCGCCGATGGCCTCGAAGTGCTTCGACACGATACAGCCCACGTATTGGCCCAAGCCGTGCAAGACCTGTTTCCCGGCACGCAGGTGACGATTGGGCCAACGGTTGAAGACGGCTTTTATTACGATTTCTACCGCGAAGAAAAATTCTCAACCGATGACTTTGAGGCCATCGAGAAGCGCATGCGTGAGATTGTCGATGCCGATCTTCCCATCGTTCGCGAGGAAATGGACCGCGATGCCGCGATCGCGCACTTCAATGCGATTGGGGAGACGTTTAAGGCCAATATCATCGACGACATCATCCCACCGGGCGAAGTCATCACGGTTTATCGCCAAGGCGATAGCTGGAAGGATCTGTGTCGTGGGCCGCATTTGCCGTCGACCGGTCGGTTGGGCAAAGCCTTTAAGCTGATGAAGCTGGCTGGCGCTTATTGGCGTGGCGACCCCAAGAACCCGCAGCTGCAGCGGATTTATGGCACCGCTTGGTCCGATGATAAGCAATTGGCCGACCATTTGATGCGCTTGGAAGAGGCTGAAAAGCGCGACCACCGCAAGATTGGTAAGGCTCTCGATCTGTTCCACTTCCAAGAAGAGGCGCAAGGCTCGGTCTTCTGGCACCCTAAGGGCTATATGATCTGGCGCACGCTGGAAGCCTTTATCCGTCGCCAGCTTGATGCCGATGGCTATGTTGAAGTGAAGACGCCGCAGCTTTTGGCGTCAAAATTCTGGGAGCAATCGGGCCATTGGGAGAAATTCCGCGAAAACATGTTCGTGGTGCCCGATGAAGCGCCTTCAGTCGAGGAAGATGCGCCAATCTTCTCGGGCGAAGCGGATTTGTTGGCCCTCAAGCCGATGAATTGCCCAGCGCATATTCAGATTTTCAAGTCTGACCAGCGTAGCTATCGAGATCTACCGATCCGCATGGCTGAATTTGGCTGCTGTCACCGCAATGAAGCAAATGGTGCCCTGCACGGCTTGATGCGGGTTCGCCAGATGACGCAGGACGATGCGCACATCTTCTGCCGCGAAGATCAAATAGGTGAGGAGACCAAGCGCTTCTTGAACCTGTTCAACCGCGCCTACACGGCCTGTGGATTGACGAGTATCCATTACCGTTTGGCAACGCGGCCAGAAAAGCGGGCTGGCACGGACGAAACGTGGGATAAGGCCGAAAAAGCCTTGGCCGATGCTTTGACCAGCGTGGGCGTGGACTTTGTGATCGCCGAAGGCGACGGTGCCTTTTACGGTCCAAAGCTGGAATTCCACCTCACCGACGCCATTGGTCGCACGTGGCAGTGCGGCACGTTCCAGCTGGACTATGTCCTGCCCGAACGGCTTGACGCGGTCTACACCGGCGAAGACGGCTTAAAGCATCGCCCTGTGATGTTGCACCGTGCCGTTTTTGGCACGTTTGAGCGTTTTATCGGCATTATGATCGAAAACTACTCCGGCGCTTTGCCGACATGGTTGGCCCCGGTTCAAGCGGTTGTTGCGACCATCACGTCTGAAGCCAATGATTATGGGCATGAAGTAGCCGCGCGCTTCAAGCGGGCGGGCATTCGCGTTGAAACCGATTTGCGCAATGAGAAGATCAATTACAAAGTGCGGGAGCATTCCCTCGCCAAAGTGCCTGTCATGGCGGTGGTGGGACGACGTGAGGCGGAAGAAGGCAAGGTCGCCCTGCGTCGCTTTGGCAGCCAAGCCCAAGAGATCATGACGTTGGACGAGGCGGTCGCAATTCTGACAGCAGAGAGTTTGGCCCCGGATCTGAAAGAGACGCCTGCGTGACTACTGTGCCTTTAGACCCCAGTCCAAACAGACCTTTAGACCCCCGTGCGAAAATCGCGGGGGCCTTTGGAATTGCTTTTGGCTTTTTTGCCGGTACCGGTGTGACGGGCCTCGCGATGAGCTTGGGGATCGTGGGGCTATGGGGACTGATTTACAGCTTCAGAGCGCCGGGCAAGTCGCTCGATAAAGCCTTCATTGGTGTCTTTAAGAGGCACGGCGCAACGTGGCTGTGTTTGTTCTTGTTTGTGATGTGGGTGCTGTTGACCTCGCTCTGGTCACCAGCGCCCGAATTGGCTGCCGAAACGGTACGACGTCTCGCTGCGGTCTGCGTCCTAGCGCCCGTAGGCATTTGGGCGGTCTATGGCTGCCAAGGTGAAGACCGCCTGGTGGCACAACGCGCCATTATTGCAGGTGTGTTTGTGTCTCTGGGCATTTTGGTGAGCGAAGCCATAAATCACTATGCGATGAACAGGTTCGCTTCTCCAGAGAAAGAACCCTTAGAGATTGCGGGGGATATGGGCCGGGCTGCTTCTGCGACCCTCACCCTCTTTTGGGTGGCTTATGCGTGTCTTTATCAGCAAATGTCTGATGCGCGCATCCGCTTTCTTTTGGTTGCCGTGGCGATCTTTACGTCCTTTCAGTTTGGGACCGACATCAACGCTGTTGGCCTTGCTTTAGGCACCGTCGCTGCCTTGTTTGCTTTGAGCTTTCCGCGCATAGCTCTGGGCTTGGTCAGCGGTGGTGCAGCAATACTGATTGCCGCTGCACCTTTGATTTACCCCGCAATCGCGCAGGTCGCGTTTCAGCTAGTGCCCGGCGATAAGATGCCTTTATCTTATGGTCGGCGCGCCCAAATGTGGGAGACGGCGTCTAATTATATCGCTCAAAAGCCGTTGACAGGCTGGGGATTAGGGGCGGGTAGCACCTTTGATACGCCGATCATGTACGGTGGATTTGAGTGGCCAATTATTCAATTGCACCCCCACTCCGCGCCAATGCATATCTGGCTGGAAACAGGCGGAATTGGGGCGCTTTTGGCATCGGTTACGCTGATCATGGCCGGCGTTGTGGCAATTCGCGTGTTTGGGCGGTATCCCGTCGCCACGGCCGCTTTGGTAGGCGGATTGACTTTCCTTGCTCTCAATTGGGGCTTTAGTCATTCGGCTTGGAGAGAGTGGGTTTGGGCGAGCTTCGCCACTTTGATTGCTTTCTCGTTCATGTTGCGCAACCGACGCTGGTGGGCGGACGATTTGAGAGAGCGCCGTGCGGGTTGAGGCGCGCATCAGCGCAGTGGTTGTCACCTATCATAGCGGGGATGTTCTTCGTGCTTGTTTGACAAACCTGCTGGCCAGTCCTGATTGTGAGGAAATCATCCTCGTTAACAATGGCAACCCCGACAAGGTTTTCAACGAATTGAGCGCTTGGACTGAGGCCGAGCCGCGCTTGAAGCTCATAACCGGGCATGGCAACGTCGGATTTGGCCGTGCGTGCAATCTTGGCGCAAAGCATGCGACTGGTTCAATGCTCGCATTTGTCAATCCGGACTGCGTGGTTGAGCGCGATGCGTTAGCGCAAATGGCCTTGCTCGCCGATGTACCAGGTCCTGTCCTCGTTGGCGGGTGCATTTGTGACCCGCAAGGCCTTGAGCAACGCGGTGCCCGACGTGGAAAATTGTCCGTGTGGTCTGCTTGCGTCAGTTTTTTAGGCGCGGGCCGCCCCGGTGAGCAGGCTGGCATTTGGCGGGACTTTAACCGCAACCGCGAGCCCTTGCCCACGTGCCCGATCGAGATCCCAGTTGTTTCAGGTGCGTTGATGGTGACCCGTGCCGACGCATTCTGGCAGATTGGCGGTTTTGACGAAGCGTATTTCCTCCATGTTGAGGATATTGATCTCTGCCATCGTTATCGCCTGGGTGGCGGCAAGGTCATATTTGATCCAAGCGCACGCGCCACACACATAGGCGGAACCAGTCAAACGGCGTCGTGGCGCGTCGAAATAGCAAAATTACAAAGCTTTTTGTATTATTTTTGGAAATTTGCTCGCCCGCCCTTTGGGCATTTCAGCGTCATTTTGGTCGCTCCCGTGCTGGCGCTTGCGATGCTCCTGCGAGTTATCACCGCCAAATAGCCTATTAGCACAGCGGCCTGCGCGATAGAGCTTGATATTCCAAAAATTTGGACGCATTATTGTGTCAATAAAATTAGTCACATTCTTTTCTATGGGGGATCGAGTGCGCACCCGGAGATAAGGGGTTACCTAATGATAGAAGACCATTCAGAGGCCGTGCGCCCAATACGAGCCTTACTTCGCGGTTTAGAGGCGCTGCGGGCGCTAAACGGTCAAGACGGTATGACTGTCACTGAAGTGGCAGAGCGTGCCCGTGTCCCGCGAACAACCGCCTATCGCATTCTAGAAACCCTGTGTCAGGGCGGCTTTGTGATTCGCGATGAAATGGATGATCGTTATCGTCCCACCTTGGCAGTAACCAATCTCGCTGAGGGTGCGCAAAACGAAGCTTGGATCCGGGAAGGGGCTTGGCCTCTAATCGCCGCTCTGGGTAAGCAGATCCTCTGGCCAGTTGGGATTTGGACTCTGACAGGCTCTGACTTGATTTTGCGGGCTGCGACAGATCGGACCAGCCCGCTTGCCCTCAATCGCCTAACCAGTGGTGCCCATTTGGATCTGTTTGAATCCGGTGCTGGCCAAGTCGTGCAAGCGTTTGAGACCTCGCATAAACGCAATTTGCTGGAGGAAATTGGCCTCCATCGCCAGGGGCATACGTCGCTTAAAGGGCAATTGGAAGACATTCGCACACGCGGTTTTGCCTTTGATGCGAAACCCATTGGCGGCGAAATCAACATTGCGGTTCCAGTCTTA
>Ga0247832_1004592_pt1 | contig 17082 bp, 16 predicted proteins | sample LaCruzMarch2015__10_FD_192407 | JGI IMG/M metagenome (GOLD analysis project Ga0247832, IMG submission 192407) | Freshwater microbial communities from meromictic Lake La Cruz, Castile-La Mancha, Spain - LaCruzMarch2015_4m | ecosystem: Environmental > Aquatic > Freshwater > Lake | place: Spain... | reverse complement strand
TGGAAGTCATGTGTCAGTGGTCAATAGTCATTGGTGGTTGAAAGCGGCATAGTTCAGGATGGAAAAGAGGCATATGCCTGGCCTGGATTTCACCGCTTCGCCCGTGACGTTGCTGATGTAACCAATGACCAAGGACTAATGACCAATGACTGCCTCCGTTTTCAGGGTGAGCAGTGTCTGTCCCGGCAGAACCGGCTGTCCTTCGTTGACATGCAACGCAGCCACTATGCCAGCGCTGGTGCTGGGCACGTGAATCTCCATTTTCATCGCTTCGACGATGAGCAAAGATTGCTCCTCCTCGATGCGGTCACCGACCTTTACTTGCAGTTTCCACAGGCTGCCCGTCACCGGGCTTAAGATCGCTTCATGACCATCAGGGATGACGATCTCGGTGTCGCTAGTTGCAACACTTGCAGCAGAATCCGTGACATCGAGGCCGACCACTCGCCAACGCTCGCGCTCGGCGGCGAAGGCTTCGCGCTGTATCGTGCGGAAGGCGTCAATGCTCGGTGCTTCGGATTCGAGGAAGTCGAGGTAATCGCTTAGCTTGAAGGTGCTGTGTTCGATCTTCGGTGTGAAGCGTCCCGCCGGGAACTCGCGACGAAGTTCCATCAACTCCTCGGCACTCACCAAGTAGAAGCGCACCTGGTCGAAGAAGCGCAGCAGCCATGGCTTGCCCTGCTCAAACACATCGGTCACGCGGTCGCGATTCCACATCTGAATGGTGCGTCCGACGAACTGATAACCACCTGGTCCTTCCATCCCGTAGATGCACATGTAGGCACCGCCGATGCCGACGGCGTTCTCCGGTGTCCAGGTGCGCGCGGGGTTGTATTTCGTGGTGACCAAACGATGCCGTGGATCGAGCGGCGTGGCCACAGGCGCGCCGAGATAGACGTCGCCGAGGCCGAGCACGAGGTAACTGGCGTCGAACACGATGCGCTGGACTTCGGCGATGCGGTCGAGGCCATTGATGCGGCGGATGAACTCGATGTTGCTCGGGCACCACGGCGCATCGGGCCGCACGGACTGCATGTATTTGTCGATGGCGAGCTGCGTCTGCGGATCGTCCCATGACAAGGGCAAATGCACGATGCGCGATGGGACCTCCAGATGGTCCACGTCGTTGAGCGACTCGATCAACTCGGCAACCATCGCTTCGGTGCTCGCGAGCTTCAAATGCTTGCCATCAATGTGGATCTGCAACGAACGGATGCCCGGCGTTAGATCGACGATGCCCGGATGCTGCATCGCTTGCAGCTTCAGATACACCGCATGAACCCAGAAGCGCAGCGCGATGTCGAGCACCAGCGGTCCGAACTCGACGAGCAAGTAGCGGTCGCTCGCGGGACGGAAGACGACTTCGGGACGTGATTCTGTGGCCGGAATGCGGCGGCGAATGGCTTCGAGCGGCGGCTTCTCACTCGTGGTCGGCGCAGTCGCGGGTTTTCCAGCGAGACTGTCTTCCACAAACGCATCCAACGCCTCCGCTTGCTCCACTGTGATAGGCACAAACTTCACCTTATCCCCCGGCTTGAGCTGCCCGACCTTCCACAGCTCCGCATGAGCAATTACCGCCGGACAGACAAAGCCACCAAGGCTCGGGCCGTCGGGGCCGAGGATGATCGGCATGTCGCCGGTGAAGTCGATGGCACCTATGGCATACGCGTTGTCGTGGATGTTCGACGGATGCAGTCCCGCCTCGCCACCGTCGGGGCGTGCCCAAGTTGGCTTCGGTCCGATTAAGCGGACTCCTGTGCGCGCGGAGTTGTAGTGCACTTCCCACTCAGTGCTGAAGAACATCGCGATGTCTTCGGGCGTGAAGAAGTCAGGCGAACCGTGCGGGCCGTAGATGACGGAGATGGTCAATGGTCCTTGGTCAATAGTCATTAGGGTCTGCTGCGGAGCCAATGGATAAAGACGAGCGCAGGGGTTCTTCGCATCGATTGTGGAGCCCAATGACCAATGACCATTGACCATTGACTGCTTGCCCAAATGCAGCACATCACCCACGCGCAGCGCACGTCCCGCGTGACCCCCGAAGTTCCCGAGCGTGAACGTCGAGCGCGAACCAAGATAAAGCGGCGTATCGAGTCCACCGCGCACCGCGAGATACGCACGACATCCACGCGCAGTGATGTGGGGCAGCTTCAGTGTCTGGCCAGCGCGCACTTCGATGGGCTTCCAGAACTCCACGGCGACTCCATCGAGTTCTGCGTTCATCTTTGCACCCGTGAGTGCGATGACGCTGTCCGAGTTGAAGCGCAACATGGGACCCGCGAGCGTGATCTCCAGGCCAGCTGCCGACTCTTCATTGCCCACCAGCTTGTTGGCGATGCGCAAGGCCAACGGGTCCATCGCACCCGAAGGCGGGACGCCGATTTCCCAGTAGCCGACGCGGCCCGGATAGTCCTGCACCGTGGTTTGCACGCCGGGCGCGAGCACATCGATGGTGTTGGGGCGATATGTGAACTTCGTGGCCAGCGCTCGCGTGGTGATCTTGCCTTCCGTGAAGAGCGGATCACGGATGACTTGGCGCAGGTAAGCGAGATTCGTCTCGATGCCGCTGAGGCGCGTCGCATCAAGCGCTTGCTGCATTTTGCCAATCGCTTCTGTGCGATCAGTGCCGTGCACGATGATCTTCGTCAGCAGCGGATCGTAATACGGCGTGACCTCCGTGCCCATCGCCACCCATCCATCGTAACGCGCGTCGTCGGGCAGTTGCACTTCATTGAGCAGGCCGCAGCTCGGCTGGAAGTCCTTGTTCGGGTCCTCGGCATAGACGCGCACCTGAATGGCACTGCCCTCGGGAGCGAAGGTGTAGCTCGACAAACCCACGTCTTCGCCCGCAGCGGTGCGGATCATCCATTCAACGAGGTCAAGGCCCGTCACGCATTCTGTGACCGTGTGCTCGACTTGCAGGCGCGTGTTCACTTCGAGGAAGTAGAACTCGTTCGTGTCCGCATCATAGACAAACTCGACCGTGCCAGCGGAGCGGTAGTTCACCGACTCGCCCAAGCGAACCGCGCAATCCCACAGCGAATGGCGCGTGGCATCGCTCAAGTTCGGCGCGGGCGTTTCCTCGATGATCTTTTGATTGCGACGCTGCGTGGAGCAATCGCGCTCGCCGAGTGCGACGACCTTGCCTTTGCCATCGCCGAAGATCTGCACTTCGACGTGACGCGCGTTAACGACGAGCTTCTCCACAAACACACCGCCATTGCCGAAGCTCGACTTGCCCTGACGCACGACGGATTCAAACGCGGCCACCAGCGACTCCGCATCATCGCAGCGCCGCATCCCGATGCCACCGCCGCCAGCGGTGCTCTTCAGCATCACGGGGAAACCAATGCGGGCGGCCTCAGTCACGGCGTCATCCGCATCCTTCAAAAGACCTGAGCCAGGCACGAGCGGCACGTTGCATTCCACCGCGCGCTCACGCGCTGTGTGCTTCAAACCAAACGCACGCATCTGATCCGGCGTGGGCCCGATGAAGGCCATGCCTGCTTTCTCGCATGCTTCGGCAAAGCCAGGATTCTCGCTCAGCAACCCGTAGCCTGGATGCACAGCTTGCGCGCCGGATTGCGATGCGACCTCGAGCAGCTTCGCTTGATTGATGTAGCTCTCGGAGACTGGCGCAGGGCCGAGGAGATAGGCTTCATCGGCCATTGCCACATGCGGTGCATTGCGATCTGCCTCCGAGTAAACGGCCACGGCTTTGATGCCGAGCTTCTGGATCGTGCTGATGATGCGGCAAGAAATTTCGCCACGGTTGGCGACCAGGATTTTCGAGAACGAGGACATCAGTTGGGGGAGATGAGTTTGAGTCCGACCACTCCGGCGAGGATAGTCGCAATGAGGCCGAGTTGAAGCATGCTGCGCGATTCGCCGAGGTAGATGATGCCGAACACGACGGTGCCCACCGCCGCGAGTCCGCTCCACACCGCGAACGCCACGCCGAGCGGCAGGCCCTTCATGGCAAAGGCCAACAACACCGCTGTCGATGCGCCTGCCGCGACCGCACCGATGGATGGCCAGAGCTCCGTGTAGCCGCGTGAGTAAAAGGTAGCGATGCCGAACAGCGCTTCCGCGACCGCCGAGAGGATGAGCAGGAACCAATGCATATCAGTCCCAGATGAGCACGCGCACGGGCGTCGGGTTGTAGGCGTTGCAAGGGTTGTTCAACTGCGGGCAGTTGGACATGAGCGCGATGACATCTATCTCCGCGCGCAGCTCGACATAGAAGCCGGGACCCGACACGCCATCAGCGAAGCGCAGCTGGCCATCGGGCGTGACCGGCACGTTCATGAAGAAGTTGATGTTGCACGTGATGTCGCGTTTGCCGAGGCCGTGGCTCCAGCATTGCACGCCGCGAATGAAGCTGTCGCGACAGGCGTGCATCGACTCCTTCTCAAAGGCATAGCGCATCACATTGCTCTCGCGTGAGCAGGCACCACCGAGCGTGTCGTGATTGCCACAGGTGTCCGCGACGATGGTGAGCAGTTCGTTGCCGCGAGTCGAGATGAGTTTCGTGCCCGTGGTCAAATACAGCGCGGACTGACGCTGAATGGTATCGCACGCGCTGTAGCGATCGAGCGGATCATGCGCGTTGTAGAAAAGCGTGTCGGCCGCTTGGTTGCCCTCCAGATCGACGATGCGGAGCACTTGCCCTGCCTTGACCTCGTGCACCCAATGATCACCGGCGAGCACGGTGTGATCGTAGATTGCCTTCGCTGGATCGAGCGTGGATTGCGTGGGAATGAAGGCACTCATCGGGCGAGCAGGTAAAAGTCGTCGGTGTTGCGATGCGCGCGCGCGTTCTCGGGGCGCACGGTGAAGCTCGGATCATCGAGCGCTGGAGGCTCGGTGTTGAACACCTCCAGTTTCACGCGATGCGGGTGATACACGGGATCGGAATCGAGCGGGTGTTGGCAGGTGTTGAGGACGACGAGCGTGTCCATATCGAAGCGCAGGTCGATGTGGTCGCCCGCCTTCGAGTGGCCGCTGACGAAGCTCAGCTTTCCCTCGTCATCAGAGACGATCTTGCTGAACCAATTGATGTTCGGCACCAGGTCGCGCTCGCCGAGGCCCCACTTCGCCAACTCGATGAGGAAGCACTCGCGGCCATTGCGATGGAAGTCATTGCGCGCGGTCTGGAAGGTCTTCTCGCCATACTTCGCCTGCACCAGTCGCGCATCGCTCGCGCCGCAAACGGTGTCGTGCCAGCCGACGGTGTCTTCCGTGATCGAGGCAAACAACCGCCCCATATCCGAGTGCACGCAATACGGCGCGCGCAGGTAGAAGATGTGCTGGCCCTTCAGCGTGTCGGGCATGTTGTAGCGCTCGTGACGTTCGCTCGCGTGGTAGAGCAACATGCCGACGTTCGCACCGCCGTCGAGGTCGGTGAGGCGCAGTGTCTTGTGTCGCCCGATGATGCGCGACCACATGCCTGCGCCGCTGAGTTCAAGGGTGTAGATCAGTTCGCTCATTTGTCGGGAGTCGTGGGCGCTACGGGTTCGTCCGGCTGCGTTTGAATCGGCGGCATCAGCGTGCGCGTGAGATTGAGCCGACCCGCAAGCACGCCTTTGCATTGCAACAGCTTGTTTGCGATCTGGCGCAGACGCTTCGCTGGGCCTTGCACAAGGATGACTTCCATCGTGTTGCTGTTCTCCAGCAGCACATGCAGCGAGCTGATGACCTCGCGGATGTTCTCGTGCTGGATGTCCGCGATCTCCTGCTTCAGGCCGGGTCGCTTGTGATCGTAGAAAAGCGTGATCGTTCCCGCCATCATGCGATTGCCCTTCAGGCTGTAGTAGTCCGCGATGTGCTGCGTAAGCACCTCGGCAATGGCTTGCGAGCGGTTTTCAAATCCACGCTCCGTCATCAGCTCCTCGAACTGGCGAAAAACGCCATCCGGCAACGAGATGGTGACGCGCTGGGCAATGTGAGAGTCTGGCTTGGGATCAGGCATGAACACCGCACCACTTAGCAGTCGCCACGCCACTCGTATGACTATTTCCAGAAATTGTATGAAGAGCAGTCGGCGGTGATCACATCCCGCAGGGGCCTCAGCATCCAGTGATTCACCTCGCGCAAGTCGGCCGCAGGCTTGCGCGTGAAGGGCTCGCTCTGCAAGTAGCCATCGGGGCCAAACTCCGGCGTGAAGGTGAAACTCGTGCGGCCCATCGTGGCCTGCGTTTTCAGAATGTGCTGCCACCAACGCACATGCGCCTCGACGGCATCCGCATACTCCGGCGCGCGTGGATCGGGCACCTGCGGTCCTTGATCGTAGCCGACTCGCGCGTGGATGTGCCGGGCACGACTAGAAACCAAGTCGAGCAACTCGGCTTCTTCATCCATGACGAGCCGCTCGGTCACCGTGCACCAATGGCTGAAGTCGCAGGTGAGATGAAGCTCAGGGAGTTCCAGCAGCAAGTCGCGCGTGACCCAAGGATGAAACGTGGGACGACTGCGATGCGTCTCGAAGGCGATGGGAATACCGAACTCCTGCTCTAGCGGCAAAGCGGCTGCGTGGAACTTCACCTTGTCCGCAAATGACCACGCATCCCTGCCAGCGAGCGTGTTGAACATGATCGGCTTGAACGGCAGCGCCGCTTCAATGCTGCGGCGCAAGTCATCGAGATGCTGCTGCGGTGTGAGATGCGGATGCGGCACATAGCCACCGCCGGTGGCGATCTCGGTGATCCATGGCACGGAGCGATGAAGAAGCGCCTCTTGATTGGGTTCGTCCGAAGGCACTGCACCTTCGATGCCATCGGCTTGCCAGGACTTGGCTAGAACGAGCGCGCCAGTGATGTCCACTTCATTGCCCCAGCAGGAGACGAACAAGTTCAGCTTCATGGCAGATCGAAGTTCACCTCCCGTCGCGCTTGAGGGTTCGCCATCACATACTCCGCGATCTCATGACCGCGTGCGAACCATACATTGCCGCAAGTATGAGCTTTGGTGATCAGTTCCTCTAGCAAGCGCACCCGCGATGGACGACCACTGAGCCACGGGTGCAGCGTGAGCACGAAGCAGCAGCCGAAGTCGTGCATCGCTTCGAATTCGCGCCACCAGAGGTCGAAGACCTTCGCGCAGTTCTCGGGAGTGAAGCCCCAGGCGGGCTCGGCGTTGAAGGCGAATTGCTCCCAGTCTTCGAGCATCCATTGCCCAGGGATTTCGATGAGGCCGTTCGCGTGCGTGTAGGGCACGTCGTCGCCCATCATGCTGGCGTTGTAGAGGAAGCCGAACTCCTTTAGCAAGTCGGGCGTGCCGGGATTGATCTCAAACCAAGGCGCACGGAAGCCAATGGGCCGCTTGCCGGTGAGGCGCTCGAGAATGCCAAGGCTCTTTTCCAGCACCTCGCGCTCTTCGTCGGGTGACAGATGCGCGAGCTTCTCATGCAAATGGCCGTGAGCGCCGACCTCGTGTCCGCGCGAGACGATGGCTTCCATCATGCGCGGATGTTGCTCGGCGATGTAACTCGGCACGAAGAACGTCGCCGGGATTTGCAGATGATCGAGCAAGCCCAGCAAACGCGGCACGCCGATGTTCGGTCCATACTCGCACTGCGACATCGTGGTCAGGCGTGAAGCTAGCTTAGGGTCCTCTGACAGTGCGGTCGTCTCGCCATCGACATCAAAGCAAAGCATGAAGGCGCACTTGGCTCCATTGGGCCAAGTGAAGCGCGGGGGTGGCATGAAGGGAGTCGTGTTCATAGATCACAGGCAATGCGGAAGCCGAGGTTGTCGCGCTTCGTGTCAGGTGTAGCAAAATCGCGCCACGCGCTCCGCAGCAGACGCGGCATGTAGTCCCACGCGCCACCGCGAATCACGCGATGAGTTTCGTTGGGCTCAGCGTCGTAGTTCGCTCGCCATGCATCGGCCACCCACTCGCAGACATTGCCATGCATGTCTTCCAAGCCAAAGGTATTCGGCGGATACGAGCCCGATGGCGTGCGATGCCCAGGGCCGACTTTGAAGCCATGCTCGTCATAGAAGTAGTTGGCGTGCTCGGGCTCAAGCGTGTCGCCGACATTGAAGATCGTCGTGCTCCCAGCGCGGCAGGCATACTCCCACTCGGCTTCGGTGAGCAGTCGGAACGGCTTGCCTGTCTGCGCGCTTAGCCACTCGACATACTTCATCGCCTCCCACCAACTGACGCGCACGACGGGCAAAGATGAACTCTCGCCACCCACAAACGCGGACCACTGCGCCTCCGTGATTGGAAAGCGCGACACCGCGAACGGCTTCTCGATTACGACTTCGTGTTCAGGTCGCTCCGTCGAGTTGGCAAAGCGAGCCTCCCCCACCGTGCCCATAATGAAGCGTCCGGCGGGGATGGCGATCATGTCCGGCAGTTCAATCATGCCACTGCCCTCCGATGACTTGGTTCCAGGTTGATGCGGCTCTCATTCAGTGGGGGTTGATGCCTCCAGTCAGCACCAATTGTGCCACGCAAGCCAGTGCAAGGGAGTATGAAGGTCTGCGCCGCTCACCACAGCAGCGGCACCCCGTAGGCGGGGAACTGCGAATCGCAGGTGACGATGGTCAGCCCTTCAATCTGAGCCTGGCAAATCATAAGGCGATCAAACGGGTCGCCATGGTGCCGAGGCAGTGCAACCAGACCACGATAGTGCCCCAGGTTCACAGGCAACAATTGAAAACTGTTGGCATCGAGCACGCCTGGAAAGATCATATTATAGTCCGTCTGGAGATGCAGCTTGCCGAGCGACAACTTGATCGCCATTTCCCAAGGCACGGCGTGGCTGATGAAGCGCTCATTCGACTCATCTTCCATCGCTGCTCGCGCCGCACTGCTCAGCAAGGGATTCCCCTCGCAGAACCAAATGAGAGCGTGCGTATCGATCAGCAGGCGCATCACATGTAGTCTTTGAAGTCTTCCAAAGGCTCCTCAAAATCTCCAGCCATTGAGATTTTCCCGCGCAGACAGCCAAAGCCCTTCAGCCCCCCGTCCGAGACAGACTTCGCTGACTGAGATACCGGCTCCATCTCTGCCTTCACACGGATCGAGAGCTTTCGCCAAGCCGCAGGCACCGGCAGATGCAGTGTGCCGTCGGCTGAGGGTTCAAAGATCGCAGTGATCGTGCTCATGAGATGAGTTTAACCGCCGTGGCATCAAGGGCAACTATCGAATCTTTTCGGAGGCAGCCGTTCACATAAACCTCTGCCTGCCCTGAGGTCAGAGCATACTCAACAAGACTCGAACGTCTTGTGGTGGCACACCGTTGTCGCCAAGAACCTTCCGCAAGACAGTGATTTTTGATTCATTCGACAACGTGCACATCGCATACAGCCCATTGTTTGCTAAACGATACACACTGGCATAGGGCTGATCTCTCATAATTTCATCCTCGGTCCGAGCAAAATATGCTCGGTGACGAGGGCGATAAGCCAGCAAATGCGCTTCTCCTTCCGGTGAAAGTTTCACGAACTCAGAAAGGAACATTACATACTTTCGGACCATTTTTCTCTGCCGCACGTAGTCGGCTTGTTCCATTCTCCTCGCCAACTGTTCTGCCAGAGTCGAACTCCACTGGTGAGGTGACGCCTCACTCTTGTTCGCAGTCGTAGTCGGACCGAGATTGTTTGATGGACGTGTAGCGTATGAAGCTAATCTTGGGATATCCGAATCCGTCAGCACCGTGCTGGCTTGGTAATTTACGGGAAGCAGGTCCAATAAGCGCTGACTTGATACACCCAGGAGGGAGGCTGCATCGGAAACCCTTATGCCACTCTTAAGTTCAGGAGAAACAGGCGGCTTTCTCTGGGGCTCATTTTCTCCCATCGAGTTAGGACTCGCGACTGGATTTGTATCAACGCTGATAAGCACTCCTAGGCGATCTTCGATCTCTCCAATGCGATCTACTGGCAGCATTGAATCTGTTCTGATTCCGCTGAGACCAAGAGAACTGATGGCCTCTACGGTTTGCCTCATGCTTGTTTGGAGGTCCAACCCCTTCGCTGCCTGCAATGCGGCAACAAGTGAGCCGAATGTGAGGGGTAGTGTTGGGCGAAGTGTAACAATTGAAGAACCTGTAGCCTGAACTATCTCGGTGGCAGTGCTGTCGTTAAAATGATCTATCGCACTGGGTCTGCGTGTGGGATGACCATCGGCAAAGCGAATCTCCCACAGTCTCGATTCGACACTTGATGGTGTTCGGACCTGGGATAGCAAATGCTCAAGCTCGCCTTCGCCCTCGGCATCGGGTTTCAGGACGAAAAATAGAAAAACATTCGCTCGGCTCGCACAAAGATACAGTTCACGCCTCGCTTGCCACATTCTGCACTCAGCTTCGTCGGGATCGGCGGTTGAGGCAGTCGATTGCAAGTTGATCATCGCATTTGCTGGCAATCCCTCGATCACCACTACATTGAACTCTTGGCCCTTAATATACTTATCGATGAGAGCCGGAGACCCTCCGCCCTCCATTGGGTGGTAAGTGAATACCGCCAATTGTTCATAGTCAAAGAAGTCGTCTTCTGAACAGAATCGCACCCACAAAACGTCCTCTCGGCGAAGAAACCGCACCTGACGGAGAGCGTCTTGAGGACTGAGAAATCGCGACACGGTATAGCACCAATGGTTACCAGGATGAGAGTCGTTGATTACACTCATAACCCAGGGCTCTCGGCCCATTCTTTGTTCTACCTTGAATCCAAACGAGCCCTCCAACTCATCACGCGCTGGAATCACTTTCGGACCCGACTCTGCGAACCATCGGAACATCAGGGCCAAGCTCGCAGCATAGACAGGGAACGGGCTTCGATAGTTGCGCCTTAGTCGAAGCGTGTGACTTGCGAATCCGCCACCTCCGAGCCCATCGATTATGTTAGCGCCGTGTCCGGCAAGCCGTAAGCGCTGATGTCGGTCACAAGCGACCAACAAATATCGCCGCTGATCTCCTTCATCGTCTTCTTCGCCCTTCCAACGAGCGATGATTCGTTGAGCTTCAATCGGCAAGTCGTGAGCTTCGTCAACAATTAGAACATTGCATTCATCGGGAATGATCGCGTCCCACTGCTTAAATGTGGGTTGGTGAAAATGCAGAAGGTGCCCATTCTCCAACGATCCGAAGACTCTCACAAAGTGCCGCCAAAGTGATTGCAGCACGCCTACTTGCTTTTGACTCATCCCAAAAGCCACGATCGAGCGAAGTGCGTGCTTCGGGAGGCACAAATCGTCAGAGCGTTGACCTAAATGCACGAGCCGCCTCGCGCCTGAAGTGTCATCGGCTTCGACGCAGTAGTCGCATGAAAGCACAAACAGCACATACGCCAGCATGACGCTCTTCCCCATCCCGGCTGTTCCATTGATTGCGGCCTGACTACGCCAACTCATTCCCATGCTGGTCGGAAATCGACGGAATAGCTCGAGATCAAGTGATTGTCTGCAATCCTTCACGAACGCAATCGCGTTGGCAATGTCTGGACGCCCAAGTTCGGGCAAGGCCACACCCTGTCGCAATTCCGTGAGAATTCGTGATTGCTCCACCCTCTGAACATGTGCAGTCAGCATCTTTAACCACTCGAAGAACCGAGCTTTGTTAAACAAGTGAAAGCTCACCCTGTCGTCCGGCCCTCTCTTCGCTTGCTCAACCGGCGTTGGATAAGATGAAACTACACAGGCAACGATGCTCAACTGTCTACCGGAGTCCTGATCAGACAGATGTCTCAGCAGCGAGACCGATTGATTCCATAACTGGCTGATCGTGTCATGACTCTCACCGTTGTAGGTGACATTCCAAGCCTGTCCCTGAACTCTCACCTCCTGGTTTTTGCACTCAATTATAAGCAAGCGATCAACAAGCCCGTCTCGAATGTGAATCAGATGATCAATCTCAAATCCGTATCTGCGGTGCTCTGGCAGATCAGGGCGAAACAAAAGAACTCTGGAAAGCCTGGAGTGAGGGCAGAGATGATCTAAGCCGTTGGCAACATCCATCTCAAAATCGTATCCATTTGGCATAATTTTGGTGAACTGGGTTGCGGCAATGAGTGGCTTCTGGCTGTCAGCAACCCGTTACCCTAATCAGCTTCCGTTGAGAGCCTTGGCAAGCATCAATTTACCAGCTCAATCATGCCACTGCCCTCCGATGACGTTGTCCGGTGCCGTGAGCGGATACTCGTTCCAGCCTGCGGTGATGCCACCATCGACGGGGATGATCGCGCCGGTGATGTAGCTCGCGTCGTCGGAGGCGAGGAAGTGAAACACCGCCGCGATCTCGGATGGCTGAGCGAGTCGACCGAGCGGTGTCATCTTGCTGACGAAGGGGATCTCGGGATTGTCTGGGATGTTCGTGACCGCAGGCGTGAGCACTGTGCCGGGGCAGATGCAGTTCACGGTGATGCCGCGTGGGGCAAGTTCGATAGCACCGAGTTTGGTCAGGTGAATGACAGCCGCCTTCGAGGTCGAGTAAGCGGTGCCGCTGGGCGTGCCGATCATGCCGACGAAGGAACCGGTGTTGATGATGCGACCATCGCGCTCCAACAACTGACCGCCATGCTTGATGCCGAAGGCGACGCTGTTCACGTTCACCTCGAAGGTGCGCTGGAGCAGTTGCAGCGTGAGTTCGTCAAAGGTGACGCCGAGCGGTTGAATGCCCGCGTTGTTGATGAGGATATCCACGCGACCAAACTCTGCCTTCGCCCGCTCCAACATGCCGCGCACGGCGTCTTCGCTGGAGACATCGGCTTGATGAAAAACCGCGCCTTCGACTTGTGCTTCGTTGCGATCCACAAGCAGCACCTTGGCTCCTGCTTCGATGAATCGCTCGACGATGGCGCGTCCGATACCAGACGCGCCACCGGTGACGACGGTGACTTTGTTCGTCAGGTCAAACATGGCGGTGGACCGTTGTGGATGAACTGCGGCAGCGAAGGATCAAGGTGCATCCAGGGCAGATGATCCTCCATCCAGTTGTAGTCATCGGGCTTCAGTGCGGCGGCGTTGTCCATGGTGCCGAGCGTGACTTCTATGAGATCGGGATAGGCTTGGTCGGTGAACGAGATGGGTGATCCACAAGCCGCGCAGAAGGATCGCTCGCGACCTTCATACGCATGAACACGCAGTTCGCCGGTGAGGACTTTGAACTGCGTTCGCGGGAAGAAGACCCAGCCTTGAAACGGTGCACCGCTGGCGCGCCGGCAGTCCTCGCAGTGACACAGCGAGGTGTTCAGCGGCGCGCCAGTCGCTTCGTATGTGACGGCTCCACAGAGACAATGACCTGTCCAAGTCATGGCCGTTGCGACGGTGCGGGTGGTGTGTCGGTCGCAGGCAACACGCCGCGTGTGCGTGCAGCAAGGTAGCGCTGAATTAGCCACACGGACATCTCCAGATAGCTGAGGCGACCGCGTTGATAACCGCTCGCATAGAAGCCGCGCTGCACCGCGGTGCAGACTTCCATGTCTTCGAGGTGGAAGTCGAGCAGACGTTTGGTTTCGCTTTCGAGCATCGCGGGCCATTCGGGATGCTCGGTGGTGCTGGCGGGCACGAGGGTGGTGGTCAGTAACTTCATCCGCTCTGGGCCGAGCGGCATCATGCGATAGAAGATGAGACGGTCAGGATTGGCCGACATCAGCATGAGCGGCTGCACCAGGAAGAGATGCCACTCTTTGCACAGTTCATCGGAGAGCGACTCGATCTTCGGGAAGCCATACGGATGCTCGCCGCGTGCTTGGGCGGATAGTATCTCTTCAAACAACGCGTCCTTCAGCGGCAGATGCGCGCGGATGTAGGCAGGGCGCTCCTCTTCGTTCCAGGTGTTCTTCGCAGGCATCATAGGCTGCAGCGTCTTCGCGTGCGCGCCGATGTGGTGGTAGGACTCCATGAAGTTCTCCGCGAGCACCTTCCAGTTGAACGGACAGTCCCATTCCATCTGGATCACCATCTTCATCTCGTCGAGACGCCAAGGCCTGAGGACTTCGCTCAAGCCCGCGAGTCGATCATTCAGCTCAGGCGCGGTGCCATCGAGATTGACGAAGACAAAGCCATTCCACACCTCGCAGCGGAACTCCTTCAGACCCCACGCATCGCGCTCGAACTCCTCCGTCTTCTGCATCTCGGGCGAGCCTTTTAGCCGACCATCCAGCTCGAAAGTCCACGCATGATACGGGCACATGAAGAGCCGCGCATGACCGCAGCCGGGCTGGCCTTCCTTGGCATCGCCAATGCCATGCCCGCTGTAACCAAAGCCCTCCGGCATGATGTCCATCGCGCGATGCGGACAGATGCGCGACAGCACGCGAACGCGATCCTCCTTGCCACGCACGACGATCAAGGGCTCGCCGAGCATGTCGATGTTCAAGAAGTCGCCCGCCGCAGGAATCTGCGACACATGCGCGAGCGGCAGCCAGTCATTGCGGAAGACGTGATCCACCTCCCAGTCGAAGAACTCCTGACTGGTGTAGGCCTGCGACGGAAGCGTGGTCGCCTTTGCGAGCGGCAGCTCAGCGATGCGCTGGATCTCGGCCTGGATCTGTTCAACGCTCCACTGCGGAAGCGCACTGCGCACACCCGTGCGCGAGGAAAACTGAGTGAGGGAAGGAGGCTGCGCACAGGCGGCGCGGACATTCGATTCGGTGAGGACTTTCATGGATGACGAAGCAGAAGGTGATTGAGATGAAACTGGCGAAGGGTGATGCCAAACCCGCTGCCGCCATGAGCCTCGTTTCAGCTCATCCCGCAGCGCGCAGGTCTGATCCAGCAGGCCCACCACACCCGACATAGACATAAGCGATCACCGTCACGCCTAGCCGCAGAAGCAGCGAGCGGAGGTCGGGGACCGAGTCGTGGATGCGACGAGTCATGCCGAAGGGTGAAAGCACGTTTCAGGCCATTCATCCGAGAGCGTCACACGCCTTAAAACAACCGCGCATACTGATCGATCTCCCACTGGCTGACGCGTTGGTGGTATTGCAGCCACTCTTCGCTCTTGTAGGTGATAAACTCGTTGCGCAGCTCGGTGCCGAGCGTGGCTTCGACGAAGGGATCTTCGGCGAAAGCTCGGACAGCTTCGTCGAGCGTGCGCGGAAGTTCGCTGATGTCTCGCGCTCTTAGTTCGGCTTCGCTGAGCGAGTAGAGATTGTCCTCGTTCGAGGCACCGGGATCGATCTTCTCGCGGATGCCTTCGAGACCGGCGGCAAGCACAAGCGTGGCCGCGAGGTAGGGATTGCAGGCAGCGTCGGCGTTGCGCGACTCGACACGACCACCGGCCATGGGCACGCGCACGGAGTTGGTGCGGTTGTTTCGGCCGTAGCTGTTGAAGACGGGAGCCCAGCTGTAGTAGCTCATCAAGCCGCGACGCACGAGGCGCTTATAGCTGTTCACGGTGGGCGCAAACGTGGCGCACAGGGCGCGGCCATGCTTCAAGACACCGCCGATGAAATGGTAGGCCATCTCGCTGATGCCGAGTCCACGCGGGTCTTCAGCGTGGGGTCGAGCGAAGAGATTCTTGCCGGTTTCCAGGTCATACATCGACATGTTGAAGTGCGCACCGTTGCCCGTCTTGTCGGCGAAGGGCTTGGGCATGAAGGTAGCGATCAGGCCCTCTTCGGCAGCGTAGTGCTTCGCCATGTAGCGGAAGAAGATGTAGCGGTCGCACATGGTCAACGCATCGGCGTATTTGAAATCGAACTCGAACTGCGACGACGCGTCCTCGTGATCGAAGGAATACAGGTCCCAGCCGAGGTCGTTGATGCAGGTCGCCACCTTGTCGAGCCAGGTGAAGCGATCCATGAACCGCTTCACGTCGTAGCACGTCTTCACCATCGTCTCATCGGAGTTCGGGATCTCCAGCTTGCCCTCGGGCGTGAGTTTCAAGACGAAGACCTCGCACTCAATACCGAGGTTCATGCCAAGGCCCATGTCTGCCGCTTGTTTGAGCACCTTCTTCAGCGCACAGCGAGCATTCACTTCATAGGGTTGTCCTTTGAACGTGTTGTCGGCAGGCATCCACGCGACCTCCTTTTGCCAAGGAAGCTGGATGATTTTGTCCACGTCCGGCTGCGACGCGATCTCGTCGTCGTTAGGTCCCTGGCCGAGTCCATCCAAAGCGTAGCCGGTGTAGAGTTCGGAGCCGTGTGCGAAGTCGAGGAAGTGATCCACAGGCACGACCTTTCCTTTCGGCACACCGTGAATGTCCACATAAGCGCCGATGCAGTATTTGACGCCTTTGGCCTTGAGGGAGTCGCGGAGAGATAGCAGTTCGGCTTCGGTTTTCATGATCGGGATGGAATGGAAAATGAGTTCAGTAAGCGACATGGGTGTTGCGCCAGTGATCGGAGGAGAGCGGTGGTTGTTCAGTGCGAGCGCGCTCAACAAGTGCGCCAAGGGCCTCGCCCATTTGCTCGAAGAGTTCTTTGCCGCGCATAGCGGAGCCCAGCGAAGGCCTGCCCGTGATGCCGTTTAGGCTGGTCTGTGAAACGGGGTAGCTGAACACAAGGCCAGCCGTGCGATCAGGATCGTCTGCCACCCAATCCATGCGCACGGTGTTCGGCGCGAGGTGCAGCATGAGGTCGGTCTCCGCACAGTTCGCATGCAGGTCATCAGCATCGCTGATGAAGTAGTTCCAAATTTCCGGGGTGAGCTGGTAGGTGTGCTTCAAGCCGATCTGTAACTGTCCAAGAAACTCTGTGCGCACACGATCCACCGCGACCCGCAGCGAGGCGTCGTTGCCGAAGTGCGCATTCACGATCAGCAGCCGCTTCCAGCCTGTCTTCAGCGCCCACTGCGCGAGCTGGCGAATCGTGGCAAGAAACGTCTCGTGATCCAACGAGAAGGTTCCTGGCCACTTCGGAGTGTGTCCCACTGACACGCCATATGAAAGCGACGGGAGCATTGGCACCTTCGTCTTCGCTGATGCATAAGCACAAACCGCGCTCGCGATGGCCGTGTCCGTGTTAATCGGCAAATGTGGACCGTGCTGCTCTGTCGCACCGATGGGCAAAAGCAGCATGTCATTGCCAGCCGCGATCAACTCCGCGATGGCTCGCCACGAGAGTTCTTCTAGTGTAGTCCGCCCAACGGATTGCAATTTATGAGGCGACTCAGGCGTTTAAG
>Ga0247832_1004586_pt1 | contig 17093 bp, 15 predicted proteins | sample LaCruzMarch2015__10_FD_192407 | JGI IMG/M metagenome (GOLD analysis project Ga0247832, IMG submission 192407) | Freshwater microbial communities from meromictic Lake La Cruz, Castile-La Mancha, Spain - LaCruzMarch2015_4m | ecosystem: Environmental > Aquatic > Freshwater > Lake | place: Spain... | reverse complement strand
AGTCTAGTGAATCTGATAGACTGACTAACATTCGCGGGAAAGAGATAGATACGCAGAGGGATTCTCTTATACGTAGAACCTCAACTAACCTAATACAAAATGTATGTTCGTACTGGAACTATAACGCAAGGGGAGTTTTCATGACAATCGTCCACCGCGGTGATAGCACTCGTTCGGCTACCGGCGAACGTCCGAAGGCCCACACAGTTTGTTTGTCCAAATAGTGACAGGATTTGTCCAAATAGTGACAAAATATACTTAACAATAGTGACGTTTATATTTCTTTTGCTTTTAATGAGAAGCGCGACTCATCTTTCCCTTCCGGTTTGTGGATTGTCCTCTTTTGGCTTCCCGCTGAGACGTTGAGTTTAAAACGACTCCAGGTCAAATACTGGCCGTTGTCAAGCGAAAGCCGATAGGAGCTCGCCTCAGAGTTGAAAAGAAAAAAGCACTTCGGAGTCTTGGGGAGTGCCTGGAGTAAGTGTCATGTTATCTAGCTTTTGTTTCAGAAGAATTCATTGTTTAATCCTACTTAAATAGAGCCGATAGTTCCGGCTTCTGCAACTAATTAGGAGTAGTGGCAGTCAAAATTGTAGAAGCCGCAAATAAAGCTCACGAATTGATCATAATTGGCATGTTCATTCAACATACAACTCTATCATTGCTCACTCTTTGCATTATAAGTGACGGCCTCTGCATATTGCATCATATGCATCTTCAAAGCAAATTCATGTATTATCTGTTCATACTTTACATACTCTTGAAATATTGGCAAAAAGTCCTCATCTTTCATCAATTCTTGCAATACCAATTCAGTAGACACACCATTCCTCACAGACACGTTGATCCTGTACGACTGTGCATTATTTTTTTGTTTATGATCCTCCTTCTTTAGAATGATGTGCTTCTCAAATAATCCATCAATCATTTTCCTTCGATTGTCACTGGAGAAAGTTCCAGAAATGAGTACATGCCGTAGTATTGTCATTGATTGAGCCATATTCTCCGTCATTCCCATGATAACATTGTAATGCATTAAATTTTGAATTACCGTCATTGCCTTGACATACATTCGTTTCTCCTCAGAAGTCATCCCAGCAATTCGTCTTGACAATGACAAGTTGGCTTTATCTTCCGACTGAATTGGAGTTAGTAAATAGTTCATACTCTTGGACCAATATGTATTCTTTTTTCTGCTACCACGTACTCTCTTTTTGATCAATTGTACAGTGCCATATAAATCCAAATCTTTTTCATCATTCTTTATCTTTCCCGTCTTTTGTTGATAGAGTATGCCACTTATGAAGCGCGTCATTGGATCACGTAGGAAAACAATATGCCTTACTAGTGGCGGTTGTGTTGTAGGATAATTCTTCATGTATGAATTGCCGTGAATGAAATCACCATTCCCAATTTGCATATGCCCACCATAGATATCAATATTCTCTCTTAATAATGTGTTGTTTACACTTGGATACTTCACTGTATCTATGGAGATGTTCGCATTACGACCATTGAGTACATTGTTAACCTTACACTTCTTCCAATTCTCATCTCCTCGGATGGATGACGATTTGACATTTGAACAAGAGATCAATTCTAGCCATGCCTTTTGACATATGTACGAATAGCGAGCGAAGAAATCACGCATCGTCGACCCAGCGGCCTTGTATACGTGCACGAAGGAGAATATTGGTCGGACATTTGTCAACTGGTCGACTATAACCTCCTCGACTTGTCTTTGACCGCATATCCATGGTACTGGACGGATTGCTTCTCTGGCCATAACGCGTGTGTATAATGGAAGACCTTCGGTGGAAACTGGGATGAATGGTCGTGTGAGAATGTCATTGGCTTGTTTCTTCTTCTCGTATTTGTTATTAGTTGTCGCCAATGTTCTACCTTCTATATTTTGCTGTTGTCCTCCTCCTTCTGCACCAACCCACGACCAGGCCTTGATTTGTATGCAAAGGATCAACCCGATGAGAAAGGCAAATAATACCGTTACAGTCAGACGATGTTTTTCTCTCCGTCCTGTTGGAGACTCGCTCGTCTTGTTGGTGAGGACACGTCGTTGTGGTTGTATTCCCATCGTCGTAACAGCATGTCCGTGGTGGTACTGTGTGTCCCCATTTCGGGCGGTAAAAGTCCAGCCGAGAAAGATGGTCATTAAAACTCCCGAACACGAGATCATCTCGGGGCGGACGTGAGCATCTCGCGGAAGCAGCAACCCAACGAAGGCGTATAAATCTAACAAGAATATAATCATGTCATATGGTGATGATGACGATGATGATGAGCCATCCAAAATCGACCTCCTCCAATCGGAAATATTAGAACTGAAACAAATCCTACACGGTGTCGAAACTGCCAAATTTACACCGGACGAATCGCGTAACGAACTGGTATCCTACTGTCAATCGATGGGGGGTAATGATCAATTTATGATAGCTGATCCAGGCATGGATGTGAAGAATGTATTCCATATTGCCGTGAAGGGTGGTGGGGGTGGCAAAAATTCATCAAGTATTAAAAATGGTGGTGGTGGTAGCAGGAGGGAGTGTTGTGTTGTATCATGACAAATCAAATATCTCTTGGATGATGTTGTAGTTCCCAATGGATACTTGTGATGTCATGAAATTGCTGGATCGAGGAGCTGGATCGTGTCTTAACGAGGGTGGATTATAGGTAGGTGGGGGACAAGAATATGATTTTGCAAGATATATGTTGTTTCGGTCGCGAATTATTTGTTATTTTTAGCTGTATCTCATTTCGACTCAGATTGCTTTGGATTGATTTAAAACTAGCTTTGATTCATCTTAAAAACTATATTGAAAATTAATGTTATACAGGTGAAGAGAAATTCAGAATTCTAGTATGGGAATAATAATGATATGATAGATTGTTAGTGCTTGTTGCCATTATTTTTGCTGGGTACCTGCATTAAAAAAATGGTTTCCTCTGAATCTATTCTTGTGGCCTTCTCCAATAACTTTGATGATGCTGATGTGCAAGATTAAGAGTAATAGTGAAATGTGACATTCTCTCTTCCAAACCCCTGTCTACATCATTGACCAAACATTCCAAAAATCTGCTTCCACGCATGGTACCATGCAGTCATCCAGGAGTCATCCGCTAAATCTGGAGGGAGCAGAGCATAATGATGCATCTTTTTTCTTATATTCTGATACATTGTACAGAAGGATTGAGGTGTGAGTTATGACACTTTTTCCTATGATGCCCGAATGATGTCCTATTACTAGTACTCACATAGAATTTTGGAAGCTGGACTCAACTATTCCACTTCATTGAAGATTTCAGATACACTCTTGCACCTTTATTGGATATATATGTTTGAAATACTATCTGAGTGCCTTGGCTAGGATTAGGAAAATGGTTAAAATGATGGTAATACCCTCCTTGACTCAAGGTGCTAAAACACATGATATGTGTATGAAGAGTACAAGTATGAAGAGAGTAGGGTGACTCGGTCATAATCTTACAATAACAAGGACACATAAAACCCACATCAAACCTACAGATCATCTACTGCTGTTTTCCCAGAGGGCAGATATCAGTGTGGTTGCATCCTTATGACCAATAGTCAGGATAGAAGGCAATGCAACACTTCATGTGTGTTTCCGGTGAACACCTGCTTTGAGAATGAAGTGGGTGGGGTTGCCTCAATCATATCCTAACACACACTGCATGTGATAAACGGAGAGAATCTTCTACTTCCGGGCTTTGACTGTGAAACCAAGCATATATCAGGTTGAGGTGACATCCTTATGACCACTGGCCACAGTAGCAGGGGCTGAAACACATAATATATATATAAAGTTGACCTTCTATGAGTATGAAGTGGGTGGGGTGCCTCAATCATAACTTACAGCATGATACAAGTGAGAAACCAAGTGAAACTCCTACTTCCGCCATTTGACTGTGAAACCAAGCATATCAGGTTGAGGTGACATCCTAATGACCACTAGCCACAATAGAAGGGGCTGAAACACATTATATATGTTCGATGAAGACCTGCTATGAGTATGAAGTGGGTGGGGTGCCTCAATCATAACCTACAGAATGATACAATGTCAAAACCCAACACAATCGCTTGCTCCTGCCATGTGACGAAGACTCTATGCTGATATCAGTGTGGGATTGCATTCTTATAACCACTGTCGTTAGAGCAACCTGTGATTTTTTTAAACACACTGAGGAAGACTGCTTGAGCATTGACTAACAGGATATGTCTTCATAACTTAGGTTCGTGGATGTAATGGGAGAAGAAGACCCTTAAAAATTTACTATTTTTGATTTAAATTTTTAATTGCATTTTAAATTAATTTGTCACAAAATGCCGTCATTGCTCCTCAAGCGGACGAGGGCGAACATAAATGGCGTCATTTCAAGGCTTGCGTTTAGCATTCACGTCCATAGAAGCAAACAATTACTACATTCGTTTACTTCTTGCAAACGGCGTAGAAGACGTGCTCGACATCTCTCAAGCGCCAAATACGGATCAAGAGGGGTTTCTAGCGTGGTGGGTCACCGAAAAGGAACGTGCCGCTCGTGAGGAAAAGAAAATCTTAGTTGTGTGTAATTCTTACGAACAATCATGTCATAGAAAATGGCTGAAAGCTATCGAAGAAGAGGAATTCTATGACAATTTTAACGGATCGACAAGAGTTAGATTCACGACTGTATCAAAACTTTCCCAGTCCATCCATGACAGCAAACCTTTGAGTGATGATTGGGGTGAAGTCATTACACAAAACTGGGATGAAATCATTGACACGATGAGCATTGATAGTGTATCATCGGTGCAAGCTGATGATGATCAGAATCCTTAACATTAACTTCTGTTTCTCGGTTCTATTCGCCCAATTGAAGTCATTCGTCCAATTCCTTCTTCACATTCTTCACCATTGCCTTGACCATTCCCCGAACTAATTCCTCTGCCATGACTTCACTATTCTTAATAGCATTCACAATCATGATCGTTATTAGCGGTTCTGGACTGTTCACCCATACCACACCATTAACACCAATCACAATTTCAAATGTCATACCAGCCTTATCTAATGCATCAAGTACAGCATTCTTCGGCAGTAATAATTCACGTGCAAGGCCTAATGGTATACGAAAGGATGTACCGCCAAAAAGTGCCCCATATGTTCCTTCGGATGTCATCCAATCTTTACGTGCGGCACCACCATCATCATGTTCCTCGTAGTCATTTTCATCACAATTGTATGTTGCTTTACCAGAGTCCTTGCCCCCACCGCCACCACCTACGGTACAGATTGCATCGTGTAGCAATATCTCTAATTCCTCACGCGTTACTGTTGACGAAGACGATGACATGTCCGCTCCATGCAACAGTCCCTGCTTGCGAAGCTCCTCGTGGACTTTACGTTCCGGCAGTCGACGGTGACTGCTCTTTCATTTGTTGCTACTTGATCCTTTTGGAAGGAAGATCTGCAGCTTACGACAAGCACAGCCAAGGTTGGCCAGGTCTGATCGTCGAGAACACAAAGTTTCCAGACCGTAGTGGGGTGTGCCCCTTTCATGGTATTGAATTTTATTAATGCATCACCCGGCTGGAACATATCTGGAGTTGTGGAATATATTTCAGCATCTGACAACGTAGGCACACCATCAGTCTTGATGGGTATACCATTGAGTGTCGATTCCTTCCCTGCTATCCCTACCCAGCGTTCATTCAGCACACATTGATCAATAATCCCTATCATTGGAGTACCGTTATGCAACATGAAATTAGTGTACCAAACAATGGCTTTCCAGTAATGAAACTTCGTGTTCCATCAATCGGATCCAAGACCCATACATATTCTGCATCGGCATCCTTGATACCATATTCTTCTCCATAGATCCCATGACTGGGATAAGTAGCCATTATTAAATCTCGCATTACACGCTCGGCTGCTCTATCTGCCAACGTACATGGTGATGCCGATTGAAATATTGATCGTCCCTCTTCTAATTTAATCTCTTGTTGGAGGATTTGTCGCCCCTTCCGCCAGAAGGGTAAGATCTCCTTCCTTGCTGCGTCTGCAAGTGTATTTGCGAATACTGCAAATGTTTCTAATGTCTCCATATCCAAATCAGATTGGAGTCGAGTAGGTTGTTCAACGATGACGTTATCATCGACGGTGATTTCACGAAAGCGAAGCTGGGATGGCACGTGATTTTTGTTGCAAGTTGTTAACCAAAAAGCCTTGGATGGATTCACTAGATTCAGCAAGATAATTGTTACAAATGTTGCCGTCGCGAAGAATGCTGTCCGACTCATCATACAAACGCAACGACCAGGCGTCACTTCCATGGTTATACGGGTACTACAATGTACCGATGAATGAGCGAATCAACACGACGCGACGAGTGGGGAATCAACAGTGTTGGGAGTGTGTCGACTCCGCGTTGGAAATTTTGACTCGATTCTTCTTTCTTCTTTTGCTCTTCTTGAGATTCTTCTTTCTTCTTTTGTTCTTCATCCACGATCTACCCGGTGAATTTGCTGCGCTGCTTGTAAATAATCACTTCAGCTCAGGCGACATTGACGATACCATGCTCCGGTTATTTTTTTTCAAGACGGAAGCATATATTCATAACATTCAAGGCACTATTGAGAATCGTAGTTGGAAGGATATGTAGGTGTTTCAACCATATATAGTAGACTGACATTATGTTTTTCAATTTTATGGGTGTCGCTTCAATAGGAGTTGAGAAAATCCCCAATCAGCAAAAATGACTAACAAGCTTCCACCAACAACACTTGTCGTGATCGTTCGAGGTACATCCTTTGGTGTTAAATCAGCATCTCGTCGTGCTGACACCTCCGCCACACCCATGATTATTGTAATGAATACCGTGGATTTTATAAGATGAAAGCATATGGGGTGCGTGACAATTTCGATGATGGCGTCAAGTAGCTTGTCAGAAAAGGTACTCCGCAAATCCAAGTAAGATGATACCGAATTTATAAAAGATTGATCCCAGCCATAACTCTCTCTCCAAGTGACAACGGCCCGTAGTCTAAGTGGCATTAGCAATGATTCCCGAACCTCCTGCCAATAGGAAGCGACATTACCAATATCATACAATGGACCGACATGACTTGCAACTTCCAATGCCAGCATTGTTCCTGATAGCGTTAATAATGGTGACGCTATCAGCCCTGCTAGTAACGACGGATAGAACGTCCAGCGTATTGGGGATATCCCAAGCGTTTGCAATAACTTATTCTGTGCCGTGGCTTGCATCATTGCAACTTCGCCGGCATAACTACCACCAATGCGTCCACTCAATAACAGAGCTGTGATTAATGGGCCGATTTCCAGCACAAATAATTTGCTCATACCAATTGCATACAACCTTGCCTTGGCGGGGGGCATAGTCTCATTTAACATATGCCGGACTTTCATATTAATCATCATTGCGTACATCGGATTAACATCTTCTTCTCCCGTGAACATTTGAATTATTGGTTTAATTTCCTTCTGTACTAGCGATAGGACCATGTCTGTTACATCAACTCGTCGCAATATGTCAGCCGAGAGCATGGAAATGGAGAGTCCCGCAGCCAGGAATGTTAGAAAGATGAGTGGCAATGAGAAAAGGAAGTAATCGACGAGCTTTATACAAAAGCGTTGATATGCATCCTTCCCAAAGGTCGAAGGCTCGCGAAGGGCAGCTTCGTTTGATATATCGTTGCAATCAATTTCGCGACGTGTCATCGAAACGGTACGGCACAAAGAATTAATGTCAATATTTTCAATCTTTACCGTCGTCTTGGCCGATATCGATTTCTCCAGCTCCTTCACTATTGTTGGTGTTGTAGTTGTCCGACCCATGACAATATCCACGAGCTCAGGTTCGTGCGAGATTAGTAGCAACGCCGTACCCCGTTCTCTTCGCAATCTCTCAAGTTCTCGTGCTACTCCCACCCCAGTTGCATGATCGAGTCCTGCGAATGGCTCATCGAGTATAATGACACGCTTGTGCTGAGCAAGCTGTAGTGCGAGCGAGGCTCGACGTGCCATCCCCCCCGACAGTTGCGATGGACGTTTGTTTCCATCGCGGTGGTAGTTAAGACCAACCGTTTCGAGGAGACCTTTCACGGCCATTCGTCGTTTATTGCTAATGATGATGTCATTGTCACCCCTTACTGCCAGTGAAGAGGGACAATTCTCAAGCGCAACCAGCACGTTGCCAGCGACGGTGAGAGAATCGAGTAATGTTGTTTGTTGAAAGAGCATACCAACCCGCTCTCCGACAGGAATTGAAGGATCCCACTCGCATTGTGTGACATCGATACCCCTCGTTTCACGTAGGATAGATTTACCTCTAGGGAGGATACCAGCGATTAAGTTTGCTATCGTGCTCTTGCCAGCACCAGACATGCCAGCTAGATGCACGCATGATGACGGATGTAATACGAAAGAGATGACAGCATCATCGAATGGGCACTTTGAAGAGTTAACATTCTGAGCCTCAAACGAAAGGATTATCGGGCTGTCGACGACGCTACCCTCAACCATGACGCCTTGTTGTCGTAACAGGTTGTTTGTGTGAGCGAATTTAGGGTCCGAATTCCGCAAGCTATTTATGTATGAGACAAAAGTAAGAAGGTCTCGCGGGCGGTCTCGTCTCGCAAGGTCTCGCACGAGACCAGCTCTACGAAATATTTGGCTCCAACGCACGGAATCTTATCGCCGGTTGGAGGAGAAACACCCCCTAATTTTACTCTTGTTCACCATAATAGTTCGTACACACCATGATGAAATATATCACCTTGGCCACTACCCTCGCGGCAAGTCAATCAAGCTTGGTGAACGTAACCTCATCCGTGGTGAACCTGCCACTGAGGCATTACTCAAGGTTGCCAAACCATACAACCAAAAGTCGGCAAAGAAATCTCAGTCTCGTAGGTACTCTCGCGCCGAGAATCCCCATCGTGTTTGAAACTTTATACGATATTTATGTAGGAAGAGGGCCTATCCCTAAATAGCATAATCCCAAGCAGTTTTCTTATTAAACGATACTTCAGGATACTTCCCCATCTATTTGACGAATCATTGCAGATCTTGATCCCACATCGGGATCTAAATCTAAAGATCATATGATAGCTAATAACTGTTCCAATTCCTTTCTGAGAGAACTTTCTTGACACATCTGAGATGATAATGTGAGATGTCATACCCTAATCCATTTCCATTTCTCTTCACCTTCTTTATTGCACGCCATTGAGACCTCATTATGCATGTCCGACAATGTAAACATTGTAGTAAACCCACCGTCTCAATGGAACGAGTTGAAAATCCCAATCCAAACGCAAAATATTATCCAGATCACTCCCTGTTGTAAATGTGCATTACAGAACATCCGATAGTTTATACAATTGAGAGAGCAGCTACTTGTGGACACAATAGTGCAAGGTATCAGTATCATCTTAGTTGTACTACCTGTGTATCTAAAAGACAATATAATATATTCGTTACTACTCATATTTTACTATGCTGTGGGTGTGATGGGGATTATTTACAATGAACGCACAGTATCTTTGTGAGGTGGGGCGAGGGGAGAGGCACTAAGGGATCTTCTTTTGTCCCGCCAAATCGAGGTAGGGACTTTCTTAGAGAATGAATTCAAAGGCTTACTGCCTAAAACGGAATTTAATCCTAGAAACTTTTGGTATGATTCAGCATTCTTTCTCAACATTGATTCGATCTAGTCTAGACAATAGAACTTGCTAGTCGAGTTCCTACTCATTTCTATTTCTCGTTCGCGCCTTTCTATGTCCTCATCAGCGCGTAAATTTCACAAAACCATTCACAAAGAATTAATATACCTACCACCTACACTCCTTCGACATTCATTACATTTCCAGTCTTATCTCGCTGAGCCTTCATTGCCACTGCCATCCATTCATCCTGGTCAAGCAAGTCTGGCAGCAGCTGAGGTTGATCCTCACACTTGGGCGTACCATTTAACGAATGGTAGACCACACAATTTAAGCACAATTTGGCTACCAGTAACCGGTGCGGTAACCGGTAACCATCCAAGTTCGTGACACATGAATGGTATTGCCGTGGCAGCACGCATCCCAGCGAATGGACCAGGACCAGGTGAGTAGGTGATAATCCCCCGCCTCTATAATGTACATTGTTGAATCCAAATAGAATGTGATAGAACATCATCATATTATGAGTGAATGTGGTGAGAAGACCTTGGCGTGGACATAATAATATACATAAACGCTATGAATTGACAGTTTGATGACACGCGCGTACCCAGTTTTCACAATGTAGCTACCTCCTCCAAAGTATGCCAAGAGTGAACTTAACGCCGGTGGGATTGTATGATTATACTCTAGACTGAGACAATCAAATAACGGAATATATATTGCCGAATCTGGACCAAAGTGTGTTGGTAGACAGTAATTCAGCACCACCAATATGCTGTGACAAATGAACCACCTGGGCCAAAGACCAAAGACATCAATGGGGTCAATGATTATACAGCATGAGTCACAGTATCATTGCCTAATGATAATGACACGGATCGTAATGCAAGTGTCCACTTGACCCACGATGTGACTTGATCACATAATCAAACCAATCGTCCCTGCCGAAGTGAATCATTTCAAGAACAATCTTGAGAAATCAGTCCCCCCGACACGTTTTTTTTCTGGAGAAGAGAAAAGAAATTGGGAAGAGGGAATATCGCAATGAGTCAGAGCATGATCGGCTGTGTACTCATTCACTTAGAGGAGGGAAGATACAAACATAAAGCAAATGAGGCTACCAACGTTGATAGCACTACTCGCCGCAGTAGTCGGGACTATCGTTCATGGCTGGTCAATTCTCCCTCCTCATCGTCCTTGTCGTACTTCATCATCACGTAAGCTGCTCAACATTGCCATTAAGAACACTGCTAAAGCTACAGCAGCTGTCGCTATTGCAGGTGGAGCAGTTCTTGTTACTACTGCTGGAGTTGCAGGCGCAGTCGCAGTCACCACTGCAGCTGCTCAACAGGCACAGGCCCTGCAACAAGCGGCACAAATATATAATCCACCATCCAACTCCATGGTAGGGAAAGTAGTTGTTATTACCGGCGGGTCCACTGGGTTAGGATTAGAATCTGCCAAACGATTAGCCGCGGCGGGTGCAACAATAGTGCTAACCTCACGTACGGAAATGAAGGGACGTAAGGCAGTCAAGGAGGTAGTTGATTATCTTGTACAGAAAGGACGATTGCCACTATTCACAACATCAAACACATCATCAACATCAAGTAATACTGATGGTGATAATATATACAGTCTAGTTCTAAATCTTGATGATCTATCAGACGTACAACAATTTGCATCCCGTTACGCCTCACTAAATCTAAATTTACCAATATCAATATTGATTAATAATGCTGGGGTCATGGCCATTCCCACACGCGAGCTAACAATAGATGGGAATGAACGTACCTTTCAGAGTAATCATTTGGGACATTTCGTATTGACGAATGCATTATTACCGTACTTTAATACTAATACTACTAACAGTGGTGGTGGTGGTGGAACAAGAATTATTACTGTTGCATCTACGGCATCCAACTTTGTGGGACGTACTGGTTTAGATTTATCTAATTTGAACGGTGAAAATTCGTACAGTGCATGGGGTTCGTACGGGGCGTCCAAATTGGCAAATATACTATTTACACGTGAATTACAATCACGTGCCACTACAGCCAAGCTGGATTGGTTAACTGCCGTAACATTACATCCTGGCGTGGTGAATACAGACTTATGGCGTTATATTATAGGTGAAGAACTCTTAGATGAAATTAAAAATAGTAATAATCCATTGTTCGAATTAGTGGTGGCACCATTACTAAGTGATGTGACACAATTATTTACCAAAACACCGGAACAGGGTGCATCCACACAAATATATTTGGCTGCGACTACTAATAATGATATTGTCAAGGGTGCATATTATGATGAAATGAAGGTAAAGGCTTTACCATCCTTTGCCACGGATGATGAGAAGGCACGATTATTGTGGGAGGCAAGTGAAAGGCTAAGTGGCGTACGATTTGATTTTAATATGATAGATGATGACAACGTCTCTTCGTCTGTAATTGAGCAGGTTCGTGATACTCCTACTACTTCCGATGATGTGATAGATAACCCGAACGCCTCCTCCTCAAATGGTGGTTGTGCAAGTCTAACGTCTGTAGACTATGACGCGGCAGCAAGGTTGGCATATGAGGAAGCAGGATCAGTAGGAGATTTTGACAACTTCAAATTCAAGTACCTTGAAGAGATGTCGGCAATGGTTGCAAACAAGAAACGTTTCTAAATAACTAAGGTTTAAATACACTTCACTCAATATATATAATGATATATGATTTAACGCCAGTACAAACTTATGGACATACACGTCTCTTTGGACAAACAAATATCTCATATCTTCATAAGATCAATACAGATGGCTTTACTCATAGTCATGATCCAACTTTGACTTCTTGATGGCCGATTCGTTCACGTCTGCAAGATGATGCTTCTTTGATTGCTCCATTGATCCCTTTTTCGTCTTATTGCATTCGTCGCCTTCACACTTTGTCCAGGATTCAAGGACACAATCATCATCATCATCATCATCATCATTGTCATTCTTTGCCTCATTAACAGGCGCGGAGGAAGTGGCGGCATCAACAACGCCACCAGTGTTGCCATTCTCCCCAATCATCCCTTTATCAGGCTTCTTCCCACCCACAATAAACTTATCAATCTCTTCTCTATCATCATCCTTCGTCACCTTTGTTTCATCGTCCACAATAGTCCAGTGTTCCTTATGTGTAATCCCAACCTCGACTTCTAAATCTTGAGTAAAGTCCTCAATACGAAGTTCACTCCCATGTCCAGCCCCGCCTCCCGGCAAGTCAATCAACTTCTTCGCTAGGATGGTGGCGAATTCATCCGGATCAATATCCTCCCCCTCTTCATATATAATATCCTCGCCAATAATAATTGTTGGCGAATCAAATCCAAGTTCGCGTTTGATAATACGTCTCAGTAACATATCAAGTGTCCATTCATGTGTATTTAGCGTTATCGATAACACGGCATTACGACAAACGAAGCAATTTGGATTAGGTTCCTGTAACTTCATCGGTTGGAGTAAATACCCCCTACGATTATAATGTCGTTCGCACCATATGTATCGACAATAATTCGTAACATTCCTTTCTTGTGCCATCCCAGACTTGACGTCAAGATTGGCCTTGAGGATATGGAATACTTGTAATACTTGAAGTCCGGCAACGATGGCATTCGTCGTGGCAATGGCCGGGATGATATTCCCGGCGATGCCCTTGGTGGCGTATAGGCTTTGGATGGGTTCGATGCCAAATACGTACGCACGCAAATTCGACGCGGCCGTGACGAATCTCATGCATAGTTTATCATCCTTGTCAAATTCCGGCAATGGCGCGTAATTTGCATGTCCACGTATGGTGTAATTGGTCGATACTTCAATAAAGCATGCGAGTAATTCAGCAATGCAATCGGAGGGTGACCAAACATCGGTGGGAGCATACCCCGCCCGTGCCGTGGGTGCATGGTCGTTGTCGCTATTGCCAATATCCACGTATGATACGGGTACTGGTACCCTCTCGGCGGTCTTATATTTGCCCATATTAATTTGTTTCTCGATTTCATTCACGTATAGTGCAGTTAGTACCTCCCGTGCCTTGGCACGTACTGCCACTTCTCCTCCTCCTCCTCCTACATCATCATCACCATCAACACCCATGAGACGACGCAAATTTTTGACCACATTCATATATGTGCTTGGTTCACCCCCGCTCTTCTTCTTTCCCTCTTCGCCACCCTCCGCCATCGCAGTAGCAGTGGTGGCGGTGGTAGTTCCATCATCCACTTTCTTCTCATCCTCCCTCTCTCCATCCTCTTCGTGTTCCTCCGCGGACGCACTTCCTCCTCCTCCTCCTCCTCCGTTCGTCGTCGTTGCCGAACTCATTACAACGCCAATGCGCTCATCCTCGAATAACATGCTCTCATCGACCGTGGGTCCGAAGCACAATTTGTACAACTCCTTGGCCCAGACTATACAATGTACCGGCTGACTCGGCGTGCTGCGTATGGTACATATCGGATACACCCTCTGCGTCGGTTTGGGTTGACATTCGTAACACTCGGTATATCCCTTATCGATGACCTGCACCTGCCCGAGGAAGCCGGTGGTGCCCGCCTCGATCATGGGTACGGCGGCGGCGAGGCACAGTCGATTCATCCGTCGACGCGCCGCGACGTTGTCCAGGCCGTTGAGGACCAAATCGAACGCGGATACGTATTGGACGTTGAATTTGGCATTGTCGAATACGTTCCCGTGATGGGGGATGTAGTCGGCGTAAGCCTCGACGACGACGTTGCCGTCGTCGGGCTCGTCGACGCGACCATCATCGCTCGTCGTGCCGCCGACCACCAGGGGGGGGATCAATTTCATGGCCGCCTCGCTCGCGACCGAGCATTTGCTCGACCCGACGTGATGACTTCGAAATAGGAATTGACGATTCAAATTGGACACGTCGATGGTGTCCAGGTCGACCACCTCGACTCGACGAAAGCCGGACAGCGCCAGGTTTTTTAATAATTCGCATCCGATGCCGCCGGAGCCGATGAGCAATATGCGCGAATTCAGTATCGAGGCGAGTAATGTCGGACCGAGGGAGGCATGTAGACCGCGTAGGATGGGCGGGCAGGACGACGAGGAGGATGGGGGGGTGTTGTTGTTAGCGTCGCCGTGGTCCGTCATTGTTGGGGGAGCGCGTCCGTGGGTTTTTTTCCCAAGACGTTCCCGCCCTCAAGATACCAAAGTGTGTTCCAACAATGGTACGCAAGGATCATCTTGATCTGAACAATATCATGGAACGCCACCCCAAGCGTCCACGTCGTAGTGGTGGTGGTGGCGTTGTTGGTGATGGCACGACTCCTCCTTTTAGTAACAGTAACGATATCATCACACCCATCACTGATAGTTTCAACTCGTCGTCTGCCGATGTCAATGGACGAGGAGAAATATCATCCTCTTCTTCTTCCGTGCACCAACTCTACACCGCTACTGCTTCGCAGCAGCAGCAACAGCAAGGACGAGCACGACGTTGGGTCAAGGCATTGCGTCGACCACAATGTATGTTAAATGAACCCTACTTTGGCACTAGTTCCAAGGCCAATTTTTGTGTCTATACATGGATACCCGTAAATCAATTAAGTAATGAAGAACGTGTGCAATATGAAGAAAAGGAAGAACGAATTAATCAAGAGAGAATGATATGGTGGAATAAGAATATTAATGCAGCAACAACAACAACAGCAAAACGATGTAGTAATAGCAGTGGCAGTAGTACTATGACAGTAGACGAGAATGATGACGAAACTGAAAAAACAAATGATGAGGAGGAGGACACGAAGGATTTGACGAAAGTTACAGAGGAGGCGGCAGTTGAGAAAATTGTGGAGGGTGGTCATTGAGAAGACGAAGAAGGAAAGAACGTAGAAAATGCATGTATCTATGGAGGAGGAGGAGGAGTAGTAATATATGATGTAAATGTGCGTAAATAGTTGTGGAATAAAAAATAATCAATTAACACCCACTTTTCACCCACATATAGAATATATCCGTACCTTCTACTACACAAATTTCAATAGAGAAGTCGTGCACCAGTCTCATCATATTGTTCGCCAGGGACTTTAATAACATTACCATCATCATCAATATATTCACTCTTCTTTTGTAATATGAAACGATCATAGAATTTTCTTAGTATGCGATCAGTGGTTAAGAATTCAACCGAACCTCCATTTTTCGTCGTAGTAAGAATTTTGGGCACAAGATCCGCGGCCACTTCTTCGGGTTGGGCGGCTAGTACACCAAATGGGAATTTACGAAGTTCTGCATGTTGAGTTTTTGATAATGTGAAAAATTCATCAGTTCCATCCAGTATTCATATAATCACATTTAACACAAGTAGTGTGTTTCGATATTTCTCTTACCGGGTGTCGAATCGTCAAGTAATAGCTTCGTAAATACCATCCCAGGTGAAAGACTATGGACTTGTAATTTACCCTTCGTCTTCTTCTTAGGGTAGCCCTGCACGCCCTTATCAATTTCTTCCACGAGTGATGCCGTTAATTGTGGTAGTCCACGTTTCGTTGCCCCATACGTGGCATACCCAGGCGTGCCTCCCCCTTTCACTCCACTCCCCACGGTATTAAATATATGTCCAGTATAATCCCATTCCTGGTTCGACATGATATCCATGGCGACCTTGGTACAGTAGAAAATACCCAATAAATTCACCTTCACCACCGTCTCGACCTGTTCCATGCTCAATTCCGACAATGCACGACGTCCGCCGTTGATACCGGCATTATTAATCCAATATCCAATATTCCCAAGCTTCGACACCGCGAATTGTCCCAGCCGTTCACAACTGGCACTGTCGCTCACATCGCATCGTACGTGATATACCTTCCCCCGCCCTCCATTCGGATGACTTCGCGAAGCGAGCGCGGCGGCGGCGGCGGAGCAGTCCTTAATGTCACAAATGACCACATCGTACCCCCGGTCCATGAATTCGGCCGCGTATGCATACCCCACTCCGCCGGCCGAACCGGTAATGACCACCCCTCCATCGGGCATGGCATGGATGATGGTAGAGGATGACGATGATGATGTCGTCGTTGTTGCATCACGCGAATAACGCGGGCGGGAGGAAAAACATAGGAAAGGAGAGGCCGATGGCGATAGTAGCCTCGGCGACGCGAACGCATTAGTAGAGAGGGAGGATGATGCTAGGACGACGATCAGGAGTAAAAGGCATGTGATGACGGACATCATCGTCGATAGGCTACCTGAAGTGTAGTAGCTTCAACTCTCTAGAAGAGAGAGGGATCCTCTTCCACACCACATATTCAGGGCCTGTCCTTCTCCCACCACCGCGGGGGATACACAAAAAATAAGGGATTTGTGGAAATATGTATCGTATTATTT
>Ga0247832_1004582_pt1 | contig 17105 bp, 10 predicted proteins | sample LaCruzMarch2015__10_FD_192407 | JGI IMG/M metagenome (GOLD analysis project Ga0247832, IMG submission 192407) | Freshwater microbial communities from meromictic Lake La Cruz, Castile-La Mancha, Spain - LaCruzMarch2015_4m | ecosystem: Environmental > Aquatic > Freshwater > Lake | place: Spain... | reverse complement strand
ATAGTCCCGCTATTTCAATTGTTCATGTTGTTTGATTTGAGAATGGTGAGGTCTACGACGACGCCTGCGGACCACCTCCTCTCGCATACCTTTTTCCTGCTCGTCTTGCTCCTTCAAATATAAGAATCATCGCCGGCGCTATTGTCGTCATTCAAGAGTCCATAGAGAAATCTCCATGAACACCGTCATTTTCTTCGTTCTCTCTACGGCTACTTCTTCGCGGCATATGATAGAGTCGTTTGGCTACCCGGTGGCATTGATAAATCGCGCAAATAGAATTAGGAGCTGTGGTAGTAGCATCTTCATTACAAGGAACTCTGAGGGCTGTGATTTTTGCAACAACGACGACGACGACGACGTTGTAGCAGAACTGCCGTCTCATTCCATTATTCGACAACGACGACGACGACGTCCAAACGATATCGTTGACAAGAATGATGAGGAATTATTAGTATTACCAAACCCTTCGATACGATATATCAGTCGAAGAAAACTGATTCATTTTGCATCAACCGTCGTGGGGATATCCAGCATTGCTACTGCACCTGCAAATGAAGCTAATGGGGCAGAAACCAACGAAAATGCAAACTCTGCAGTGGCATTAGGTAAAACGAACTTTATTCCAATCGGTGACCCAATACCTCCTTTTTCTACCACTCGGACTTATAGGAATATAGTATTGTCAAATGGACTGAAGGTGGTACTTGTGAAAGACTCATTGGTCCAACGATCTTCAGTGGCTTTGAGCATTGGTGGTGCTGGGATGTTCTCAGAGCCCGCGGATATACCAGGGCTAGCACACCTAATGGAACACATTGTCTTATCGTCTACCCGATTTAGTAGCAAGAATATTCTTGACAGAAAAGCCAGGAGAATATGGAATACTCGTGGTGACCACAGTAAAATTCCGAGAGATACTTCAGGAGAACAGGCATTCTCGGACTGGCTATCAGAGAATGATGGAGATGCCAATGCCTTTACTGCTCCAGGATTTGTATGTTTTCATTTCACCAGTCCGCATGAAATTCTACCAGAAGCACTCGAAAGTTTTTCACGCTTGTTTTCATTAGATGAGATTGAGAACACAATAGCAAAAGGTGTAATTCCACGAGAAGTTGGCCGCGTTGCCGATGAACTCGATCGATCAAGCGATTTTTCGAGATCATTATACTATTTGAAAAGCAATATGAATCCAGAGCATCCATTTGCTAGATTCTCGGCTGGTTCAAAGGCAACGCTACAAACTATTCCTCTCGAGAAAGGGATTGATGTAGCGGCAGAACTAATACATTTCTTTCGTGATCACTATCTTGCATCGAAAGCGACTTTGGTTGTGATAGGACGGGATGATCTCAGCGCATTAGACAGATGGATTTCTCCTTTTTCGAATGCAATGTCGCAGAAAGGAAGTGGCCAAATTTTTTATCCTCCATTCCCTGATCCAATGATAAAGCGGGATATCGCCAATGGCATAACTCAAGCTATTATTCTGAGGTCTAAAGATGACGTTCAAGTGGATGAAGACTATCAGACACTGTGCATGGAATGGCCACTAGCCTTGGTTTATGATAAAGATGTTGAGTTCCAACACCCGCTCCATCAAAAAAGTACCATCATCACTGCTCACGCTGTAGGATTTGTATTGACACAGATCATTTCACGTCGTGGTCCAGGCAGCTTACGTTTCTTCCTGGAGAAGTTCGGTTGGTCACCAAAAATTGGTTCAAAGGCGTTACCAAAGATCTCAATCCCTGTTGATATCAATGGGTTTCAAATGTTACGAATGGAAATTGGTTTGACGCTAGACGGATTCTCTAATCGCTCAGCAGTAGTAAGCGCTGTGTTTGAGAGCATACGCAAGATACTTGAAAAACCGTTACAGCTTGATCTCATGAAGCAATACCTCGCAACAGGGTTGATTCATGGGTATCTATTTGCAGGGCGGCCTCCAGAAGCAGTAGCTCTTTCTGTGGATTCGCTTAGGTTTGGTGTCGGTGGACCTAGAGGTATTGCAAGCAATGATTTCAACTGGTACTTAATGCCATCGCCAAATGATGAAGAGTCAGTTCGAAGAATTACTCAGGTTGTCACTGACACTCTTATCATTATGTCGGATGATAGTGGTCCGTTGGTTAGTTTTAGAGCCTCTCCTAAGGCAGTGTTCGCGTTCGGTAGTGGTATCATTGATCAAGCGATTTCCATACCGCCTGTGTTTTCTCCATGGCAGAAAGAACCTATAACTGGAGCAAGGTATCTGGTTGAACATCGAGCTAATGGTGCGCTTAGCTACTTTAAGTCACTGTCTTGGTTCGCTGCAACATTTGATGGGGAAGAATTGATAGGCCCATACTTGAACCCGTTGCTTCCAACGAATATCCGAGCACCTAGACCATTTACTGAAAGACAGACAATTGTGCCTTTAGAAGGAGGGTCGCGTTGGAAGTTGTGGCAAATATCTCCGTCGACAAAAGATCTCATTGGTCTCCCACTGCCTGTTCGGCCTCCTGAGCCATCTAGTGAAAGCGCTTTTGTTGTTCAGTTACTGAGCTCTATCCCGGCCACTTTCACAAGCCATCAACTTCTACTTGCTGATCTTTGGCTTCTATCTTTTGATGATGAGGTGCTAAATCTAGCAGAACTCGGAGCGATTGCGGGTATCGCATATGAGACAAGTATGAACAAATCTGGACTTCGACTTTGTTTTCGCGGTCTTTCTCAAACGCTTCCAAGTTATGTCCGTCGTTTCTGCCGTAAACTTGTCCAGCATCATGCAAAGCTGTTGGACGGTTCAATTCAGCTGACGGAATCTGTATATGAACGTGCCATTGCCGATGCTAAACGCTCACCTGAGATCAATCAACAACAAAAACAAGATATTATTGATACTGCCAAGCAGGTAACAGAAAAAGAAGTTGGAGAACATGGATTCTTCTTTTTAAAGTGCACCACTGGCGGAATATTAATATCGCAAGGAGATGTATTGCCCAATGAATCGATGAAGCTTGTTGCCGAAATTCGGGATGTATTCAGTGGATTCGGTGAAGCAGATGGATTTGCTGTTCAGCCTGATTTACGTGACTTGTTGTACAAGCCAGTTTGGAAACCGAGGGACGCCTCACTACTCTGTTTGCTACCCGGCATCACTCTCATATCTGACGGGTGTGGGAGAATTCCGAGAGGTGGTTGATCTCAACTCAATCACATGTGGTGTCATTCAAACAAGAGCGAAGGGTGTGCTCCACAATTGGCACTCGTTTAGTATTAGTACTAGTATAAGTATTTATTACTTCCCTATGAATCTTTGTGACAAACAGAGTAAATATCACAAGTGTACGGTAAAAATCAAATAAATATAATGTTAGCTATCACTCCTCCATGCCTCTAGTCAACAGAGATATAAAAAAAAACTATTTCACGCATGTGAAGCAACCGTGCTCTTGGTGGTCTTGTTCGGATCATTGTTACCGTGGATCGAGTAGTGCCTCAACGCCTTCATCAAGTCCCTCTTATTAAAGTCCTCCTCATCGCCATCATCATATTCGACGTGCCAAAATGAAGGATTTTCACTGTTATCATACTTCAGAATGGTACCAAAGAAGGAACCTCCATCAAAGTCTTTGGATATTCGTTGACGGACGAAGCTAAGAGGGTCTGATGAATTCACTAGTGTTGTAAATTCGTCCACAATTTTGACTTTCTTTGCCGCAGGTGGCTTCCCTCCCGCAGCAACGACTCCTTCCCTTGGTCGCCCTCTCTTCTTCGCGGTAGAGGGTGCCCCATTAGTCATATGAAAGCTGGGGATTGAAGTTTTTATTGGGAAGCTGGAGATATCAATTGCCTTTTCACCGACATGGTTTGCTGGCGGATGTTGATCAGTAGTACCGTCTTCTTTAGGTCTACCAAGTTTCTTCCTCATTCCATTTGACTTAACACCGTCGCCATCGTCGGCAGAAATAAGAGCAGTAGTTTGCACTTTCATCTTCCCTTCCAAAGCATTACTTTCATTTTGAGATTGGTCAGCATTTATGCCTTCTGATTGCACAGCTTGCACTGATTCCGACTCTCCAGTCTCGATGACATCGTCGTCCTTCGGCTGAATTTGAGCAACAGCAGCAATTTTCTTCGGTCTGTCGAGTTTGTTCTTCTCTCCCTTGGAGGCATTTCCTGACGCCTGAGACGATGTACTGGATAAAGTTGGCTTTGACGGCTCTTTCTGAGGTTCAGCAGCAACATTTTTCTTAGACCTGTCGCGTTTAGCTGACACAACTTTAATTGACTCCTTCTGGGGTTCAGCAGCAGGTAGTGTTGCTGTGTTAGTTGTAGCAATATGATTAGTGGCTGCTAGGTTATCCTCTGTCACACCTGATATGGTGTCGTCAGTTGAAGATCTCATGACCGTAGATTGCTTCTTATTCCCATCTACCACGGCATTGGTTTCCTTTCGAGATTGATCAGCATTTAATGCCATGCCTTTTGAGTCCAAAGCTTGTAATGATTTTGACTCTCCAGTCTCGATGACATCGTCGTCCTTCGGCTGAATTTCAGCTGCAATTTTCTTCGGTCTGCCGAGTTTTTTCTTCTCTCCCTTGGAGGCATTTCCTGACGCCTGAGACGATGTACTAGATAAAGTTGGCTTTGACGGTTCCTTCTGGGGTTCAGCAGCTTCATTTTTCTTAGACCTGTCGCGTTTAGCTGACGCAACTTTAGTTGACTCCTTCTGGGGTTCAGCAGCATCATTTTTCTTAGACCTGTCGCGTTTAGCTGACGCAACTTTAATTGACTTCTTCTCTCCATGCTTGACATATGTTCTTAACATACCTAACATAGGATAAAAAACAAACGCAAACCGTTAATTGAACGTCCGGGTTACGTGCAACGAAAAGTAACAAGCTACTCACTCAATAATTCATCCATCGTGACGTCTTCACCATCACCGTCATCATACTTAATAAGAAATTCAGATTCTGCACCCGGAATTTCGATAACTTTCATCACAATGCCTCGGAATATTTTATCCCCATCATCAGTCTCAACATTAAAACGCTTCGCCACACGCTTTCCCACGTATTCATTCAATACATCGAGCTTTCGTGTTTCTACGTTGTCTTGTAATGTCTCATGTATTTTGAGTTCTTTGTGTTGCTGCTTGCTCAACTTGCTTCGCTTTGACTTCGCCTCACGCTTTCCCACATATTCATTTAATGCATCGAGCTTTCGTGTTTCTACGTTGTCTTGTAATGTCTCGTGTATTTTGAGTTCTTTGTGTTGCTGCTTGCTTAACTTGCTTTGCTTTAACAAGACACAAGCGATTCCATAGTGAATCAGATGCTTTGATGAGTCTACTTCGTAGCGCAGATCCACCGACACACCGTTCGACAATGCCCTATCACTTTCAACTTGCTCAATAAGACCTCCATGATGCGGCTGGAGCAGCTGCATCAATATATCGCCGTCGCCACCAGTACACAAGACGCGTTTGCCACTATTGACCTTCGTTTCCCCCGAACTCGTGGCACTGGTGGTCGACATTGATTTCTTAAATGCCTTCTCTAGCCAATGTTCTATAACATTCCGCCCCTTTAGCGCAAACTCTTGAAAGGCATCAACCATCATGGCCTCTTGAGTATTCCTCGCAAAGGTTGGTAGTGGCTTTCCCGATTCCTGTGCCTCCTTCACCCTTGAAATTACTTCCTCACTACTAATTTCGGGCAATGCCGACGTATCTGTCCGTAATGAACGGAACTTACTTTGTATCCCAGGTCCGATGCCTCCACCCATAATTCGACCAGATCCATCAGTGGCCGAGTATGTCGTGGCAGTCCCCCCATCAAACACCAACGATGGGTGGCCATGCAAATGTACCGCCCCCGTCAATGTCGCGAGTCGATCAGTGCCCATGGTATCATATCGCCCCTCGTCCTTGTTGAAAAAGTCATCCCCCTTCATAACAAAAAATCGACTTGGTACTGTTTCCCACATTTTGGCTAATAATGCCTCCTGTTCCTGATTGGTACTCACGACGTACACGGATATTAGAGGTACCGTCCGTAATTTGGATTGAGATGCAGCATTGTTGGTCGTTGCCTCGGCAGACTTTCCAAAGACATAGTCGTGTGGTTCATCGGGTAGGTTCTTACTTAGGATGGATATATTGTCTTCGTTCTGTAGATCATCTTCTTTCAAGTGTGGAGTCCTGCGTGACAGGGGCGAATGGGGTGTAGTAATGTCATTTTTTCAGCGGAGGGGGGGATTCAAGTATTTTACACAGTCACCCGACGACACGCAAAGGTCGATTTACGAGAGCATGGGTTCAGAAATAGCATGGACAGCACGAGTGAAGGTCAGTTTTTCATATTTGGGGAAAATGATAAGCAAAGGAAATAATAAGGAGGAGGGGCTCGGCCTCCGCATATACGCACCTCCAGAAGATGTGTGGATTGAATTCCTCCTCCTCACCCAAATGTGTCGCCCAATTGAGATGCGAATTCCCACATGAGATGGTAACGATCAATTCCTCGCCTATGAGCGGTGCGGCATCGGGCCATGATGTCATCTTATTTGGTTGCGCCATCGCGGTGAACTGGGTGAAAGCACAGCAGAATTTAGAGAGGGAGACCCTTGTGGTGTGAGGGACAGACCTACCTACAACAGGGTCCGCGACACAATGATTCTATTCCGATGAAAGACAACCTAGCACGGCAACAGGCCGCTTACGCTAAACTTCACAATGGAGAACCAATGCCCCAATCAATGGTGAAGCATGCATTAAAACAAATGTTTGCATTACAATCATTCCTATTTGAGGATGACATCGTTGAGAGTGATGCTCTGTCTAAATTGTACGATGTGGAATATTGGCATACGTTGGTACCTGAATCGAGCACTGATTCGAGTGAATTGCGTAGTGCTTTACTCTCACGTGTCATGGAGGACAGTGACAACAATGTTGCATCTGCATCTACGTTGACACCATCCTCGTCAGTTCTCTCAGATAATAATGCCGTGAGTAGTCTCCTACGTGAGCAGGGATATTGCATCCTACCACCTGCCAATGTGGCCGCCAGTACTGCCATATCAAAGTTATGCAAAGAACTAATATGTATCCAAACTGCATTGCAGGCCGAGGGGCTGCCACCTCAATTCATTTACGTTTACAATGCTCCGTGGCAGCTTCTGGCAGAACATTGGAGAGGTCCTGCGACTGCAGCACTTGGCAAAGATTCAATTTTAGAAGCAGATATGAATTGTTGGGCATTGCGGAAAAGAATTTCTACGCCTACTGTAGAAGTGCCATACATTGGTGCCAACTTTGCTGCCAGTCATAGAGATCAGATATATTCTGCCTGTCACGATGATGACGGTGAATGTACCTCGGTGAATCTCTGGACTCCATATAATGTCGGTGGTGCCACTTCCGAGAATGGAGCTATGCGTGTTCTGCCTTGCACGTCGGATGACTTTTTCTATTGTCCAGACCATCCATTGCATTTGCAAACCAGTGCAAGTCTCGACGTGGAGGGTGCAGCTGAGGCGGTGGTCACATTGACCTGTGCGTCTGGTGATGCATGTCTGTGGAGTCCATCACTTATCCATTGGGGTGGTAGCTGTAATGCCGATGCCACGGATGAACCAAGACAAAGTCTGGCGGCTACATTCCGTTCTGCGAATGCTCCGCGTAGTCAGTTTGGTGGTGGCGACAGTAAGGCGGCAGCTGGTCCTGGTCCAATGATTCTGGCAGACCTAAATGATTTGACATTGCAGCGACGACTGGCTTATGTGGCTAAAGGTCTTCTGGCATATAGTCATCACTTCCCAGGATTCCCCGGTTTGAAGTTGGCCAAGGAGCATGATGAAATGTTATATCGCAAATGAAGTGACTATTACTATTACTAAATCATACAAAATGCTAAACACCAATTCCCCTGCTACAACACCAATTCGTCTAAGGAAGTATCACAAGAACTTACAACGTTAGTCGTCTCCTCTGCTACAACACCAAGTATATCAGAGTTGATCTCAACAGCGATTTCACGACTTTTCTCTTCAGAATAATGGATGATGCCAAAACGAGCATTCACGTCACACCATGGAAATATGTGTCTATCTTTTGCGCAATCAAAGACTGCATGTTGAATGTCACGTGTTGTTCTAACGTACTCAACTTCATCTGATAAGGGACTCCAATGATGAGTCCGCTGGATTGACCCACCCATGTCAGTTTTCTTAAGGATCCGTGCATTGCGATTGCGCACGTATACCGGGTGACCGACTGCGTCGTAAACGTGAACTTGACTGTCATGTAGAGCAGACCCACTTTGTTTTGTCATCATATTGCACAGCAGGTCAAGAGATTCAGGAGTGGTGTGATTTTCGAGTACTCCACGTAGCACACAGGTTGGAATGTGAGGACAAGTCTGTGCCTCACGCCAGAATGCTTTCACTGCATCGGGTAAGAAACTCTTTGCAGCACCCATGCTTTTCTGAAATGCTGATGAATCCAGAATGCCATTGATGACTTCCAGTGTCGATGAAATAAATGCCCGGCTAAAGAATCCCTGCTGATACTTGAAAAAGTCTTCACACATCGTAATGAGTTGATGTGCCTTTACCTCGACCGCAGGACCATGTATTGACCCATTTGCAGCAGAAAACAAAAGCTGACGACAAACAAGTCCATGTTCTGGCGAATTGATTACACTCTGCTGATCGGGGGTACCGGAAATCATTCTCGATTCGTAATTCAACTCATTGGCACAACCTTGGGAGTACCCAATAAGACCATATGGACGCTTCAATTTGACAGCTATCTCTACAGCTTCAGCAATCTTAGTTGCATTGTAGTCAATAGATCGCGCAGTTCCTGTATCGGCTCGGATCCACTTCACACCCCGTTCTTTCTCTAACCGTTCGATCGCATCCTGTAACTCAAGGCCCTTTTTCCCATCAGTGATAACGCCCATCGCAGAAACAATTGTGAAGTTGTAATACCCGGGTTCATTTGATATGAGCAGCCTCACTAACGGATCAGATTTGAGAGCCTCGCGTTCCCGTTTATCGTAGAAGATTGCGTCAATTATTTCATCTATCAGATTTTGCTCTTCTTGCCTCTCAGGACAAGTGAAGAATGGCTTGTTGGCAATGCTCTCAAAATTAGCTTCAGATGAAACGGGCGATGTAACGGGGCTCATTAATGATTTGAATTCAGGATCACAGTCTTCGTGCAAGAGCATGCCAGAAGGAGGTGAACGATTTAAATCTTCGGAGTCAGCTTGGCTGAAGCCATTACTTCCGCGCCTTAGAGCTTCCATCCATATCCGTACATTATCGACGTCATCCATAACTGAAAATGAAATTGAGGTGAAGAACAGACTCACATAATTCCAAACCGCAGGCACAAATCAATTAATCACTCACCATTATCATAAATAGATTTGACCATTAATGCGTCGTAATTTCGTCTATAGAAAGACTTAAACCAAGGCTCTTGGAATGCCAGTCTATCTATTGATAGTACTTGAGAACATGCGACAAAAGCCTCCTTATACACTGAAATAGCATGTGAACATTCACGAGCCGTCATTCTAGCTTTCCTCAAGTCATTCAATATCTGTTGCCCAAGTTCGTCTGCCATCGATATTTTGGCGGCTGCCGAGTCAATAGAGGACGACAGCTTGGAAGGTGGTTGATTTCGAAGTTCCAAAGGATCAGTTTCCTTGTTGTGTCGCACTTGCTGAATGCGTAGTTTGAGTCCTGTGTAAGTTTCAGACAGGTCTAGGATGCTGACAGCAATGGAATACATTGCATCGTAAAAGCTCTGACGTGCCCATCTGCCTCCGGCAAGGTAATCCTCCCGCTTCGGAATTTTCAACCCGCCTGGCAACCAGCTTTCCAATAGGTTGTGCATGTCAATACGATGCATATCTTTAAACGACCCTTGATCAAGGTCACATAAGGCCATGAGAGCACCGGCAAGGCCTCTCGGTCCGTCAGAGCCCAACTCGGCGAGAACCCCAATTGCAAAAGACTTCGGTTGACTCGCCATGAGGTCGAGCAACATCCGTTGGTTCAGCTGCACGACCGTGGACCCCTTCATTGCCGAAGCTAGTCCCGCTTGAAGTAAGATTGCAATATCCTGCGGACCAAGCAATGAATCACCAAGCAATCCTTCAACCCTTGAAGATGAAGGTAGCGATGAGATTTTACGGTCATTTTGATTATTCATCAAAGTTGGCAGATTGGCAGAACTGGCAACCCGCCCTGCAGGTGACATGATGAAGTTCTCCATGTCATTATCATGTAGGCGCATGCTTTCTCCGAATGTTCGCTGCCTCAGCGTTGATAGGGCAGTTCTTCTTTCAACAACAATTCCGGCATCGATATTTGGCTCGTTGTTTTGATCATCATCCTGGGTAATCATTGCAGCACGTAAGCTGGACCGCGTCGCTTCGCCAAGAAAGACAGACACGAAAAAAGATTGAGGCATGAATGAAAGACCTCCGTAGCATTCTGAGATTTCCTGCACCTTCTTCTTCACAGAGTAGACGTATCGAAGTCTTTTCAAATCGAACGGCTGCCAATGGCTGGATGGCCGTAAACGAAGCATGTAATCGATTTGATGCAACGTCATGTAAGGTGCAACACGGCTCATGAGGTTCGAGAAAGACTGATCAAGAGGAAGCATCGGCTTGTCTTGTAAAGTTTGATACAGTTCCTTAGCAGTAGGAATGCCCTCGTATCGTTTCGGATCTATGCACTCAGAGAGTGGTGGAACTTCCATGTCCTCAATCGGTTGATTGATTGAATTTGCGGGACCAAGCATAACTGCAGCCCACTTCACGCTTCGGTCTATCTCTGCCGCCCAATCATCGTAAGCCTCGACATGCTTGCGCAAGAGTTCTTTCGCTTTAATAACATCAAGCCCGTTGCCAGCCACGACACGCCGAATGATAGGTAGGATTTCCCTCACTTGACTGTCGTCATCGCTGAGGAAAAGGGACATAAGTCGTGCCATCTTATATCCAGGAATTATTTGACCAGGCTCTTCGATGCCCTCCTTATCGATTATCTCTCTTGCCCTCCACAATTTGGTCAATATGTACCGAATGGCTCGCTCAATATCTGCGTTGATAAGTTTTGTTATTTCCAATAGCCGATTCATTGTCTTCTTGTCGTGAAGTACATCCATTATGCGAGCAGGAGAATCATCATCAGGAGCAACGATTGCGTTGAAAAACTTCCAGTCGTACAAACCTTGCTTGTCCTCACGAGTTGTGGATGCTTGGCGGAAAGATATGCCTCCGACAGATGACACTTCTAGATTCAAGCGTCCTTGGCATAAGGGCTTGATCAGTAAATACGCTTGCTGCCTATCCTCGTGGCTACTCTGAGCAGGTGTTTGGCCGGGCGGTGTCGTCTGCAGAACTGGAGAGCTACCTTGAAAATCCCACGCGAGTTCACACTGTGTTGTGCCTTCAAACATCATATTGACAACACTTTGTTGCACTTTAACAGCAAAAGCTGTCTCAGTCGGTACGATAATTCTACGATGGTCCAGGTTAAAAGTCGCTTCTTTCAATCGTAATGCAATCGATGAACCCTTGAAGTCTATTTCGTACGCCTCGAGAGGATTGAAAACATTCGGACCCAATGATGACGTCGGTCCGTTTGTGAGCTGTTGTGGTCGTAAATGGCACGTGGCACTACCATCAAATGTTCCAAGGATAAATGAGCACATCCGTGAACCCTCAAATATTTCCAGCTCCGGAAATTCATTCACTTTGGTCTCACTCGCCAAAGAGAAAGAGCTCACACCGAAATCTGCACGAAACTTTATCCCCGCGAGGACGGAAGATTTGAGAGGATCGTCACTAGTCGCGGATTCGTCCACACCACCGAGCACCCGAATCATCACGCGACCTCCATCCATTTCGGGCAAGCTCCGCGTATTCCCATCATCAAGGTAATTGACACTTTGTTTAGGCAGATACGTATTTTGAATGCCCGCAGTGAAATCCACAGCTGGAAGGTGACGCAGGATATTCCTCTTCCTGAGCATTTCGCTCGGATCGGCAATAGATCCTTCTCTCGCAAATATCGAGCCGTGGGCATAGATTGATTCAAGTACACACGAAATAATTGTCCCACCCTTGAGCATAGGATGCGATGCACCGTAGGATAGCGAAACAGCATCGAGATTTGTCTCTTCACCAATATCAAAAGCATAGTCGTATTCGATGAGATGATTACCGGATTGAGTTTTTGATGTTGGCACATAAGTTTTGGGGAAGAGTAGTAGTGCATGAATTGGAGGAGATAAACTCTTGACAGTTTGCGATAGACTTCGTTTGTGCCGTCCTTTTGTAGACGCAGGGCGGCGATCTGATGAAGTAGTAGTCTCATTTGCTCGAGACAAAATAACGCTCCCTGAAACGGTAAACATGCTTCTAGTAGAGTCAACGTCAGCATACTCATCCTCATGACGCCCAAGACAGCGAGAAACGTTCAGCACAATCTTATCATCACTAACCGAACCGTCGATAGATGTCTCTAAATACCACGGCGTCAAGGAATTGGAATCAAACATCTTTTCTGGCACCTGAATAGATTTTCTTTTCAGATCAGGGTGGACAGATTGATGGTTAGTCACCCATGTATTTAATGATTCATCTGACATATTTCTCTGAACGCCAATTACAGTCGGAGGTGAATCTTTGCGTAAGTTTGTCGCATCCCTACCATGCATCATTTCAAAAGACAATGTGATACCACCTGACAAAGTAAGATCGACCTCCACAGCTGGCGGCGTGGCTACCGCCTTGACATTAATGCTCCAAGTATCCAAAGCATTCAATGCAGCCACTGTTATTTTCTCATCGCTTATATTTTCTCGGCGAAGTCTGGCACTGGCCAACGGTTGTTTTGTCATCAAGAATTCCAGTAGGGCATGCGGTTGAGGGATAATAAACGAGGGTAGCTGGACACTTATGAATGGAATAGGAATCCAATCGAATAAAAGTGCATGTCCCGTAAAGGAAAGACTCAATCGCCACTGGTACGTCCCATCCTTCCCAACTGTGCCTCGAAAAATGGGCGTCGCCTTCACTCGGCCTACGTGTATCTGACATTTACTCTCAATCATCCATAGGAATTTTTCAAGCACATACCACATTGATGCTAGATATTCAATTATAAAACCAACCACTTGCATCCTCCTTAATTTGGGAAGCGCTCGATCTTCAAATAGAGTTGGAAAATGCAGTAGAGTTGGCGCTACGTTCCCCAGTCGTAAGGGTGGATCAAAGATCAAATCAGCTCCTTTTACCATCGGACGTGATCGAGATTCGGTACGACGGGTAGTGTCCAAATCTTCATCCAAGGAGAATCGTTCAGATCCAACAGTCACACTTGCTGATACCTTGCACCCCTTCTTTGTTGATGAATCATCATTTGAATTTTCTCCCTGTGTCATTATTATATCAGTAGCATCCTTTGAATCGAACCAAAATTGTGGACGTCTCTCATCCTTGTCTAGTGGGATAATATGCCTACCTGGACGAAAACGAATTTGTGCTTGAATTTGAACAGCATGGATTAAATCGGCAGTTATCCCCGTTGTTATGACCTCCATTTCTGACGAGGAGAGCAGTGGCGCAAATGAATCTGGAAGACCATGCAATATGGTATTCCTATTGGATTGTTGTTGTTGATGATTAGCGGCCTTCCTCGGTCGGGAGGAAGATTGCTGTTGCGATATCGTACTCCCCGCTGCTAGAGGAGTGCTATCATCCTCTGTAAAGACACTAATTCCATCCTCCTCGTGAGAACCGCCATCAACGACAACACTACTTGATGGTGCAGTGCGGTTATTACGGACGGTCGCAACTGTTGTAGCAGTACCAATGGCATCTCCATCTGGCGTAAACAGTACCTGAAGTATCGGTCGTCGAGGCAATCGCTTCGTAGGCACAGGAGGAGGTCGAGTGAATAGGTTACACTTTTGCGCCAGCACAAGTACTGCAAAGATGGTCACGACGAATAGAATACTATATATGTCGCCATGCAATACGTCAGTGAGAAGGAGGGTGTTCATAACTTTGTTAAAGGATGATAACGGCTGGACGTCGTCAAACATTGGACGTTCCGCCATGAGATAAAGCTAAATGCCTCGAGTTTCGAGTTCGGAGTGGGAAATTTGGATAGGGGATCCGCCGCGCCTTGTCTAGTATTGTATCTAATACCAGGAGCATTAGATCAGATCCATGTCCACTGGCCTTAATTATATATGAGGAATATCTGCTATGCTTGCGCTCATATGTATCTAATATCAGGAGTATTAGGAGTATTATTATACTGTGAGTGGAGCAGATGCAGATGAGGATGCAAACTGGCCACAGTACAAAGTGCTGAAACACATTGTATATGTATGAAGTAGACCTAATATGAGTATAATAGGGGTGGGCATGGGTCTCAATAATAATGTTACAGAGGGAACTCATATCCAAAACCAACGCCAACAGGATCTTTAACTGCCAATTTTTCCTCTTCCCTCTCCCATCTCACCCAGAGGCAGAATCAGCTGAGATTGCATCCATATGACCGCCAGCCACAGTAGAAGATGCTGAAACACGTCTTACATGTATGAAGTAGATCTGCTGTGAGTGTAAAGTGGGTGGGGTGCATCAATCATAACCTGCAGCATGATCCAAGTGAGAAACCAAGAGAATCTCCTACTGCCAATTTGAGTGTGAGACCCAGCATGTCACGCTGGGGTTGCATACATATGACTGCCAGCAGCAGTAGAAGATGCTGAAACACTTTATATTTGTATGAAGCCGACCTGCTATGAGTATGAAGTGGGTGGGGTGCCTCAATCATAACCTGAAGCTGAAGCATGATACAAGACAAAAACCAAGAGAATCTCCAAATGCCAATTTGAGTGTGAAACCCAGCATATATCAGGTTGGGGTTGCATCCTTATGACCACTAGCCACAGTAGAAGGTGCTGAAACTCATCTTATATGCACATCTTATATGTATGAAGCCGACCTGATATGAGTATGAAGAGGGTGGGGGGTCTCATTCATCACCTGCAGCATGATCCAAGTGAGAGTCCAAGAGAATCTACTGCCACCACTTTGATTGTGAATCCAGGCAGATATCAGGCTGGTGCTGCATCCTATGTTCTAATTAGGGCAAATTGGCCAATTTATTCTTTATATGGACTAATGGAGCTGGTAGAGGACAGGAGATCTCAATAGTAACCAAATAGAAAATTGCTGTTGCCGAAGCCATGCCGAAGCTCAGCCGAGCTATTACCAACCAAAGTCCAAGAGAACCTCAGTTCTGTATCTGTTTTTGGCAGATAAAAAAGAATGAACTCCCCTCAGAGCAGAGGAAGACTAGACAGTATGAGATCCCTCTTAATCACAATACAGTGCCTAACATTAGTAATAGCCCAAGATTAAAACAATGCTTGTGGTGAATGGTAGGGCAAGACTTGAACTACTTCATTCATAATTGGTCTAATTTTATCCCTTCAATGCAGCATTGAAACTAACACCATTGAGATCATTAATAACATCTAAGACACTGCCCACATCTTCCACATCGTAATTTGTAGTAAACTCTCCCCGTCGTTTACTCTTTGGGCGGATGCGACATGTATACATCCCTTTATCCCTAGCAGCCTTCAAATAGTCATCACGATCAGAAACTACCACAAATTGTATAGCTGGGATATCCTCAATCTTTGACAGCACATTTTTTAGTACATCTTCGGGTGTATTATCGTTCGACATTTCAGACTTTTCTTCCCCTCTACGTCTACCATCTGGCACCAACAGATCAAATGTCACAGTTGGCAATTGTCTCGTGAGAGTTTCCATCTGTTGTTGTGTTCGTTTAACATCCTCATCGGATTGCGGATACGATGGTGTCGATGGTAGGGGAAGGAGTGCAATATGCATAGATCGACTAGTTAGGTAGGAAAGTAGTTTACCCACGCCTGTGGTAGCAAGCCACCTAGTGGACGATGTATTGGACTCTGTCCCCAACCCCTCAGAGGATATCAAGTCACGTGCCGCCAAGTGCATGGACGCATCCCCCCGCTTTGTCATACTCTCCATGTCCGACTTGGCTAATTCAAGACCAGCAACTCCACCGTCGATTTTGCCCCGTAGCTTAGCAGCGTATTTTGTTCTAATATCCATGTGATCAACATGTGGAAGCGCGGCTTTTGGTATCGGTATTGGTGTAAGTATATTATTATCGACAGATAACTTTTCGGGTCCTAACATTGCAGCCAAGTCATCTGCTTCCAATTGTTTTGATTTAGAAGATTCGCCACCGAGCTTGACATTCAATATGCTCGCTAGCTGTTCAACAAGATTGATATCTGGCTGTACTACAGATGCCGATGGTAAAACAGAATTTGAAATCTTCTGTTGATTGTTTCCTGATCTACTAACAGCAGCCTCTTCATCGGCCATTCGACGGCGTTCCTCAATCGATCTTGTTATTAAGTGAAAATCAAGCGCCACCGCACGAACTTTATTATTCTTCCCAACATTTATCCGAACATTGGTATCCGCCGGCGACACACCTCCCAAGTCGAGCATGGAGCTGTACTTCCCCCTGCAGCAATAGTTTGACCACTGAATAGCATGCATTATTGATGATCGATGCATCTCGATTTAATAGTGGCTAATAATATGCTTTTAGGAGTTCTTTATGGTCTTGGACGATTCCGTGGAGTCGCCCCACAAGACATGAACCAAGCGAATTGCGACGAAGCCGGCGAACAACCGAGCGAAGAATTTAAGAGGAACGTACGAAGACGAGCCGCGAGAAGATGATTCACTCCCACCGTCAGGGTTTAGACTGAACATGCTTGGTAGGTAGTAAAGTCCGTCGTTTCAAAGATTTCCAATCAAAACGCGGGATCATATTGTCCACAGAGGAATCCGTAGGGTAGGAAGCTCCTAGTAACCGGTAACCGCGGCGTCAACCATAATCCTTTTGTCACAGGCTGCCTCGGCTTAAAGTGCTTGCGACTACGGATAATCATTCAATTAGTAATTTAGTAGGAGTACCAATTATATCACGTG
>Ga0247832_1004573_pt1 | contig 17120 bp, 19 predicted proteins | sample LaCruzMarch2015__10_FD_192407 | JGI IMG/M metagenome (GOLD analysis project Ga0247832, IMG submission 192407) | Freshwater microbial communities from meromictic Lake La Cruz, Castile-La Mancha, Spain - LaCruzMarch2015_4m | ecosystem: Environmental > Aquatic > Freshwater > Lake | place: Spain... | reverse complement strand
CAGAGTCATGCGATGGGACTGGATGGGTTCGAGGAGGAGAAGAACGATTAGAAGAACTACACAGGTATCTTCAGCAATCTACTGGAGGAGATAATAGACCACAATTACATTTGTTATGATATGTAACCTGTGTTCGTGAATGAAAACAAAAATGTGACTCCACCGCGCCTATGACTGCGATCCAATAAGTTGGGAACTTTAAACACTATGATAAACTCAAGAGCTAAAGGTGCAAGGGGTGAAAGGCAGTGGCGAGATCAGCTTAGAGCCGAAGGCTACACTGCTAAACGAGGACAGCAGTTCGCGGGAGGACAAGACTCGCCAGATGTAGTCTGCGAGGAACTAAAAGGTAAACTGCACTTTGAAGTTAAGTGTGTGCAGAATCTAAATTTAGATAAGGCTTGCGAACAGGCCGAGCGAGATGCTAATGGCATTGCTTGGTGTGTCGCGCACAAAAAAAATAATAAGAACTGGAAGGTAACAATCCCTGCTGACCTGTTCTTCAAACTACTAAGGGATGGAATAGATGGATTATGAAAACAGGACTATACTCAAATATTAACGCAAAGAAAAAACGCATCGCCGCAGGTAGCGGTGAGAAGATGAGGAAGGTTGGAAGCAAAGGCGCACCAACTGCCAAAGCATTTAGACAATCAGCAAAAACTGCAAAGAAAAAGTAGTTATAACAAGTTTAGGGAGTTTACAAAAACCTTATAATATGGAAAAGAGATTCGCAAAAGTAGTCAAGAACCCAAAGACAGGAAGGACTAAGACTGTGAAGTTTGGTCAAGCTGGTAAGGCTAAAGATGGAGGGGATCGGATTCGACCCGGAACAGCTAAAGGAGATTCCTATTGCGCCCGATCAGCTAAGATCAAAGGTGACTGGAAGAAAGACCCAAACTCCCCAAACAACCTCTCGCGTAAGAAGTGGCGTTGCCGAGGCAGCAAGTCGATGAAAGCTAAATGAATTGTCCGAAATGTAAATCACCTACTGAAGTCATCAATAGTAGGAAAAAAAATGGCACAGTAGTAAGGAGAAGGCTTTGCTCATGCGGGGAAAGGTTCTCAACCAAAGAAGTAATTACTACTTCAAGGAGAGTTACATTACCATTAAAAGCACTATCTATGACTAAATCAGTAGATGGGCATTGGACAATAAAAGTAGATAAAAACACACCTGATTGGGCAAAGAAGATGTTAATTAACCTATGAGTATCGTTAACGATAATATGAAAACACAACTACAACTGGAATACGAACTGGAAGACGCAAAGCAATCTTTAAGTGTTGCACTTGAAGAACTCAATCACTGGAAAGAATCCCTAAAACTCATAGGAGAAACACCAGAACAGGTATATGAATCGTGGCGCATCCGCCATATCAAAATGTTCAAATACATTCGCCTTATGACGGCATGGCGCAGTAAATACAATAAGACTTTAGCATACAACTTTTGCACATGAGCATCATATAAGACCTGTCAATAGATTTTTATTGACATACAAAATACCAGTTTTTATGGGAAGAGGGGTATTACGATTGGGCCTTCCACCGGTTGGGTGTCATGGGGAGTCCCCCGGTGGCCTCGGTCTCTCTAAGAAAAAAGAGATTCCTTCCATCGCTGTATGACGATGCATCAATTGTCAACAAAAAATATCAAGATCCCTTCCATCGCTGCATGACGATAGAAGACTCGTCAAGAATATTCTCATTCTTTTCCTGGCTGAAAAATTATCGGACACGATAAAAGAAAAGAGTGAAAGACCCTTGCCATTTTTAGACAAAAATGTATCTTAAAGGCTCAGTCACAAACCAAACAAACCAAACAAACCATGACCTCAAACCAAACAAACCAACCAAACCAACCAAACGCTGAACGCCAGGCTGCCGAATTTACAGCGTCAACAAATCTCTGGAGGGCAGCCCTCCGTATGGAGGGCCTCGGTGAGGCGGTCACCGAGGCTGAAATCGACATGGTCAGTAGAGCCATGTCGATCCTGGCCCAAGAAGGGATAGAATTCAGAGCTTGCGAGAATGACAAGCTGATGAATTTAATATCGATTTCCTTGCTGGCGAAAATCTTCCCTAACAAGGGGAGCCTCTCGGTTGAGGAATATACGGAATACCTACTGGAGCAGGTGGAGTAAAAACAACAAACAACAAAAACCAAAAATGAACGACAAACATATAAAAACATAAGTGCCGCCGCACAGGCTTTAAAAGAAAATAACACGAAACTATTGACCTGCGCGGGATAATCTGTTAGGCTCTTAATAGTGAACGGGGAACGTCCCGCTTCACAATTGATCTCTGAAAATTTGATTTTTACTTTTAGCTTTCGGCAATCAGTCGGTGATGCGTCCATTATGGCAAGGCTTAGACCTTGATTGATTCACAATTGAATTGATGCGTTTGACCGATTGATAAACCGAAAGTTAAAATAACATGAAAGCAGTAAACAAAGCAGTGAAAGCATCCGTCAGCGTAGTTAGTGAACCTGTGGCAATCGATCAGATGTTCAAGCGGAATTCGCTTGGCTATCTTGAAAGTGGAAAGTCAATTGACTTATCACTTGAGGATGCCGTTGGCTATGTGGTTAGCAAATTGGACGCTGGCCAGTCGGCAATACGCGATGCGATTCTCTTTTCTGCCTGGGTATTTAAGAATAAGCCAGAGGAGCAAAGCAAAGCCTACGCTGAGCAACTCAAAGCCCGCTGGAATGGATCGACAACAGTTAACTTGATTTCAATCTCCAAGCTTCTTCCTTCATTAGAGGCGAAGGGGCTTGCGATTGATCAAGTGCGTGACCTTTATGGCTTGCGCGATTGTGGCAAGCTTCTCAGAAGCGAGAATCCACAAGAAGCGGTCGCTTTATTAAATGCTGGAGAATCGCCCCGTGCAGTTCAAAAGAAACTGAATCCAAGCGATGCGCCAGTAAAGCAGGAAAAGACGACAAGCGCGCCCGTTGTCGTGAATATCACAGAGCAGGCCGACAACATGGAAACCCTCATCCTGTCCTATGTGGACAGGTATGCCAAACTTGGTGAACATGAGGACAGACTGAAGTTGACGAGACAGATCATTGCAAAGATGGCTATTGGTAATTATACCTTCCTGCCATCTGATGCGGCGAAAGCAGTAGAAACATTGAAAGCTAAAAAGTAAAATGGAAAAGGACAAATTGATAGAAGCTTTTCTCATAAAGCTTCTCATATTTACCTTCTTGATGGCCATATTGGTCTTCATGTTAGCGTAGTCAAAAATCGGGTGACATCTTCGGGTGTCACCCCTTTTTTGTGCCGAAAAATAATCGGCCAATTGCCGGGTTCAGTTCGTTGACTCTTTCCCCTCTTCCTCTTCATTATCGTTTACGATAATTCCTTCCACTTGTTGCCCGTTTTCCTCTTCCACATATTGCGTGGATATTACTTCCACCTCTTCCGCTTTCTGTGGGCCAGTCATGTGCAAGCTGATCATTGCATTCACGCTCATTGCCCGTTTGTCTCCAACATTTTGGTCATCCAAGCCAAGTGTCCTCCTCGCCGTTTTGTCTAATTCCGATAGCACTTCCAAGCGTTCTTTCTGATCTTTGATGTTGCCTAACTTCTTTCTGGCAACTATCTCCCCTCTCTCTTCACTCACTTGTTGGAGCATGAAGCGCAGATGCTTCTCCGTCTCGTCCCTCATCGCCTCTATTATCTTCTTCTCTATCAGGCCAGTAGATTGAACTCGGATCAATTCCCTTTGCTTAGACCACTGACCCTTGATCATCACATTCTTCACATAGAACTTTGAAAGGCCGATGAACTCTGGCAGTTTGACTATATCGGTGATCTCATTCCCTTGAATGTATAACGCTCGCACCTTGTCCATGTCCCACTTCCTTCTTCCTCCAAAGCTCTTTCTCATCGCGGAAAAGTAGCGTATCGTTTACGATAAATCAATAAAATTATTTTGACTTAATGTAAAATAAATACATATAACTATTGACAAAGTAGGGGACTTGTGGTATACTTATTGAAGGTCGGGGAAGAGAGTTTCCACTGACCAATTGATCATTCACATTTTAGGTTTTCAGTTTCGGTTTTTCGTGTGCCGTTGGCATTATCGTAAAAGATAATGTCAGCGGTGTAATGCAGCTTGGTTATCGTGTCCGATAATCATGTGCGAGCAATCTCGCCAACGGTGACAAGCCCGTAAAGCACAACGCAAATGCAGAGTCATAACACACGAAACAAATGAAAAATTATGACTACTAAAACTATCGTATCCGATAAAGGTAACAAGTATACCATTCCCGTCATGTCTGCCGATGAGATGCAGGAGGTAATGTTCGGCTCAATCGGTGGTCGCGGATGGTGCTTGACCTGCGGTGAAGAGGTCGATGGTGTCGAGCCAGACGCTCGCAAGTATGTTTGCGAATGCTGTGATAAACGCACAGTCTATGGCATCGAGGAACTATTAATGATGGACTTGGTAATTATCAAATAATATGCCAAGCGAAATCTACATCAAGTTAAGCACTTGCCTGATTGTTAGTATCCATCGCTATTGGAAGTGGCGGAGGGATGCTTATTGGAGACAAGTTATCAGAGACAACATCGCAGCACTGCGATATATCCGCAGTATTTAGCCACTCTGCTCTGTTATCGTTCACGATAGCAGGGCAGCAGGCTGACTACAACCAGTCGGTAAAACACGAAATGTATATTATACATGAAACCAGTGACATTGTAGTAATCGCTACAAGAAACAGTAAAAACCGCAAAACAGGCAACAGCGTTCAGATATGGATCATGGATGCTCGGATGCACCCTACAGAGTCTCGTAAGGGGCCAGACGCAGACAATCAATGCAATGGGTGCGAGTTTGCATCCAAGCAGGGATGTTATGTGAATGACAATCCTCTTGGTGCGATGTGGGGAGCGTATCAGCGGGGTTCCTATAAATATCTATCTATGGGAACACGCGAATGGTATGACTTCTTCTCCGTTCCCTATGTTAGGTTCGGCGCATATGGTAATCCCTCCCACATTCCATTGGAGATGGTTTACGATATCGCCAAACTTGCCAAGCGTATCACAGGATACTTCCATGATTGGCATTCTATGCCAGCACCTCTTGCAAAATTGTATGGTAGATACTTTATGGCTTCTACCAATAATAAGAATGTGGAGTATGCCAAAAACCTCGGATTGCGAACATTCACTGTCAGCGAGACTCCTCTCGTTAACGATATTGAATGCCTCGCAGATTCCAAGGGGCTTTCATGTGCAGAGTGTGGATTGTGCGATGGTAACTATCGCCGCTCATCCCTTCCTTCCATCTGGATCAATCCTCATGGATATCAGAAGCGTAAGGCTATGGAGGCTATGGCATGAGCGTGAGGCAACTCCTCATCCTTATTATTGTCTTTGAACTATTTGTTGCCGCCGCAATTATATGCTCGAAATAAGTAAGTTCAAAGCAAGGAAGCTCTTCAATGCCATTCCTGTCAAGCAAGTCGGCGTTGTCCGCGCCACCACTCCCAAGAAACAAACTGTCACCATCATAACCAAGAAAGACAAACAAGTACTTCGCGTATGTGACGGTAAGTATTGGGCGTAGTCAGACACTCTGGTGTTATCGGAAACGATAATGCCAGCAGTCTGCTTACATAGTGTAAGTGGAGAAACAGAAACACAAAACCAAATGCAAACATACTACAGAAAAGAAAACGAACAGTTCATCGTAACCTCAATTGGTTCTGAGGAAGCAATTGCAATCCTTATTGGATCAGCAGTCACCAATGCAGTTAACAAGGTAAATGACATCATCATCAATGAAGTCATCTCCCGTGTTAAGGATGCGGTCAGTGATGCTAATATCCAAAGCAGGGTAGCATCACATTTAGAGACAGTAGGTATTAGCGACATCGTTGATGAAGCTGTGGGTAATGCAGTCAGGAATTACGATTACGATGGTGTAATCGACAATGCGTTAGATGGTGTAGACATCGACGAGATGGTTACAGACAGGATCAACGATCACCTCGGAGATTGTAACATCAAAATAAGTATCAACTAATCAGACACGCTGCTCATCCTCGCGGGTGGGCAGTAGTCTGGTTATCGTTTCCGATAATCGGTAAACACGAAACATTAAACTAATAAATAACATGACAAGAGAAGAATATTTAGAATTAAAAGTGTATGATGAACATGAGTATATCGACGTAGAAGATGCTACTATCGAGATGCTCGATGATGATTATAACTTCAAATCGTTAGGTGGCCCGTTCACCTATATTTCCGCTGGTGATGTTCTGAAAGAATATGACTATACTGCCTTCCGCGAAACAATGAATAACTATCAGGATTCAATGATCCGCGATGGTAACTGGATCGAGTATGACGATAATTGCTGGCTTCCAGAAGTTCAGAAGTTTATTGATGATATCAAAGAAGCTATCAAGAATGTTGATCCCTTCCAAGTGACAGGGATCGAGCATCCGGGTTGGTATTACTATGATGATATGTCTATGTCTCAAGGCCCGTTCAATTCACCCGAAGATTGTTACAATCACGCTTGTCCGTAACCAGACACTCTCCTCATTATCGTTCACGATAGTGGGGAGCAGTCTGGTAGCATAGTGCTATTGGTAAACACGAAACACATATGAAAATAGATGAAGCATCGATAAAAACATACGCAACTAAAGCACAGGCTTTAGTTGCCAAGCAAAAGTTAGACACAGGCACATATTACCTCTCACATGGGGAATATGCGCGTCCCAGCTATCGTGTCCGCAAGATGCGGGCTGCGGCAGAATACTACATCCGCGGAGAGTATTTTTATTACTCTAATACATTTTTCGCGGCGCAATCTGGCCCCTTGCGGGAATATTATCAATGAGTGCTATCGAAAAAAATCACGCTACTTGCCTTCCACCAGAGGCATACATTCACATTTGGAAGAAAGCTGAAAAGCCAGAACTTCCAAAGTTCAAATCAACATACACTCCTGTAAAGAAATGAACATACAAGCATTACTTGATACAGTTGAGTTCTCTCAACCCATGTCCACTTCAACCAAGCGTGGCCCTCGTCTTCTTCGGAAGGCGAGCGTCACCTCGGAATTTTGGGATATGTATAGAGATGACAAGGATGAATACAAACAAGCTATGGGCCAACTCGGTCTCCAACTTTCCAAGTTTAGAGATCAGTGGGAACTTGCTTGGTGGTCGCGGGAAGATTTATCGTTTCCGACAATCTCCTCCTCACCAGAGAAGGTAGAACCGGAAGTGAAGTATGATCTTCCTCCACTCCTGTATCCAGAAAAGTTGTTTGAGTATCAGCTTACTTCTGTGCAGTATGCCATGCGCTCCATGTCTAAATACAATCGTGCATTGCTTGGTCATGGCACTGGAATGGGTAAGACTGCTATTGCTCTTGCTGTGTCCCGTGAGCGCGGTAGGAGGGTTGCTGTGATCTGCCCCAAGCCCATCACCACAGACTGGCATAGGCTCGCCAAATACCTTGGCGTAGAAACCTACGAGGTTTGTGGTTGGGAATGGGTCAAGACAGGCAAAAGTAAGATTGGTAGGTGGACAGATTCAGACAAGCGAGAGTTTGCATTCATGCTTCCACCAGATACCGATCTGGTCTTCGATGAAGTCCATCGTGCCAAGGCTCAAGGTAATACACAAAATGCCTTCATACTTCGCGATTCTGTAGTTCAGAATGTTCCCACCATAGCATTATCGGCTACGATAGCTGATGATCCTACAAAGATGTGGGCCTTGGGTCAGTTCCTCGGTCTACATCAAGGTGGTAAGGATTACTTCCGTTTCCTCAGTGGGAATGGATGCGTCAATACCCAGTTCGGTATGCAGTTCAGAGGTGGCAATAAGATACTCAAAAACATTCATGGCCGTATCTTCCCGGATCGTGGCAATCGTCTCAAACCATCTGATGTTGGTAGTGCCTTCCCAGAGACACTCATCCAAGCCAGAGCGTTTGATATGGATACTGCCCGTGATATCGCTAAAGAATACGATGATCTACTCATCAGAGTTGAAGAGATCAAGATGCAGGAGAATGCCGCTTCATCAATGGGTGCTGTCCTCGCAGAGATGACCCGCGCCCGTCAGAAGATCGAACTCTTCAAAGCACCAGCAGTCTGTGCTATGGTCAAGGACTTGATCGAAGAAGGTAACTCGGTGTTCATCGCAGTCAACTTCACCGAGACACTGAAGTTCATGGAAGCAGAACTCAAGACTACTTGCACCATTCGCGGAGGTCAGAACGATATTACCCGCAGAGGAAACATCGACTCTTTCCAGAATGACAAGTCGCGAGTCATCATTGGTATTATACAAGCCTGTAGAGAGGGCTTGAATCTGCAAGACCTCAACGGCAACTTCCCCCGTGTTGCTTTGATCATGCCTACCTACTCGGTGTTCGACCTCAAGCAAGTCTTAGGTCGAGTCCATCGAGCGGGTGGGAAGTCCAAGTCTATTCAGTATCTCATCTACGCCGCTGGTGTAGACATTGAGGAGTCAGTATGCAGTTCGCTTGATGCTAAACTCAAGCGGATGGATACCCTCATGGATGGTGAGGTGGATGGAACAATATCAGTAGCACCGAAGCAATTAACCTAAAAACAAATAGCCCACAGGGAATAAAATCCCTGTGGGCTTTTTTGTTGTTATCGTTTCCGATATTTACGGAATGAAAAGAAGCGGTTGGTTATCCTTCTCTTCCTCTTCCTTATCGAATCGCTTGCGGAACTGAGCATTCTGATAATACATAAATGCCAATTCCAGATACTTGATGCACTCAAACCCTTCGCCCTTGCGGGATTCTGATTTGATTACCATCATGCTTGCGGTATGCAACAGGCTTGCCATTGCATGGACTCGTTCGTTTAGTGTCTCGTCGGCTGACTTGATGAAGGTAAATGCTTCCATCACCGATTTCGAGGTTTCGTTTTGTTGTGGTTCTGACATAAATTATTGTTCTTTCAAGAATTTCATCCAATTTTCTTCAGCGGGATCAAACCATGATTTGTCAGACAGGTCGATCAAGAGTTGGTGTTCCTGCACTTCCTCTGGCATCGTCCGCACGATCTCGGAGTTAGAGAAGTTGCCGACATTGAGGAGTAGGAAGCGATGACCCGCTGGCTTGTCGTCTTTACCTTGCTCACTACGCACTCGGTTCCTAACCTCAGTCGAGGATAGCTTCTCTGTCTTCGCGGCCTCAAGAAGCTCATTCTGCTTCTTGGTGCTTTCTTCCCCAAAGTTAGCATTCCCAATCTCACGATAGACTGTGAATGGTAGCGTAGCGTCACGCATTTCTGCTGTGAATACACGGCAAGCACGGGCGTATCCAGAGACTGTGCTGTAGCTCTTCTTGAAGTTAGAACAGAGTTGGTTGACTACATCCTCATGCCCTGCGTACTCCAAAGCTACCACTGAATCTCCGATGATCCATTGTGCGCCCGACTCCAGAGTCAAACCGAAGGCGAATGCTGCCACCCAATCCTTCATCTCTACCTTGCCGCGAGGAACGCACTGAGTCATCCCCGCGCCGATATCAAACTTCTGGGTAAAGGAAGATAGCTCAAGCCCATCCTTCACACTCTCCACAAGAGTCAAAGATTCGTTCTTTGGTTTTTCTTCTACAATTTCTTCTGCTGTAATGTCGATCAGCTTGTCAATGTTTTTCGGGTCTGCATTGATTCCAGCCAAGCGTTCCTCTTCCATCTCTTGCGCCATCTCCCAGTCTGCTGACATCTTCTCATACATCTCAAGCATCTCATCTGGTGCATCGTCGTCTAAGTATTCGTTCTTCTGGAGTTTCGTCCACGCCTTCTTGATGTGGGACTCTGTGATGTTGATACCCTGCCATTCGGTTTTGGAAAACTCCAGCATTTGGATGAGGTATTTTGACAAGGGGACGAGAACGCCCTCTTGAGTTGGACTGAACAATTCTAATTCTTTCTTTTTCATTTTAGTGTTATTTGGTTAGGTGTTCTGGGGAGAACAGAATCAATATGGAATCTCGTCAGCGTCCTCTTCAACAGGAGCGTCGAGGTTGAAGTCTTGCGCGGCTTGCTCTACGCACTTGGAGAATGGAGTTGTGAACCCTTTTTCCAAGTAATACTGGTAGAGTTTAGTAAGGTCTTTCTTGCCAATCTCACCAAGTTTCTCACCCTTGCGTGACCCACTTGGGACGATAGCAGATGCCCAATCTTTTGGATCGAGTTCTGCTGGCTTCTCCACTTTAGGTTCAGACTTTGGTTCTGACTTGCTGATGGAGATTCCTTTCCGGTTAGCTTCGATGAAGACTGACGAGACATACGCCCGAAGTGTCTCCTCATCTGTGATCTTTCCAAGGTATGCCATGCGGACAAGGCTATCAATGTATTGATGCGTCTCTACGATCTTATCCAATGACTGCTCTGGATTATCGGAAACGATAGTCTTGTCCCATTTGAGTCTTGTAGGAGAATCTACACGGGCAGGCTCCTCACTTGGCCCATCGTATTCGATTTTGGCCGAGGCTGAAACCTTTATGACTTGGTTGTGAATCTGCTGACCATCTTTGTTTTTGAAGGATTCCTCCTCCAAGGTAACTCCGTTCAGCCCATGCTTGCCGCGAGTCGAGGAGATCGTTACTTCCCTCCCCTTTGCGGAATCAGGTTGAGTGTTGTTCCACAGGGCTAATTTATAGCTTTGCCCGTCTACTTCGATCTCGCCATTTTGGATTGTGTAGGGGCCGTATTGACCATCCTTCTCCTTCTCTGGAAAGAGTTTGGTGATCTTCCCCGTTACTTTCTTGATGATGTCTTTGGGTTCTAAACCCTCTAATTGATTACTCATTTGATTTGTATGTTGCTTTGTAGTAGTGGCAGAAGGGGGCTACCGAGCAATAACGCTCGCACCGGATGTTTCCCCCTGCCCGTGTTTCGATTGAGTGTTTCGCGCCATAGGTAGGAAGTAGATTTTGCGCTTCCTCCAATGTCTCGCACACTTTTGCTGCTCTCTTATTACCATCTTTTTTAATGGCAAATGTATCTGACTTAGCCCAACGCTCCTTTGGTTCGCAAGCTGGAATGGTATCGTCTGGCATTGTTGCCGCCGCTTGGTGAAGTTTGATCCTCTCCGCTGCGTAACGGACTACCTCGCTATCATCCCACAATGGTATGTCAACGATGTGAACCGCACACTGCGGATACTCTTTGTCATACTCAGCCTTGCTCGCTTGCCAGTCCCGAAGGATGGCGACGATCTGACCTTTCTTGACTTGGTATCCGTATTCCCTCCAGAGCATCGCGTTGAGGTTGATTTGAGCCTCCCATTCTGATTTCCCTCCGAGGAGGAAAGAGAATACCGAGGTTACTTTGAAGTCAGAGATTACTTGATTGCCTGTTTCATACAAGTCAGTCTGACCTGTGAGTGTCCAACCATTTATCTCTTTGTAAAGACGCTTTTCAGTCATCTCTTCCTCTCCTCCAGCCAATTCAAGAACCTTGTGAACCGACTGACCGAGCAATGCCCACACCCTATCGGATGCGTCTTCTACAATCTGGTCGTTATACCTTTTCTTGAGTTGGTTAATTTTCGGTGGGCCGATTAAGGTAGTCACCGATATGTCTGCCTTCTTGGTTCCTGCCATATACCCATCATGGGACAAGGCACGGAACATAGGTGCTGGCAAATCGTGATTATTCGTTATCGTCATTGTCTTAGTTTCGGTTAGGGTCTATTCCATCTCTCATATCGCGGCGAGCGCATTCGTAGAGAAAGTTTTCCTCTCTCTCCTCTTCGATCTCACCAGTGAGATCGTAAGGTTCCTCTTCCCCATCGTTACAGGCGAGGCTCATTTCTGGTAGCAATTAGCGAGGAGTTCGGAAACTCCACGAAGGTGGTCGCCTTGTTTAACAACTGAAGCAGCGTTCGGGAGATTGCCCAAAAGGAATTTCCCATCTGATGCAGCAGAAGCGATGAGAAGGAGATAAATCTCTTTCTGAAGTAAGTTGTCTTTCTGAACAGGTGTTGCGTTGACGATAGGCTCGTCTGGTTTTTTTATTGTAGGTGTATCTTTCATTAGTTTTTTGTGGACAGGGGTTGTTCCGTTCACAAGATAGATACTATCAAATTTCCGATAATCGTCAATAGTTTTTTATTATTTTTATGAAAATAATTTTATCGGTAACGATAACAAAAAACGCACCCCCGAATACTCAGAGGTGCGTCTCCTAATGAATAACACAAAACAGCAACAAGCTGCTGAAGTAGATTACATCAGCCTCACTGAATGTCAAGGGGAATCTCTAACCTGTCTTGCAGGTCTTCTTTTACCTCTCTACGGATGATGCGAATCTCGGTGCTGAGTAGGTCTTGAGCTTCATCAATTGGTAGCTCATCCAACTCATCCGATACCTCAACAATTCTTTCGCGCATCAATGGCCCTGCCTCTCTTATAAATTGCAACTCCTGCTCCTTTGTCATCCTCTTCCCATTGTCCCATGACAAACTGGCATCCCAAGATGGAGGAGTCAGATTGTTCCTATACATAACTTCAAAGGCAGGGTCTGGTTGCTCAGTCGAAACAATACGACCAACTACACTTGCCAACCGCCTTCCAAATCCCTCTTCTCTTACAGCAGATGGGAACTTGGCATCGTCGCCAAAGTAGTTCACATCCTTGTTCAAGAAGTTAACTGAGCCGGGAAAATCTTTTAGGAAGTTAGATAGGTAATCTCCGCCGATTGCTTTGTCTTCTGTGTAGAGTTTGTTGATGTCTCGGAATACACCAGGAACTGCCATACGGGACAAGATTCCTCCAACCACTTGTGTTCCCTTCTCAACTGGATTCTGAGATTCTTTAAACTCTAATAGATCAGCAAGACCAGTAAGGAATGATTGGTTCAATACAGCTACAAATCCAACAGAGAATGGAGCAGTCAGAACACTTGCAGCAAGTTTACCGATGTCTTCAGATTGAACCTTCTCCCCCTTCTTGTTCATGGATTTAATCTCCTCTTGAAGCATGGCTCCCATCGCCAGCGGAATTACAAGTGGGGTTGGGAGGTATGAAAAGTATGTATTACCTACCCTTACAGAATACTTTTGCCCACCCCGTTGCTGCCAGATTTTCTTTTGACGAGGGTCTTTCGGCCCTTCAGCGTAGAACTGGATATATGGACGCTCTTCCTGATCTTCCTCATCACCACCTGTGAGTGCTTGGATAATGAAAGGAACTGCCATCGCCGCAAGACCAATGAAACCCTTGATCTGCATTTCCATTTGTTTCTCTGCACTACCCTGTGTGAAGGGATCATTTACCCCTCGTCTCTTCGATCCAATCAATCTTATTTGACTGAAGACTGGGGTGTAGTTGATGAACTCATTTGTCACATTCGCCACAACATTTGTGAATGGGATTACGAATTTAGTTGCTGGATACTTTCCAAGAAGAGAGTTTACAAAGTTGGCTAACAGACCAAATAACCCTACAGGTTGTTGGTTGAATGCCGTCTCAAGGGATGCTTGCTCCGCAATAGCTCTTCCTGTCTCATCCAATCTTTGCTCGCGATAGATTTCGTTTGCTCTGATAATTATCTCTTGCTCTTTCTGTTTACCTGTAGCGTCTGATGAAAATAGTTCTGATTCAGCCTGACGCTTTGCCATGTCGAATCCTTCCCTACTGAAGTCTGCTGCTCCAATCTGAGCGGCTTTAGCTTCGTATGCCACCTCTCTCAAGAACATATCAGTTGCTCTCAAGACTCGCATCAGTTGCCTTGGGTTTACATTCTTCAAGGCCGTATTCATCCAGTCAGGTAGGAAGTTAATCTTCCCGTCACCGAAATTCGTAAGGTAGTAAACAATCTTTGGAGTGTTCTCTGGAGTGGCACTCTCAAGCACATTGGTCTTCGGATACTTTGCCCTCTTCTCATCCTGCATACCGGATGGGTTTAGCCCGTTCCGCATAACATACAGGAATGAATTCACCGCTGGAGACTTGCGCCCGTCAATGGCGTGATACATCGCTCTCATCATTGGGAAGAATGATTTAGGTTTGTAGAGTGACCATACCGCTACATTCGCCATGAAATTGCTCGCGCCAGACAAAGCGTTGATTCCTTGCGTGGCTACCTGTGAAAGCAAAGAGAAATACCAATAGCTTGATAGGATATCTCCAGTAGTAAACTTGGACTTCTCCATCAATGCCCGTCCCATCTTCTCCTCTTCAATACTACGGATAACTCCGGGTGGTAGTTTGGATATTCTATCTCCCCACTCACGAAGTGTATTTGTAAAATCAGCATCGTATGGCAGGAATCCTTTAGGAAAGTCATGCGTTTTACGGAATGCTTCGTAGACTCCTTCAGCATCCAACACACCCATGTTTGCCATCTCGATTAACTTCTGGAGGACAGTCCTCTGGTTGGTCTTTGGCTTGACCCCATTTGAATTTAAGATTTCTTGAGCATCCTTGATTGCGCGATCTACATTCTCACTTCTCTGCGCCAGCATAGCCTTCTCCATTTGAGTAGAGATAAGAGTAGCCAACTCGGTAGCTTGCTCCTTATCCATACCTACCTCAGTGATAATTCTACTGATCAATGCTTCTATGAAGTTTCCTTCGTCGCTTGTTGAGAGCTTACTGATGTCCTTGAGGTTCTTGATTGCTTTGAATTGTTCTTCAGCTTCCTCTTTGATTTTAGATGAGAGGAGGGGTTTAGGTATCACCTTGCCTGTCTTCTCATCGATTCGAAATCCAAGTTTGTCTTGCAGGATTCTGCTTGTTTCCTCGTTCAGATACCTGTCTGTGTCTTGGATGAACTTTTCGATCAGTTCGTTTGATGCGCCAGTTCCTTGAAGCTCTGCCCGTATATGCTGCTTGACCGCCTCTTGGTTTACATTCCTCTGCGATCCAAGGTATGTGAAAAGGTCGGCAAACTTGTAATTTAAGAACTGCGCTGTGTCTTTGATTGCTTGTTCTCTCAATCCATCTGCCCATTCGTTTGAACGAAGTGCCGTAAACAATTCCGCAAAGTCGGCGTTGAATGCATCCCTACTCTGATACTTCTCTGCCATTCGGCTTGCCAAATCGTTCACGAAGGATTTGTAAGCATTATCGTTTCCGATAACTGCCTTGACCATCTCCATGTATTTCCCGCTACGCTTTCCTCTTTTGGGCTTTTCAACGCCAGCTTGTTCAATCCCAAGTTGTTTTGCAGCAGTAGCAAAGGACTGATACATGAACTTAGTAACATTATCGATGGAGAATTCCTTCTTGTTCATCCCAATCGATAGGATGTTCTGAACAGTTTGGTCTAATACCATGTTGGCATACTTGTCTTCCTTGGTATCGAAGAGTCCTGATGCAAACTGCAAAAGAATATCGGTGGTTTTAAGGTTCTGCTTCTTGGATACCTCTGCTCGGATAGCTTGGCGAACCTTCTCTGGATTCCTCTGCGCCATCTTGATCATCGATACTGCTTTCTTAAATACTTCTTTAGTATTGAAAACCTTATCCATCGACTTGCGCCGATCACCCCTGATAGCATTAGCCACATCATTGAATGAAGTATTGGTAGCCTTCGCCAAAGAACCCATCGAGTCTATGATCCCACGCTTGTAGGTTAAGATAGCCATTCCCGCACCGACAAGTTTACGCAAAACACGGGCATATCCTACAATTTGACCACCCGATTGTGCGGCTAACGCTATGTTTTGAGCTAATTTTGCTTCTACATTTAAAGCGTCCAAACGGAAAGAATCACGGGCAGTTGCCTTCATGCCTGAATCATCAACTTCTTTTCTGAATGCAGGAAGAAGTGAATAGATCATATCCATCAATACAAATCTTTCGTTCTGATCTATGCCATACCTTCTTTGTGCTTCCGCAGCATCCGTCCCAGCTAACCCTTGAGCTATATCAAAGAAGTCAGCATCTGGATTACCTCTGACAATCTTATTCAAAGCATTGTTTGCTTCAGTGAAGGAGTTGGATGTGAATAGATTTGCCGCCAGCGAGAACGGAGATATCAACGCTTGATTGTATGTCTTACCCTTCTTTGTAGTCCTTGATTTATACTCAGTGTATGCCTTGTTCTTCTTTGGCTTGAGCATTTCAACTTGAGCTTCCAAATCAGCGATCATCCTTGTTGTGATCTTCTGCATGATGCTCTGCCCCCTCTTGGAGATTGGTTCACCTTCTGGCGTTACACCAGCACGGGCGATGATTGGAGAAGTAACATCAAACCTCTGCGAGAGAGGGATTACATTGCCTGCCTCATCGTAGGTTACTGGGTCTGCTGACTTTACTTGTTCTGGATAAAATGAAATATAATCATTGGTTATATCATCAGCTCTTAATCCAGAGAATGAATCTTTTACATTTTGAATTTCAACTCCATCATATCCATTATCAAAAGCGTATTTAGCAATTTCGTCAGAAGACATTATGGTATTATTGAAATTTATTTTATTCCAAAGACTACCTTTTGCATCTACCACTAATGGGTTTTTGAAAAATAATTTAGCGGACTGAACAGTTGGCGTTGAAGGGTATTGTTTTATTTCCTCAACAATCGCTCCTTCTTTTTTTAGGTCATCTATAATTGATTCATTTGTTGTTACATTTGTAAATTTTCTTTTTCCTATTTTTTTATTACCACTATATTCATCAAGAGTTTGGGTATACCTCCATGCTTTTGTTCCTAATTGCGCTTTTGAAGATGGAGTTGTTTCTCCTTTATATTCTCCTCCCCGCGAATAATCAGTGGCTAAATATGGAGATGACGAAAAAAATGTAGCTTTAATGTTTTTACCAAATCCCAAAAATCCCTTTGTGCTTTTGGGGTATTGTGTCTGATATCCTTTTTGCCCTCTATAAACAGTTTCTTTATTTCCAGATGCCTCATCCACCATCTGTTGGGCAGTCTCCATATCCCCACTCTCAACTGCTGCAAGGTAGTCGGTGTCCATCTTAGGAGATACACCAGCACGGGCGATGATTGGAAATTCTCCGGGCAATCTATAGCGTTCCACTTGCCCCATTGGAAAGAGTCTAATCTTCTTTGCTTTGTTCCTTTGCGCCAAACCTTGATATTTTGGTGTATTT
>Ga0247832_1004564_pt1 | contig 17156 bp, 18 predicted proteins | sample LaCruzMarch2015__10_FD_192407 | JGI IMG/M metagenome (GOLD analysis project Ga0247832, IMG submission 192407) | Freshwater microbial communities from meromictic Lake La Cruz, Castile-La Mancha, Spain - LaCruzMarch2015_4m | ecosystem: Environmental > Aquatic > Freshwater > Lake | place: Spain... | reverse complement strand
GTATATTTGGTATTACAATCACGAAAGGATTAAAGCAAAATTAAAAGGACTGAGTCCCGTTGAGTACAGAAATCAGTCCTTATCTTTAAACCCAAATTAATGTCCAACATTTGGGGGTCAGTTCAAACAGCGTGGCTTTTTTGTGAATTTTTGCTGACTTACATGGTAATCCCAATCTCAAAGATAAAATCTAACTGCAAGTCTGACAGTTGTGCCTTGTGTGCAATCTCTTTTAAAAATGCATCTTCTCTATTAAATCTTTTTGTATTTTGCCAGGCTTGTTGGGTAGCGTTACTGGCATTTGCTAAGGCTATTTCCACTTTTGTAAGTGCATCAAAATAGATTAACGCCTTATTCATTTGTTGTTTTGTGATTTGCTCAAATGGTAAAAAATCTAATTCTGGCAGCCCGGGTAAGCTGTCATTATTCGTTTGATGTGAATCTTTAGGCTGGATTAAATGTTCCATCGCTGTAATTCCGTAATTTAAAAATATAAATCTGTTTATCACTTAACTATTTATCGGCAGGGTTTTTAAATTCTTTAGGCTTATTTGATTTTTTTATATAAAAAACCACATTGCGAAAATGCTGTTAAAAAGATAAAACGGAGGTAATTTATTGGTAGCGATTAAGAAGAGTAGCGACGATAGTACTTAAGTACTTTGGGGACGTATTGTTTTGTTTCTTTATAAGGTGGAATGCGGTTTTGATATTTAATCACTGCGCCTGGTCCTGCATTGTAGGCGGCCAGTGCAAGTTCTAAATCCCCATTAAATTGGCCCAGCAACTCACGTAAATATCTTGAGCCTGCCATCACGTTTTGCTTGGTGCTGTCCCTTTTGGTGTAGCCAAAGCGCATTGCGGTTGCTGGCATAAGTTGCATTAAACCATATGCGCCTTTATGTGATTTTGCATAACGGTTATGTTTTGATTCTGCTGCAATCACTGCGTTAATTAATGCGGGGTCTAATTTTGTTTCTTCTGCAGCTGCTATGACATCATTTTGATAGGGTAGTGATGCTTGTTTAATTGTGGTTTTTGGTGTGCTTTCAGCTAGTAATAAAGAAGAGTCTAAGGGCGTAGTATCTTCAATTACAATGGAGTTTGCGCCTTCTATAGCGTTACTCGTAATCGTAATTTCATCGATATTTGATGCGTCAATATATAAATCTTTAGCTTGCGCAGTGCTAGCGCACACTAAAGTAGCAAACAAAACAAAGAATTTTGACGCCAAATTAACCATAAACGTAGTTTAAATGATTTACCAGCGCTTTGTAACTCCCCCATTTGGACTATTGGTGCAGTAATAACTTGTAACTTAACGAATCTTCAAAATATTAATTGGCTTATTCGTTAAAAATCTTAAGCCTCTAAAGTATTTAGATTGCTATTTATTTGCTCGGCTAAACCTAATTGATGCTCAATAAGCAACTTATCAATTGTTTTAGGTCTAGAGAATAAATAACCCTGCCCATAGTCACAACCCATTTTTATTAACAAGTTTTTTTGTTGCGCAGTTTCAACGCCTTCGGCAATCACTTTCAGCCCTAATTTGTGTGCCATTACAATAATTGCTTCACAAAGCACCATATCTTCAGAATCAGAAGTTAGATTCTGAATGAACGACTTATCAATTTTAATATAATCTACATCAAGTTTTTTTAGGTACGACAATGAAGAATAACCAGTACCAAAATCATCTAATAAAAATTGAGCCCCTGCTTCCCTAAGGTCATTTAGTATTTTGGTTGTGCTTTTATTCACATCAAGTAAAAGACCTTCAGTAATTTCTATCCCAATACTATTCGAAGAAATTTTCAATTCTCTTAACAATTTTGGCCAGTGGTTTAATAAACTATTATTACCAAATTGCTTAGGAGAGACATTAAGACTGATTGAAAAATTGGAATCAATAGCTTTTTTCAATTTGGTGATATCTTCTAAAGCTTGTTTAAACACCCAGTCACCAATTTCGGTAATTGCGTTTGTCTCTTCGGCTATTTCAATAAATGCAGCAGGACTCGTTATTCCATTTTTGGGGTGTTGCCAGCGGATTAATGCTTCAGCTTTTACCGCCTTAATTGATTTCAGATCATAAATTGGCTGGTAATACAGCACAAATTCGTTATTATCTATCGCCGATTTTAAATCATTTGAAACATTTAGTTTGTGGGTAGCTAAATCCTGCATCGATTGAGCAAATGGTCGGAAGCAATTTTTACCATGTTTTTTTGCTTCATACATCGCCATGTCTGAATTTTTAATTAAGGTTTCAGCATCGATTGCATCATATGGGAACACTGTTGAACCGATACTTGATGTTATATTGATTGTTAACTGATTAATTTCAAACGTATCGCTAAGTGTTTTAACAAGTCTCATAGCCGTTTTTTCAATAAATGTATGATCATCTAAGTCAGTCAGGATGATTGTAAATTCATCACCACCTAGTCTATAAACCTTATCGGTTGACCGCACACAATGCTGCAAACGTTTGCCAACTTGCATGAGTAACAAATCACCAACAGTATGCCCATGCTGATCATTAACTTCTTTAAATGAATCAAGATCTATGTATATCAAGCCAAAAAGTTTGTTATTTCTGCGTGCAGATTTAGTTTCTAATTCCAAATCTTTATTAAACATCATTCGATTCGGAAGGTTGGTTTGCAAATCATAATGTGCTTGATGCCAAATTTGCTGTTGAGCCCTTATTGACTGAGCTTTTAATTTTTGTTTAAGTACATAAGCTCTAAAAAGTGTTACCCCAACCATTAGCACAAATAATGTCGCCGTTAGATATACTAATTTACTTGTTTTTTTGAATAGAGACATGTCCCAATTATTAAGGATTTCATTCTTTCTTGGCTCAAGTGCAATAAATGATTTATTTAATATTGATTGTAAAATCGGCCAATCACTCCTAACAGCCATGGTAAGTTCTGTTTCAATTGGTGCATAACCTACCTTTTTTAAAAAGCTAATACCTTGTAAATTGGCTTCATAATCAACAACCATTTCATTACCGATATAGGCATCAGAATTTCCGTTATCAATTTCATTAAATGCTTCTTCAATAACATCCGTTTTAATTAAATTAATGTATGAAAAATCTTTGCTTAATAAATTAGCCAACTGGCCACGTCCAAATATAGCAACTCTCTTTTCATTAAGGTCTTCTATTTTATTAATGTTTTTATCGTCTTTATGCACGTAAATTGCATACGAAAATTTCAGAATTGGGTCGGTGAGTAAGTATTTTTTAGAATCCACAATATTTGGATTGGCGACTGATGATAGAATATCTGCCTGTTTTGTCGAATTTTCGTCAATATTGAACATTTTGAAACGCACGCCAAGTTCAGGTTCAAGTGCGTGTAAGTAGTCCATGGTAAAACCACGGAATTTTTTCTTTTCAGATACAAACTCTACTGGTTTCCAACTATGTTTTACCCCAACAGTAATTTCTTTATGCTCAGCTAACCATGCCTTCTCCTCGCTTGTTAAATCAAGGGATAACTTAGAAAGGTATGAATTGGTAGAAGTTACATTTTGGCCTTTACTTAACACTTGTGTTGGGCAGATTAGTGTCAAAACCAAGGTAAGTATTTTAGTTGTTTTTAATAGATTTAAATGTGACATTAGATTTAATTTAAACGCTTTTAAGTAATATTTAATTTATAGTTACAAGATACATTGCACTTTGTATGCCAAATATGAAGATGACTTAAAAATTTTTAATTAAGTAAAATCATGAGCCCACTTTACGCAATGCGCATAGGGTTGATTTTAAAAGTGCGCGCATAATGCAATACATGAAGCGAATCATTGTGAGACGCCAAATTAAAAAGGAAACTTATCATGTGGACAACACCAGCAGCTACTGAAATGCGTTTTGGCTTTGAAGTAACAATGTACGTAATGAACAAATAAGTTAAAGCGTTTTTAACTTAAAAACCCAGCTTTATGCTGGGTTTTTTGTTTATATACTTACTTAATATGTTATGTCACAAGGAACAAATGTTTCAATTCTTAATCCTAAACTTGTTGCTTACTTAGTTACTGCACTTAACAATTAATCCATGATGACAAATTTTATATTATGAAAAAACTGATTACTTTTTTGTTGGCGCTAATTTTAATCGTTACAAACCAACTGGCTGTTGCCACGGGTGTTTTTGAAAAAAACTTTACAGGTACGCAAAAAGAATATTTCTTAAATGGCAAACCTAAGTACGAAGTTAGCGTGATTAAAGGCAAGAAACAAGGCTTGGAAACATTTTGGTATCCTAACGGAAATAAAAATATCCAAACCAACTATGTGGATGATTTAGAAGATGGTGTTTGGTACCAATGGTTTGAAAGCGGAAAGCTAAAACTAGAAGCAAATTATAAAGCAGGACAAGAGCATGGTAGCTTTAAGCGCTGGCATGAAAACGGACAATTAGCTGCCGAAACACAATTTGTACAGGGCAAAAAAGAGGGCGTAGAAACCGCATGGAATAAAGATGGTAGCGTTAGATATAAAACTACTTATGTCAATGGCCAAGAAGTTAAAGAATAATATTCTGTTCTTAGAGATTATATTTTTTAATGACACCTCTATCTTATAAGGGCAATAAAAGTAGTTTGCCCAGTAAATTATGCGCGCAATGCGGATTAACGATGACTTGGCGAAAATCGTGGGCCAAAAATTGGGATGCTTTAAAATACTGTTCAGACAAATGTCGCGCGCAAAATAAAAGTAAAGCATGACTCGTCATCTGATATTAATATTGGGTGATCAACTGAATCTGGATAACCCTGCCCTAGAAGACTTTGACGCCACGCAAGACGCCATTTTAATGGTGGAAGCGAGCCATGAATCTACACAGGTATGGAGCCATAAAGCACGCATTGTGCTATTTTTATCTGCCATGCGGCATTTTTATGATGCCCTTGCAGCCCAATATCCACGAGGTCTTCAGGGCAGTTATTTAAAGCTTGGTTCGCATGATTTTGCGACTTTAAAAGAAGCTTGGGCGCAGCAAATTGCGGTATTAAAACCGCAAAAAATCATCATCTGCGAGCCAGGTGAATATTGCCTCGAGCAAGATTTAATTGCTGTGTGTAAACAAACGAATACACCTTTAGTGATTCGCGATGACACGCACTTTATGTGTAGCAAAGCCGATTTTAAGCATTATGCAACAGGTAAAAAAGAACTGCGGATGGAGTTTTTTTATCGCCAAATGCGTCAAAAATACAATGTTTTAATGCAAGGTAAAGAACCAGTTGGCGGCGCTTGGAATTACGATGCAGATAATCGCAAAGCATTTGGTAAAGCTGGGCCGCAAAACGTACCTGCTGCGCCACATGTCAATATCGATGGGCTGACCCAAGCGGTGATGGATGATGTTGAAAAACACTTTGCTAACCATCCGGGGAGTCTAAACCACTTTATTTGGCCAACCACGCGTGCTGAGGCACTTCTATTTTTAGATGACTTTATTGCAAATAAGCTGGCATATTTTGGCGACCATCAAGACGCTATGTGGCAGATTACAGACACGAGTCAAAGCCCGTATCTATGGCACTCGCTACTATCTACATCGCTTAATCTAAAATTGCTTAACCCGCGAGAGGTGATTGCTGCAGCGGTACAAGCTTACCAGCAAAAGCAACTCCCTTTGGCAAGTATTGAAGGATTTATTCGGCAAATTTTAGGATGGCGCGAGTTTATACGCGGCGTGTATTGGCTGGATATGCCGAACATGGCCGAGGCCAATCATTACCAACACACGCGCCTTTTGCCAAATTGGTATTGGACTGGCGATACGCACATGAACTGCATACGCCAAACCGTGCAAGATACGATGCAACATGGCTACGCACATCATATTCAACGCTTAATGGTGACGGGTATGTTTGGTATTTTGGCGGAAATTGACCCAAAACAAGTCGCTGCTTGGTACTTGGCGGTTTATGTGGATGCTGTGGAATGGGTAGAGCTACCCAACGTGGCTGGCATGGCCTTATATGCCAATGGAGGGCGCTTTACTAGCAAGCCTTATGTGGCAAGTGGCGCGTATATTAAACGCATGAGCAATTATTGTAGTGGCTGCAAATATAAACCAGAGCTTAAAACAGGCGAGACTGCATGCCCAGTTACCACGCTTTATTGGTACTTTTTAATAAAGCATTACGATACTTTTAGCCGCAACCCGCGCACCGCCTTAATGGCTAAAAATGTAGAAAGATTTAGCGTGCAAGATGTAGCAGCAGTGCAGGCTAAAGCCGACTATCTGCTTAATCATATCGATACTATTTAGATTGGTATTAAGTAAAATCATGAGCCCACTTTACGCAATGCGCATAGGGTTGATTTTAAAAGTGCGCGCATAATGCAATATATGAAGCGAATCATTGTGAGACGCCAAATTAAAAAGGAAACTTATCATGTGGACAACACCAGCAGCTACTGAAATGCGTTTTGGCTTTGAAGTAACAATGTACGTAATGAATAAATAAGCTTAATTGCTTAAACAAAAGCCCGCTAAGCGGGCTTTTTTGTTTATTTTTTTACGACAAAATTACCAATAATAAGATAGTCTAAACCTGTAGAAAAGAAACAGCGAATAGCGTCATAGGGGGATTCTACAATAGGTTCATCCATGATATTAAAACTGGTATTTAGCACTACTGGTACGCCTGAAAGTTTGCCAAACTCTGTAATCATTTTGTGGTAACGTGGATTAGTTTCTTTATTAACTGTTTGTGCTCTTGCTGTTCCATCCACATGAGTAATTGCCGGTAAAACACTCATCATATCGGTGTTTACATTACACACTTTTAGCATAAAAGGATCTTCAACGGTTAAGTCAAAATATTCTGAAGCGGCTTCCATAATGACTGAAGGCGCAAATGGGCGATATGCTTCACGATGTTTTACCTCTGCATTAATTTTGTCTTTCATTGTTTTATTGGTTGGGTCGGCGATAATACTTCTTCCTCCCAATGCTCTTGGGCCAATTTCCATTTTGCCTTGAAACCAACCTAAGATGCTTCCAGCATGCAAAAGCTCGGCTGTTTTTTGTTCTATATTGTCAAAAAATTCATAATTTAATTTGCATTCTTTTAAAATAGCTTCTATTTGCTGGTTTGAGTACTCTGTACCTAAGTAGGCGTTCATATGAGGTTCGGTACGAGGATTTTTTAAAATTGCATTATAGATATAATAAGCTGCACCTATAGATGTTCCATTATCCCCAGCTGCAGGCATTACATATAAATCTTTAAAACCGCTTTCTCTCACAATTCGACCATTCATGACACTGTTGAGGGATACACCACCAGCAATCACTAAGTATTCAGCTTTTGTTTTGTTATGCAGAATTTTGCAAAGCTCTAGCGCCACTTCTTCTAACCGGGTTTGAAAAGCTGCAGCAACATCCATATGGTGTTGCTCAAATGGTTGGCGAGGTAGGCGTTTTGGACCAAATTTTTGAATAAATTTATCGCTTAAATACTCAAATTGCCCATCATCAAAGTTAAAATAGTCAAAATCAATTAGAAAATCGCCTTCGGAGCTAACTTTAATAATTTCGCGCACTTCGTTTATAAAGCGGTCACTATTACCAAGCGGCGCTAAACCCATTGTTTTGCCTTCGTCATAAGAAGGCTTAAATCCACAATAATAGGTAATTGCTTCATATACAGAACCCATAGAATATGGATAATAAATCTGCCTAAAATCGGTAATTTCGATGCCGTTTCCATAGCCTAAGGACGCTGTTGCCCACTCTCCAGAGCCGTCCATTGATAGTAATGCCGCTTCTTGGTAAGGCGAACAAAAAAAACTGCCAGCAATATGTGATTTATGATGAGGAATAAAGTGAAGCTTTGGTTTGTCAGCACCCAAAAATGTAGATTTATACCACTTACTAATCGTGCGGTAGCGCCAATAATAACGTAGCAAGTGTAGGTTAAAGTTTTTAAGTATTAATTTGGGATGCTTAAGTATAAATGCAATCTTTTTTGAAACATCTAGCGTTGGTTTAAAAGATAAGCCAATATGATCAATATCTTCAATAGTAATATTGGCGATTTTGAGACACTGTTCAATGCTAATATGAGGGAACACTACATCGTGTTTGTTACGCGTAAACCGCTCTTCTTCTACAGCAACTATGAGCTTGCCATCTTTTAAAATGCAGGCGCTAGAGTCGTGAAACATGTAATTAATGCCTAATATAACCATTGATTTACTTTTTTTGTTGATGAAATTATGTTGCGAATACAAATAAAAATAATTTTTATTTGTACGCTCTTGTTTATATTTAGTTTTTTAAAAAATATCATTAAATTAAATAATAAGCTAATTGAACAATATGACAATAGTCCAAATGGGGGACAAATCTAACCAAAGTAAAATAGTACCTCATTGAAAATTATATTTTAAAAGAGTGTTAGCCATTTCAGGCTATTGTCTAGTGTAAGACATAGAACTATGATATACATAGTTTTTTGACATTTATATGCGGGAATAGCTTAAGGTAGAGCGCAACTTTTCCAAAGTTGAGATGTTAGTTCATGACTTTCTTCCCGCTCCAGTTTAGTAAAGCCTAGTGAGAAATCGCTAGGCTTTTTTTTGACAAATTGTATTGGCAAAACAGTAAAAGTTTCGCTCATGGCCTTGCTTGTAATCGTTTTGTAACAAGCAGTCTCTAATATTAAGTAATTATTACAGTTCCTCGCTTCGCTTTTCTCGCAACGGCAAAAGGTCAGTTACATGAAGACATCAGACGATATAAATAGAGATTATCATAAAAGCTTAATTCGTAAATTTGCGCATTTGTTAGATTTAAGGCCAATGAATTTTTCTAACTTTTTGCTTCGTCTTTTGGCGGATGATGAAAGGCGACGGATTGTAGCGACAGGCATGGGTTTGCGCTTGTATATTGATCCGTTTACGCATTTGGGCAGATCGATTATTGCTGAAGATACCTATGAGCGGGAAACTGTAGAGATATTTAATGCGGAGTTGGCATCTGGCCAAGTAGTGTTAGATATCGGCGCAAACGAAGGCGTATTTAGCTCGCTGTGTGGAAAAATTGTCGGTCCAAACGGGTTGGTGATAGCAATAGAACCACAATCGCGACTGCGCGATATAATCGAAATCAATTTGCGCATTAATGGGATACCTAACTTTAAGATATATCAAGCTGCAATTGGGGGCGATGAAACGCAGAAGATGAAAATTAACCTTTTCCCAGCGTTAAATTCTGGGGCTTCTAGCCTGTTAAGGCAGCACAAGCTTTCTAAAAAAACAGAAGAAATATCATTTGTGTCGATAGATACAATACTAAAAGACTCTAAGTTAACAAAAATAGATTTTATTAAAATAGATGTTGAAGGCTTTGAGCATTTAGTCATTAAACAGTTGCTACCCTATATGCAGCGCGGTCAAGTAGGTAAATTATTGCTCGATTTCCATAGTAGCATTCTGCAAGCTTTTAATATTAATCCGCAAGATATTCACAACTCGATTATTGCAAGCAATATGCACGTAAAAATTGGCGACCCCAAACAGCTATCTTCATATATTTTGTACGAAAAAAACACTTAAAAAATATCCATCTAACATACAACATCATTTCACCTGTTCTGTGAGCCATATTCCGATTGGCTTGCAGAGGCATCAAAATCTCTGGGTAATAAAAGCCAAATTAATTAAAGTTATTTTATAAGTTGCCGATAAAAAAGAAACGCCTAATCGCGCTATTTTTTAATTTATTGGGAACATGATGAAAGCTTACATTTTTGCGTTGGTATTGCTTTTAGCACTTGCAACAAGCACATCGCCACATTCAGGTGAGGATATACCTTGGAGTAACGAAGAAATTGGCGCGATTCCATTAATGTATGGCATGGATGAAAACGGCAATCCAGATGAAGCTACTGTGCTGATTTTACAAAAATGGAGAGGTGTGCCGATTGTGATGGGAGTGGGCGGGGTTGATTTATCAGAAAATTACGCAACTTGCTCGCCTGGGCTCAGAGATGCGGATCCGCAAAGCCTGGTGAAAGGAAATTTGTCTAGCCGCATGCGCGGTAGTTCTGGCGGTAACGTAATCAATTTAAACAACTGTATGATTATTAAAAGATAACATGCAATTATTTTACATTTTACGCAAAACGGGTTTACTTTGCATGCTGTTGCTGGCAAGTTGCACTGCTCAACACTCAGATGAATGGCATGTGGGATATTGCACGGCTGGCGTCACGTCAGAAATGCCATCCATATTAGATGATGTGCAAATAGACCGCGCATTGCGTGTGAGTGCAAAAGCGAGTGGTTTAAATGCAGAGCAAGTAGTACAGGGCTATCATGATTTTAAAGAAGGCGATGATTACACCAATAGCTGCAAAATCGCGCGCAAATTAGAGGCAGAGATGAGATGACTTACCTAAACAAAAACACAAAATTTAGGTTTAAAAATTAAAAAGGTTTCAGATGATTATTGCACCAAAACCCGATAACGAAGATAAAAGGCTACAAGCCTTGCGTGACCTGCTTATTTTAGATACCACATCTGAAGAGCGGTTTGACCGAATTACGCAGTTTGCCAAGTTTGAGTTTGATGTGCCTATTGTGGTGATTTCGCTCATTGATGATGACAGGCAATGGTTTAAATCGGTGATTGGGTTAGATGTGTGTAGCACATCGCGCGATGTGGCGTTTTGTAGCCATGCCATTTTGCAAGACCATATTATGATTGTGGAAGACGCGACCAAAGACGAACGTTTTTTTGATAACCCCTTGGTAACGGGCGATCCGCTTATTCGGTTTTATGCGGGTGCGCAGTTAGCGCTGCCATCGGGCGAAAGAGTGGGTACTTTATGCTTAATTGATCAAAAGCCAAACACGCTTGATGAAGTTGACTTAACGATTTTATCCTCATTAAGGCGCATGGTTGTTGAAGAGCTGTTAACCAAACCTGAGAAAAATTTGCAAAAAAAGTAAGAGAACGTCTATGTTACAGTCTGTGAAAAAAACCACAATGCGCATGCCACTTGTTTTGTTGCACGAGTGTGAATATATGGTGAGAAAAACCTTTAGTTTATTTGCTGCAGAGATGAACTTAGCAACCGTGGTAGAGACCTCTGAAATTAGCCAAGCCAAAATAAAGCTTACCGATAACAAGTTTGATATGATTATTTTGGGGTTTGATGAGTGGTCTCAAGAGCTACATTTAATTGAGCTTATTCGATCAAACATGACCACCACCAAAAAAGATATTCCCATTATTGTGATTTTGCCTAACATTACACAAAGCCAAATTGATCAACTTAGGCAGTTAAATGTATCTGAAATTATTTTAAAACCAACCCGCATTAAAACAATACAAACCGCGTTTACCAATAGCTATAAACAGCTTTAAACGCATATAAAAGGGCGCTATGGAAAGCCTAGCAAAAAATGCTAGGGTTAAAAACATACAACATCATTTCATCTGCACTGTAAGCCAAGTGGGATAAAGCTGCCAGAGACATCAAAATCTCTCGGGGCAATATTAATCCTTAAGATATTCATCTATTACTTATTGACTCAAGTTTGATTATCACTAGCCTCAATAGTCGGTATCGTTTCTTGTTTAAGCACGGCCTCAAATGTACGCAAGCGTTTATACACAGAAAGTAGTTCTACAATTGTGGTCCAAGAGTTAACCAAGTATTGAAACGCATTGCTCACTTGGTTAAATGCGGTAAGTATCTGTTGCAGCAAACCAAAGGTAATTTTGCCAGCAACAATGGTGGGCACTAAAATCACGTATACAAAAATATTATCGGCCTGAATAAATAAACTACGTGCAACGTTAAAGTACATATAATGAAAATACAGTCTAAAGTAGTTTTTACGCACATTGTTAAACAGCTCTTTTAGTGTGGCGGGTTGCGCGCGCTCTGTGTCATCTTCACCGTATACTAGCTCTTTTCGATAAGCGGCTTCTACGCGTTGATTTTTAAATTCTAGCCCTGGCAAATGAATGCCTACCAAAGCCAACAGTGTTGTGCCAAATAGAGACCATGCAATGGCTGCAGTAAATAGTGGTAGAGGAATTTTGCCCACAATCGGCAACTCTGTTACGTATTCTGAAAGCGCTAATAACACTGGCAAAAAGGCAAATAGCGTCATAATCGCATCCACCATTTTGGTGCCCAAATCTTCCATAATTTTGGCAAAGCGCATGGTGTCTTCTTGTACGCGTTGCGATGCACCTTCAATATTCCGTACCACCTTCCAATGCGATGTATAGTAGTTATTCATCGCAGTACGCCAACGGAATATATAGTGGCTCACGAAAAAACTCGTGATGACAAACACCACAATAGCCATAAAGGCAATGTGCGCAAAATCTAACAGCAAACCATTTAGCTGTTCAACGGTAACTTTAGAGTTAGGTGATAGCGCGCCTTGTACCGCATCAAAAAACGGTCTACGCCAATTATTAATAGCCACAGAAACCTGTACCGTATAATAGGTAGAAAACAAAATATAGGCGCTACCTAAAATTGACCAGCTTTGCCATTCACTAGGTTTAAACTTAAACCAAAACAAGGCAAATAAGGCGACACAAACGGCGTAATAAGTATAAAACAATAAAAAATCATCTGTCACAAAATGACCTAAACCTATTACAGGCTCAGGTTGCGCCAATTTAAGGCCAAGGTAAGCACCCACTTGCGTGTGCAGCCCATACCAGCCAGCACAACAAATAACCACCCAAGCAATTAGAGAAGGTAAAAACCAACGTGAATCTGGAAAAAATGATTTAAACATAAGCCTGTATTTTTCTTAAAATGATTAGAGTTGTTTCTACAAATACAACAAAAAGTGTGGGCAGATATCGCGTACTCAAATTTACGATAATACCTAATTCTAAATCAAATTTTCATTTTTAGTTCTCAATTAAACAACGCTCTTAATCAAATATTTTTAGTAAAAATAGGCCTAAAAATATACAACATCATTTTATCTGCTATGTTAACCGTAAAGGTCATCCCCGCAGAATATAATAGCTAAACCTGGTTACTCATGCGTGAAAGCCAAGCGGGATAAGGGTTGTCGCATTCGACTTGATTATGAGTGCTGAAGTTAGGGTGTTTTTGTTGGTTATTTTTAGAGTCCATTTGATGTTAAATGGGCTGTAAAATTATAAGATATTGTTTTTAAATAGAATTTTAAACATGATTATGGTACATTTAAAACACGTATATTTACTCTAAAATTTAAAAAATTCCCAAAATTTGATTTAATATCAATTTCAAAAAAGTATAAATTCATTATTTTTGACCCTAAATCAAGGTGTTTATATGCATGTTTGTTTGAGCCAAAAATTGTACTTTTGTGCATCAAATTTTAATCCATATAAAATATTATATTCAATATGCTACTGAATTTTTAATGGTTCAAAATACTTTGCATTTGGTAGGTCAAATTTGTATGCAATTTAACACCGTAGACATCAACTGGTAAATTAAAGGTAAGATATGGTTGTAAAAGTTATGTAGTTGACCATATAAATCCATTAGCCTGTGGGAGTAAAGGTAAACCCTTCAAAATATAATGGCAGAGACAGTTTCAAGCAAAAATTAAAGGATTAGTGGGAGCGAAAGAATTGCCACTAACATCATGATTAAATTTAATTAATTTACTGAATAAATAAATTTTATTAGTTGGAGCATCTCAATATGGAAGATCAAATTCAATTATCCGAAGCTGCCGCTGATTATAGAAGACATTTCGATCAATTTTATTTAGGCGTTATACCTCGATTACTAAACGAGGAAGGAATGTTTCTTGCGTTTGTTTCAATTTTAAATGGTATTGAATCACTTGCAGGAGTTTACGCACCAGACCTTGGAACTGGTGAGCGATTTCGTGAATTTGTAGTAAATTACTTCCCTGCTAGTTATACACCTTATAAAGATCAACTTTGGAAGTTCAGGAATCTAATGATTCATGCATTTAATCCAGGTGATTTTTTAATTTTGTGTCACCAATCCCGTATGCATTTATCTGAAGCAAGTGGCAAAAGAATGCTTAACGTTGAAGACTTTTATGCAGATATGGTTAGTGCTTCTAGGAATTATTTCTTGGCACTTTATTCTGAAGCTGAACTACAGAAACGCTTCGCAAAACGGATTTCAATCGACGATGGCGGTAGACTTAAAACTCAAAAAATAATTGAACATTTTTAAATGTGCAACAACTTCCAACTAATTAAGAGTTATCTTGCTGATTGGTTAATGCATAATTTTAACTGCGCACTTCCTAACACGGAGTGGCAACCAGAAGCCTACCCAACTTATCCAGAGCCATTTATTTATCTTGATAACGGCAAAAAGTTGTGATGCGTCTTCGTTTGACCCATCAAATGCAAAATACATTGACCTACTAAAAATTTAATAACATTTTAACTAGAAAATTTAAATTTTATAGTTATTGAATCAAAATTTAATGGATATAACTACGCTTTTTGGCTCAAGAAAGCATGCTTATCGACACCAATTAATTTTGTTTGGGAATGCGATTAAGTACACTCAATGCATCCATCAACTTTTCTATATCAAGCGGCTCTAGTGATGTGATGTCCTTTACATCAACCCCTAAAATTGGTGACAGCTTGTTGATGTAATTATGTATATCGATGATATCCGGAATAATTTTTAAAAAATTTTCTACTGGCTGTTGATTATAAAAATGAAAATAAGCGTGGCAGCAGTTTAAGAAGTAATTTTTATGAACCTCTAATCCTGTGGTCATCGATAAAGTTGATATTTAATATTTAGTCGCTACTTAGGGAATATATAAATGTATGTGTATTTAAATTTACTCTTGGGGTCATTTTTAATAATGATAAATACTTTTAAAATTTCTATGGGCTAAATTTGGGCCATAGATGGGCCATGGCCCAAAATGAAAACGCCCCAATCTCTCGAAAGGGGCGTCTTTACTGGTGGTGAAAGAGGGACTTGAACCCTCGACCCCAGGATTATGAATCTAGTGATTTTCTAATTTTAAACGATTGATTTATAACGAATATTAGGTAAGTTGATGATAAGTAACAACTTAATTTATTTGATTTAACATCATATAAAACCATTATATTTATGTAACCATTTTAGTCAAGTTTTAAAAGTATCACAAATGAATCACTAAAATTGCAACATTCTGACCCTAAGACTCTAAAAAATTAACTAGTTAACTTTTATTAAAGTTACATACAAAAATAAATTGGTAATGGAGATTCTCTGAACAGGTATTTATGGGACTTAATGAGGATTTTATGCACATAAATTTAAATTAATCTTGTTACTTCCTCCAACATAACTATCTCAACATTAGCTTGAAAGACTAATTTCGATAGCCATAATGTTTCAAATATTACACATATATTTGCAAGTGAAGTATATTTGTAACATAATAAACAAATGACTCAACGATCAACATACACCGAGAAAATAATCAGTTTGGCAAACCATAAGGGATTGATTCGTCCTATTGATTTGGATGCCTTTGAAATACCTCGTATATATCTAACACGCCTTACTGCGAGTGGCGTACTAATAAAGATTGGTCGTGCGCTATATAAACTCCCTGATCAGATGCAGTCAGAGAATGAGAGCTTGGCGATAGTTACTATAAAAATTCCGCAAGCAGTTATTTGCTTGCTTTCCGCACTTCAATTCCATGAACTCACGACACAACTTCCACGACAGATATGGATTGCAATGCCGCGAGGTAGCAAAAATCCGAAGATAAGCTATCCCCCAATCAAAATGATTCAATATTCTGGCGAAAGTTATAGCGAAGGTATTAAGGAGTATGAATGTGAGCAGGTGAAAATCAAAGTTTATTGCATTGCAAAAACAATTGCAGACTGCTTTAAACATCGAAATAAAATTGGGGTGGATATTGCGATTGAAGCCTTGCGAGATGCCCGAAATAAAAATAAAGTGACTACTGATGATCTATGGCGATATGCCAAAATATGTAGAGTCTCTAACGTAATGCGCCCTTATCTAGAAGCGATAGAATGAGTCAAGACTTAGCAGCATCTATTCGCGCAAGACTTTTGAATATAGCAAAATCGGATAACACTGACTTTAATCAAATTTTGGTGCGATATGCGCTAGAACGATTTCTATATCGCATTAGCCAATCTGAGTTCTCAGATCAATTCTTGTTAAAAGGAGCACTGCTTTTTACACTATGGTACGACATGCCCCATAGACCAACACGAGATGCAGATCTTTTAGGGTTTGGTGACAGCAACCTTAAATCACTTAAGAAAAACTTTAGAGATATTGCCAGCATGAAAGTAGATGATGGGATTTTGTTTGAACCTGATTCTGTTGTTGTTGAAGAAATTCGCAAAGAGGCTGGATACTTTGGCGCACGCGTAGTTATTAGTGCGGAACTCGCAAAAGCTAAAACTAGAACTCAAATTGATATTGGATTTGGTGACGTAGTCACTCCCAACCCTGTAGATGCAACGTATCCAACTTTGATTGATGGTATGCCAGCACCTCAATTGCGAGTCTATCCAATATATACAGTAATTGCAGAGAAGTTACATGCAATCGTATTGCTTGGTATGACTAATACTCGCCTAAAGGACTATTTCGATCTTCAAGTGCTAATACAACGTGAAGAAATTGATATAAACATTCTATCTGAAGCAATTTCAGCTACATTTGTCCGCAGAGGAATGCAAATACCAACTGAGTTGCCAATTGGACTGACGGTTGAGTTTGCAGAAGATTCATCAAGACAAAAACTATGGAATGCCTTCCTTCTAAAGAATGATCTAAAACTAACATCATTAAGCGATGCGGTTAACCAGATAAAAGAGCTTTTTGAAAAATACTTAATTACAATTTAAGCAAATAAGCGCATCCAAAAAATAGAGTAATTTGATTGAATTAATATTGTATATTTCTGTTTAACAAAGCGACTGTCCATGAATTGAACGCGTACTATGGGGGATATTCTGTTGAAAAACCCCCTTGAAATTGACAAAGTTCCGCGCATGAATTATAATTAACCTATTGATTTTTATAGGTTATACGCCATGATGGGTCGTCAAACAGATAGTCAAGACAAGCTG
>Ga0247832_1004562_pt1 | contig 17166 bp, 9 predicted proteins | sample LaCruzMarch2015__10_FD_192407 | JGI IMG/M metagenome (GOLD analysis project Ga0247832, IMG submission 192407) | Freshwater microbial communities from meromictic Lake La Cruz, Castile-La Mancha, Spain - LaCruzMarch2015_4m | ecosystem: Environmental > Aquatic > Freshwater > Lake | place: Spain... | reverse complement strand
GCCAAGTTGATAGTAACGATCCAAGCCTGGTTCAAGTTACAATTGGCGACGATACCAGGGAAGATTTAGGCTACAGTCCACACGATGGTGATTGGGGAGGGATTGGGGAGAGCTTGGCGCGAGCATTGGCCGTAACACCATCGAGGAAATAACATCGACATAGACCAAGAGGACTTAGGCAATTTCGCTCGTGGTTTCGCCTCGAACTGATCCATTAAATCGTTGACACTTAATTGTGCAGCGCTTGTTAATGGGGGAATGTTAGGTGCATTGTTCCCATTCTTCATAAATAATTAATCCTTGAAGTCTCTCCATATCAGGTATGCGGATTCGACATGTCTTCACGTACTAGCATCAGTTCTACGGCAGTTTGATACACTTACAGAGTTCACAGTATACGACTACGAAGATCAGGATGATGAGGATGAGGATTTCAATGAAAGGGATGAATTCATTAAGGAATGAGAAGATTTTTCCGTGGCCGTGAGTGGGATCTTTGATGCATTGGGTGGTCATTCAAGTCTGACCAAGCTGTCGATGGAGCAGTTTAGAGCTGAGGGGTGGCAATATCGCATAATTGAAATGAGCGGGTGGGAATCATTGGCAGCCTTGCTTCGTAAATCTTCATCGAAACTTATGGTCCTTGAGCTGGAAAATACCCCGATAGATAATGGAGGAGCGTCTATTTTGGCAGCGGGACTACTTGTGAATGCCAGCTTAAAGGAATTTGCCTTAAAAAGCACTCAACAAATGACGAAGACTGGATGGGATACAATTTTTGCGGCGCTTAAGTGGTCAACGTGCACGCTGGAGAAGTTGAGCATTTGTATGAATTGGAGGATGTACGACGATGTTTCGCTCTCACTTTTGAATGCTTTGCTCGACAATTGCACCCTCAAGTCTTTGAGTCTTTGCAGTAGTGGCAGTGGCATCGGCTATCAGAGGGATGCTACAGATGCAAGCAAGGGGCTCTAGTTCAATTGTTACAAAATCCTATATGTGCGTTGGAAAGACTCGACCTTGACTCCGTCGGACTAAACAATGATTCAATCATGTGCGTCGGAAATGCCATTGCCAACAATAGCAGGCTCAGGGAACTTCGGCTAGGTAGGAATCATAATGTGACCACTGATGGATGGGTGAATTTCTTGACTTTCCCACAAGGTTTCAAATTGGAGAAGCTCATTATGGGTTATAACTTCATCATCATGATGAAGCACTGGATGTTTTCAGAATCTCCCTTGAGGATTACATCTCCGAGTGAATCTGGTCTGAATTTGGTCAAGTAAATATATCAGATAAGAATTAGATTAATAATACTCATAGTACGATAAACCATTATGTGTATTCATTGATGGAATTATTGGTTAATGCTGTTCAAGGTAAGCAAAACATTCATTTGCACAACAACACGTCACTGGCGTTGCAATGATGCCATTGCTGTAACAACCGACGTTACATTCTCACACTTAAAGCTTAGGAGATTTTCTTTGCTCATTTGGATCGACGGGTGTTCAGAAGAAGACGGAGATACTTTTTCTACAAGTCGAGCAAGCCACAGAAGATCCAAGCCTCGCGATTGATTACAGTCCCCATTATCCTGCTTGGGAGCACTGCTATGAGCTTGCACAGAGTATTCATCGTGCAAAAGCAAGGCACGTGGATGATCGGATTTGTGTAGGATTAATCGACTCCAGGACATGCAACGTTCGCGCTCAACTTTTTCTGAATATAACAGGGCCGACGGACCGTCAACAAATGCCAATGGATGACGAAATGAGGGAAGAAGATAATTCTCTTCGTCCTCGACCTGTGTGTCATTGGATACCTTCCCATCTGTCGTTTTCTCTGACACACCATTCATACCCACTCGATCATCGTGAAGAAGGTCACGCGCTTCATCGCTTAAACGCAATAAAGACTGACGCTCCTCTCCGAAGAAAGAGGCGAGTACCCATTTATCATTGCTAGATTCATTCTTTCCATAGGAGAATAAATTGCCCCGTTTGTCTTCGTTCAGGAGTGCTCGTATAAGGACCAATTCTAAAGCGCTTCGTGCTAATATCATAGCAGGCTTCCACACTCCTCCACCACCACCACCCTCGTTTTTAGACTTAGATATCTTGCCCTCTATCAGGGAAATGCCAATGAATACACTGTGTTCCTCAAGCATAATCCAACGCGAGAAATCCTTTTTACGACCCTGCAAGCCAGCGGGGAATCGAACTAGGAACTCACAAGTCGACAAGGGGCCCACACCATAGTATTGGAGATGTTCAATGCGGGTGGTACCGTTGACGTCACAAGACTTGCCTTTCCGTTTACAGGGGGGATAAACGGTACAAATACGCTTATCTACTATGCGACCTGAGTGATATTCATTATCCAAAGTGTTGTATAGAATCACTGGCTTGCCGACTAAGAAATCTGCGGAATTCTCATTGACGTTGTCATCACCGGAATTTTTACCGGCATCCAACGAGTCCGATGACAACATCGCCAACCGATGCAACTCATGTGAGAACCATATCTCACTACGTGGCATGTTTTTCAATTGCTTGCTGTCCATATTCATATTCCCATTCGGATTTTCTGTCATTTGTTTCTCAAGGAGGGCGGTCACATATGCCCTATTGGAAGAAAAATGACTTCGCTCGTCCTCAACCTTGTCGAAATACTTTACAAGCACGGTCGTCGCGCCTGATGCTTGACATTCAACACAGTAGATTTCACCAGGTGGTATCGCAAGGTTGACGTCATTGACGGAAGAGGAACCATCTTCCTCGATTCTCCGTTTCTCGTCATTGTCGTCTTTCGTTCGAAACAACCCAGCATTATACAAGCAACCAAGATGGTACTCAGCGTTACATCCCATCTGGTCACAAAGCAGAACTGGCTCTTTATTGGTAATTGCTATCGCATTGCGCTTACTGCGACATAATTGACAATCCACGGTGATGCCACCACCACAGGAATCATTGGCATTCTGTTGTTGTTGCTGTTGCTGCTTCTGCTGTAATATGGCATTGCGATTAATAATTTGAATAGGATTGCAATTGTACAGTAGGTCAGATGAATGATTAATGAGTGGCGGAGAAAGTATTATATCCTCATCCTTAGCAGTAACATCCATGGATGAAGTAGCGTATTTCTTAGTAACAGCAACGTCCTTGTCAGGAGCAGCCACAGAGGAAGAGGAAAATGAGGACGATCCTCGTCGACATAATAGTTGTCGTTTTCGACGTCCCTTCTCCTCACCCAAAGTCGTTAACTTAATGTTCCTCACGCGGCGCTTCGAGGGTGAAGATGATAAAGATTGAGACGAGGAAATGGGATGGAGTCCAGTCTGAGATGTTTCCCCCTTGCCAAAGTCATTGTAGCATGGGTGCTGAGCCACGACTGAAGAAGCGACATTGTCCATGTCTTTGGCGGGTCGTTTCTTCGTGCTCCCCAAACTTATTCGAATTCGAGACCTTCTCTTTTGATCACTCTCCACCTCACGAACCTTACCTTCAGCCACCCTCGACAACGATTCTGTGGCATCTACTGATGTACTTGATGAAACTTTTTCCTTGTGTTGATCTTCCTCGTCCATCTCCGTCACCTCCATCTCATTGTCATTATCATTTTTTCCATCTTTACCATCATCAGTATTCGGTCGTTGACCCATTCGATATTCGGGTGGTAAAAATGCATCAAATCCACGTATCAACCCATCATCGTCATGGAATAAGTCTGAGATTTTTACAATAACATCGGTGGGGGATAATTCACGACTTTTGTACAGTTTTAGAATGTTGAGAAATGATCGATATTCAGAGGATAATGGACCGAGTGCTGATTTGACCTCCGCGACGTAATCCCGTGCTCGTTGTATTTCGGTTGTCATTTTTGTTGTTGATGACGTTCCGGAGGATTGTCATCTTGATGTCGCCGCCGCGCCTAACGTGAAGATGAGGTTAGTAGAGGCGCAGCGCCTAGAGGTCCCGCCATAGGCAGTAATGCCTAATCCCGTCATTGTTCACTGTCTGTGTGGTGATACCATGTTGTCCAATAACACGGCCTCGAATGTTAGGGAAAATTTATTCGTTCCATCCATTAAATATGTCTGGGCTCGACAGGGGTCACATGTAGGTGCCACGGCACATCAAGCTGAACTGCTTCAGCGTCCTTCGAACGACGATAATTGTGTATGGGTTAAATGGGCAACCGGGGAAGAACCAGAGACTCATTTGGTAGAAATGCCCTCCAAACGACAAAGGAAACGCCCTGCTTTGATCAATGAGATATCCACTGTTAACCAAACGATCAAGATACAAAAGAGGGAAGCGACTTTTATGGCCAGTTGTCAAAAATATTCGATTGGGACATCTGTGTCTAAGGTCTTTTATGACGAAGACAAAGAGAAGGGTGTGAATCGCGAATTCTCCGGCGTGATTAAGGCGTACGATGCCGAGGAGGGGCTGTACTTGATCACATACGCGGATGGGGACGAGGAGGAGCTGAATGAGAGGGAATTGGGAAAGATTGTCGTCGGCCTCAAGAAGGTCAGTAAATCACTTCAGCATGGCAAGCAGGAAATGCCCTCCAAAACCGCAACGAAGTGGTCCATATTCAATGATCTCAAAATGACACAGGAAGAAATTGAGGAATCACTGCCCAATATGAGAGAAATGATTCATGAATGCTGCTGGGTAGAATGGGAGGGTTCGCATAAACCAGCGCTAATACTTTCTCCATTTGATTTGAGTGGGGATGTCGATATTGTCAAAGAATGGATTAAAAAGTACAAGACACATCACAGGAACTTAAGTGAGCTACCCGCCATGGTTTATTGGTATGAGAATGGATGGTCAAGAGGGGAAAACAAAACGTTCAAAGCCTTCAGCTTAGTAAAAAGAGAGAAAATTATTGACTATGACGAGGGATTGATAAGGGGGTATCACAGGCCATTTGAGGATGAATTTCAGAAATTTGCATATGAATTGACAATGATACAAGACAACATAATACGCGGTATTCGTCAGATGATGGAAGATAGTAAATTGGCAAAGGCTAAAAGAGGAGGACCCATGTTTTTTCCTCATCTCATACATGAACTGAAAATGAAATACAAAACTAGGATTGAAGACCATGAGACTCGATACGATTCGTGGTTGACGTCAGAAAAATATACAAAATGCATTTCAAATGCTACAAAGACCCAGGAGGGAGCGTTTTGGAAAACATACCAATCTCTGGAGTTGTTTTCCGGAACAGCAGTCATGAGCAATGCTTTAAAAGCTATGGATTTCAATATCACAACACTTGACAGCGACCCCAATCGTGATGCAATGAGCAAGCTTAGTATTAGAGAGCTAGAAGAAATGATCATTGATGGTAGAATTGATGGACACCAGCATCTTGATAAAAGATTTAATGTAATTTGGGCCGCACCATGTTGCACAACATGGTCACGCTGTGCCAATGGGATGTATCGGAATACAGATTTTATTGATGGGTATCCATTCTATAAGTCGGAAGAAAGGGCTATTCAAGCACGCATGGATATTGAATCACTAGTAAATGTTCTCGCATTCTATATGAAACGGAATCCAAAGCTGATTATTATCATCGAGAATCCAATGGGGCTCCTTCGTCATCACCCTGTTGTCCAGCTGTTTTCTAAAGTGTTAGGTCTATCTCGTGTGACAATATCTTACTGTATGTTCAGCACTCAAATTGAAAAATATCCTACTAAAAATACAGACTTGTGGACAAATTCAAGTCGTCTTTTGAGTGAATTTCAAGACGGCAAGTTTCGTTGTCAGAAAGATACCTGCGGATGCACGACAAATCATATCAAAGTTCAAGATATGCCGGATAGATGCAGCTCGTACCCAAAAGATGTGTGCAAACACATTAGCTTACTTCTTCGTAAGTCTTTTTTGAGTTGTCAACTTTATCCCACCGTACTCACTTTTATCATCTTCATATTTCAGATCTTGAGGCTGACGATGGAAAGCTTCTACGCAATTCGATGAAAAAATCAACCCAAAAAGTTGTGCCGGCAAGCCACACTTTGAATCAAAAAGGGAAAAAGAAAGGGTCGAGCTTTGTTTCTTATGATTCCAATAGTGCTGAGGACATATCTTTTTTGACAAGTTCTCAATCTACACTTGCTTCTGACATAGTGAATGTTGACGAAGACGACGATGGCAGTTCTACTGGATCAAAAGTTGTATCAATCCCCCCACCGTACTCAACATCAAGGGCTGTGTTGGAAGAAGAGGACGAGGGTTCGAAAGTTGCATCTACTAGTGAAAGAGACTGGTCATGTGAAGATTGTACCTACAACCACTGTGGGAAAGAGCTTGAATTTCTCACATGCAAAATGTGTTGCACGGCAAGGCCAAATATTGAGACTCAGTTGAGAGCAGCAAGACGTAGCAAACGCAGTAAATTATAACAATATAAGTTTATCCAACCTGTAACGACTGCAATGCTCTTTCCTTCACGGTATATAGCTGACCGAGGAAATCCGTAAATCGAATAAACTTCGTGCCCTGCAACGTGCGTGCTTTATTATTCGACGTGTGGTAAAGCAACTGTCGGGAGAAACGCTTGGGGTCCAAACTTAGTATTCTATTAAAGTAACACCGTCCGAAGAGCTGATATCCACCACTCCAAAACTCAACAGCACCATTCCTTGTTTGTAATGAATCATTGAACCATGCCTCCCCGTCAAATGGAGGTAAGAACCCACCTGGACATGCATGTTCATGGAAGTACAGTATTTGACTACGTGTGGCCATCCATCCGGCCTGTTGGCCTAATAATGAATTCACACGACGTGGACGTAACATAGTTGGATCATCATAATTATGTCCCATCCCACTCCAATAACTACCCACATCGGACCGATCTTCGACTGTCATGGCGGCCGCCCAGCCAATATTACCAGGATAATGTCGCACGCCCATGGCAGATATGTCAGTTTCCCATAGTAGCAAATCATCCTTCTTGGGAGTACTATTAGGCATCCGATCTCGTCCAGGCTCGACAGCACAACAAACGGATGGATCAATTGTGCCATGTTCTAATTCATACTCCATGGATGCTGGGACATTCTTCTTCCATTTGTAATTATCCAACATGGACATTAGTTCCACCTCCTGCGAAGTAGTGTCTAATACCTCAACTCTAACAAATCCTGGCCACAATCTACGCAATTGCTCAGCAGTCATGGGATCTTGCAATACATCATTCCCAACGCTAGCATGGTCCATACTCTTACCCCGAACCTTGCGATTATCCGTCGCTGCGGCATCTGATACGACATATGCCAACCCGTCCGGTGAACTGTCAGCCTCCTTTCGTGCACGATCAATGTCAACACTCATTTCTAAAAAGTTCACAACATGATCTGCCATTATACGCATATCATCCTCAAAGGCAGTGAAGAAGTCATACTCCATGAATTTATCTCGCACGACATATCGATGCTGTCGACTTAGACCATGCGATGCCAATTCAATAGTTTGTCGTCCAGGATGTTTCAATTCACCATTAAATTTCTTGGCATAGTAGTACGGTATAGCATCTTCCCATACCTCCAGCCCTACACCGTGTGGTAGTGCATCCATGATCATTCGACGTCGTGTCGGTGCAAGACTTTCAAAGCCACAGATAAGATACACGTCCACGTGCCAACCACGTTCGATCATGGATGTGACTCCATCCACAAGTACTGGCACTACGAGATTCATTAGTCGATCGGCACCCGATGTCGTCCCCCGCGTGCCCTTGTCGTATTCTGCCAATGTTGTTACGATGACGAGTACTCGTAGTGGAGAAGTGTCGGAAGAATGATCTTCTTCTTCGTCGTCTCCGTCGTCCCCGCCGCCACTGCTACCAACGTCTGTGAAGGTGTCTTCGGGCGACCGTGTGGCCAGGGCGAGGACATGTTCGAGATCGTGTTTGTGTTGCAACAAGTCACCAACTGGAGGTGTGGCCTCGGATAAACGTCGCCGTTGTCGTTCTTCGGACGATAATTGTTCATGATCATCTTCGAACGAGTCGAATACGTACTTTTGATCTTGGACAACGACATCAACTGACCATGATGACGACTGTGCCAGGAGCAGCCCAAGCGATAGAACGATTGCAATCACTAAAGCAAGCAATGCCGGTATCGCCTTCATGATGTGGTCTGCGGCGGTATGATCTATACTTCCCGCTTAAAAGAGCGAGAGAGTGATAAACCATGGGACGAAGAAGGAATCAACGTCAACGGGTTGAGCGTAGTAGAGAATCAACGGACGATTATGTTGTGAGGCAGGAGGATTCAGATCGCCACCTCGTCCGGTCGAGTTGGTTTCCAGAGGTAACATGGGTAGGCAGTCGATTTGCACGTCTGAAACCAGGAGAAGGTGGCCTGGTGAAAGGATCGAGATCAATGACGCAGTCTGACGAAAAGTCGCACGACGTGCTCCTATCAGAACTGAATGAAATCAAATCACAATTGATGCCTAGTGCACAGGCATGCGCTGATGTCATCAATCGATCTGATGAGGAAGGAAATGATGTGACCACTACCACACCAGAATTCGAGTTCCGAGAGGCTCGAACTATTTGCAATCCATATGAATCATTGGGGAATCGGAATCTGAAAAAGAAGAAACGAAAATCTCGTGGAGGGCTCTCTCAATATGTTAATCGATCTGCAATCAAGCTTGCCAACATTGATGCATTGTCAGAATATTCATTGACATCTTATCCACACGAGACGGATCGAAATTTTGTCTTTGTAGATTTGTGTGGTGCTCCCGGGGGTTTCAGTGAGTACATAATGTATCGACGGACTGAATTTAGTAATCCATCTTACGGATTTGGAATGAGCCTCTCTGGGAGGAACAGTGACGGCGTGGGCGTTAAGTGGGCTGTAGATCATCTCAGCAGATACCACCGAAACAGCAATGAGGAAAGTATGAGTAGAGGACCGTTTTATCACGTATGTAATGGCGCAGATGGTACCGGAAGCATATACAATTGGGACAATGTGTGTAAGCTCCAACATGATATGACCATGATTGCAGGGAAGAACCTTGCCGAGCTTGTCGTTGCAGACGGTGGCTTCGATGCTCAACGAGATAACAACAATCAAGAATTGATTGCATTTAATCTCGTCGTTTCTCAGACTGCTGCTGCACTAACACTCCTTCGTGAAGGGGGATACTTTGTCTTGAAAATGTTTGGCTTTCGAGAAACTGGTACGAGAAGGATGCTCAATTGCTTATATTCATGTTTTGATATTATAACATTCATGAAACCAATTTCATCTAGACCTGCCTCTGCGGAGAGATACTTAGTCTGTGGTGGTTATGCGGGCGCGAAACACGGGTGGGATGGACTGAGGTGGAGAGAACAGTTGATACATTCGCAAAAGTGGACTCATGTCAGTCGTAATGATATCGACACCCTCCCGATTGAGGCATTGATGGACTCGTTTGATAGAGAAATGTTGCAATTGAATATTGACTCATGTCGGTCCATAGTTAATTACCTAAACGAGAAGAAAGATCGTGTTGAGTTGGGAGATAACTCCTATACTTACGAGACACAAAGAGAATGCATTGACATAAATAGTTACGAAGAAGCTTGGGATTTAAGATAAAGTAAGGAATCCACAGTGTAGGTTTTTAATGTTCATATTAGTGGTTTGCTTTCAATAAGTTCTAACAATAGGGCAGTCTGTATTTGAGTGGTTTCACCACAGTGCGATTGTGAACCATCCCTATCGTAATAATTAGCACCAAATGACTTCCCTTGCAAATCATAGTCAAAGAAACTGCCAAGCTCAAGATATGTCGTCTCATTATGTTGCAAGAACCATTCGACGGCAAGTATTCGGCCCAGCGGACCAGCACAGATGATTACAATATCTTCCGGTTTGTGATGTTGTGTATTGTTAATATTGTCATTGTAACCCGTGGGAAAAGCATTCCATCCCGGGATCTTCGTTACTGATGTTGGATGAATTCCAGTCCTGTTCTCAAATAAGGTCATGTCTGAGTTGTCTGACACGACCATGTGTACTCCACGATCTGGATTGTGCCTGATGTAGGTAAGCAGTAGCAACCTGGCATCCATGTAGTTGGAGTTGATGAAGAGAGTGGCAATAGTTCTCTCCACAGTGGAATTTCCAAGCTCAGCGCTAGCAAATTCATTGTCACTCCTGAATTCCTGTACACATGGATATCCAAACACAAGCCCTGGAGCCTCACGATGGAATGCTTGAGTCATGTATTTTTTTAGGTCGGATGACATTTTCTGCATCCCCCGATCTGTATGTCCCTCGTCATGCTTCATGGCTAGGAGCTCGCCATCATTAAAGTGGGCATACATGAATGGAACTCTTGCAATTAATCGTTTGAATAAAAGTTGCAGGTCACATCGACTGAATACAATTTTGTCTTGTGTCCAATCACAGCGATCATCTGCCCCCTGCTGATCTGGCTTCTTCATTTCTGTCTCCTTGTCGAAAATGTACGTTTCAGCTGTAGCGATTATTTCATTAGCACCGTGACTAGAAGGGGCTTCGAAGGTGAGCGCATCAATACTTCGCGTGTCATATTTTGAGAAGTATTTTGCAGCGTTGTGAAAAGTGAAGGCTAGAAAGGCAACGAGGAAGGTGAGAAGGAATATCACGGTTGTCCTTCTGGAGTAGCAGCAGCATCGTCTGTCGATCATGGCGTGCCCTGTTTAGTTATGCGACAATAATCCTTAGCCTTGAGGACGCGGCCGGACACGTGGGAAGAGGACGAATGAGGATAGGGGCTTCGCCTGTAAGTTGATGATGGTTATGTTTTGTGGAAGTTGGAAAGCTGGAATGGTTACCAATGCATATAAAGTATATCAAACACCTTTAATATGTTTAGACATGATGTGATATGAGTATGAAGTGGATGAAAGGCCCAACTCATATGGTAACTTAAGAGCTGGTACATGTAAAATCCAGAATTCAGAATTCAGAATTCAGCAACACAGCTCTCTCTCAACTGGACTGATATTACACTGATATCAGTGTGGAGTACCCTTATGACCACTAGCCACAGTAGCAGTAGAAGGTGCTGAAACACTTTATACATGTATGAGTAAGAGCTGATATGAGTATGACGTGGGTGGGGTGCAGTAATCATAACCTACAGCACGATACAAGTCAAAAATCAAGTGAATCTCCTACAACTGCCACTGTGACATGAACTCAAGCATATATCTAGAGGTTGGGGTTGTCTTCTTATAGCCACAGGCCACAGTAGAAGGTGCTGAAACATATTATACATGTATGAAGAAGACCTGATATAAGTATGAAGTAGGTGAGGTACCTCAATCATAACCTACAGCATGATGCAAGTGAGAAACCAAGAGAATCTCCAACTGCCTCCTCTGTGAATGTAAACCCAAGAATTATCAGGTTGGGTTACATCCTTATGACCACTAGCCACAGTAGAACTTGCTGAAACACTTTATATATGTATGAAGTCAATGTGCTATAGAGTATGAATGGGGTGGGGTGCCTCAATCATAACCTACAGCATGTTACAAGTGACAAACACAAACAAGAACCTCTGTGACTGTAAACCCAAGCATATATAAGGTTGGGGTTGCATCCTTATGACCAGTAGCCACAATTGATGGTGCTGAAACACTTTATACATGTATGAATAAGAGCTGATATGAGTATGAAGTGGGTGGGGTGCAGTAATCATAACCTATAGCATGATACAAGTCAAAAACCAAGTGAATCCTCTCCTACAACTGCCACTGTGACTTTAACCCAAGCATATAGAGGTTGGGGTTACATCCTTATGACCACAGGAATAGAAGGTGCTGAGACACATCATATTTGCGTGAAGTAGAACTGATACAAGTATTGAGTGTGTGGAGACACCTAATCACAACCTACAGCATGATACAAGTGAGAAACCAAGAAAAAATCCTACTGAATTGTGATTTTTAGACCAAGCATAACAGGTTGGGGTTGATCCTTATGACCACTGGCTGCAGTAGAAGGTGCTGAAACACAATATATATGTATCAAGTAGACCTGTCGCGCATATGAAGTTGGTAGGATGTGATATTGCAAATCCATGAGATTTCAAGATACTAGGTGTGATAGGAGAGCCAGTGTGAAGTACAAAAGACAAAAGACACTAAGTGACTAACTCTGAGATGACATTATGAGAGGTGTGGCCACAGGCTTCAATGGGTTGATAAGAGTGATTCTTGTCATCTCATATCCTGTAATTGTGACTCTTGGAATGTTGTGACAGATGTCCAAAGCAACACGAAGAGAACAATCTCCTACGACTGCCACTGTGACTGAGCACCCAAGCATATAGGTTTGGGTTGCTCCATATGGCATATGGCTGCTTGCCACAGCCATAGTGGTAGAATGTCTGAGACCTTTATATATGTGTTGAGAAGATCTGATAAGAGTATGAAGTGGGTGGGATGCCTTAATCACACCAAACAGCATGATCCAAGTGAAAAACCAAGTGAATCTCCTACTGCTACTGCTACTGCCGCCAATTGCCTAATAGCCACAATAGAAGGTGCTGAAACACATTACATATGTAGGAATAAAAACGGGTGGGAGTACCCTATCATATTATCAGAATAATTTAAGTCAAATACCTCTTCAGAGTCAGACTACTGGTGTGTGGTGTGTACATAACAGCTTTTTAGCCAGTGCGGCATGGATACAATGTGTGACTCTTGAGATGACATTTTGAGAGGTGTGGCTCAAGTATTGCATTAGATAACAATATCACTCTTAAGATGTCATTTCCTTTAAATGTGACTCCTTGGACGTTGTGACAATTCCACAGGTGGCAGGTGTGATATCAAGGAGAGCAATGTTGACAACCAAGGCACCACGCGCAAGACTTAAACTTACTACCATACAATTCTATCAAAATTATATATATACCTAATTAATCTAATTTGTTGTTAACCCGTCACGCATGAGTTATTCAAAATAATGGCAGCATTTGGTAGTCGATGAGGAGATCTCCTTAGCATTCAGCTCGTCGCATTCTACGCACCTGCTTGGCTTCCTCTGCATTTCTGTACTTACTCGGATCGTACGTAGTATCTTCAGCAACAGGGCGTTGAACTCGCACTGTTGTCGGGTCATTAAGCTTTGGCTTCAAGTTCAATTTGCCAACATTTTCTGCATTCAACACAGCACGTTTACTTTGACTTACTGGTGCTGGCACGTTACCTGGAGAGTCCCTCTCTGTGTCAAAAGTTAAATTAGCTTTGACAGCAGGGGTTGGTGATGCGGAAAGTTGTCTGGTCGTCCCCCAAGAAAAATCATCCATGTGCCAGAACGAATACAGTGGCAAGATAAAGTAGAACACAGGCACTCCAAGGAAGACGAAGACAAGGAACCACCACCAGTAATCCCAACGTGATCTCAACAAAAATACGACCACTTGAACACCAATCACAACGGCCCACATAATGATTATGAGCAGCGACAGAGGTTCATTCAAGAAGACAGTGATGTAAACGATGTAGCCGACATAGAGAAGACTTGCCGGAAGGATCAAAGTCGCAATCAAATCCAAGAGAACAATGCTCTTCATCGAGAAGCAGCACACACCACACATTGTGTTAACTCGAAGTAGCTCCAACATATTATGAAATGTCGAGTTGATCCATCGACGGCGTTGGCTGAGAAGTATCGAGAAGGTATGAGGGACGATGGTGTAGCAAAAGGCCTCTGGGACGAAGCTGAGTTTCATGTCAGGAAAGTATCGTAGAAGCAGCGTTGTCAACATGCGATCTTCCCCGAGATGATACAGATTCTTCTCGTGTAGCGTCTTAACATTATTTGTTGCGTATCGTTGGTACACGTCATCGCATGATAAAAGGGGACGACCGTCATCACTGAAAAGTCGATACATGGTAAAGCAACCGGGAAGACACGTGACACAACCGAATGCCGATTCGAATGCCTTCTTCATGTGATGATTCGTGTAATACTCGAACACTTGAATCATAGTCACCCAGCTCTGTGACTTATTGTCAACCTTTGTCTCCCCACACAAGGCGAGGATGCGATCATTCTTGTTCATACTGTAAGTCATTTGTGAGAGAGATTCCCGATCAATCCGAGTGTCTGCATCAATCGCCATTAAGAAACGGATCTCGTCGAGGGGAAGCTGTAAGCGATCAAGGGTGTTCTTGATGGCTTTATCTAGATCATTCAATGCTCGGCCGTGATGGTAGCGATTCAACAGGCCCGAGAAAAGGAGCTGAGAATCTCGCTTGCCACGATTGCCTGCACGAGGACTGCCTGCCTCACTGGGCAACCCACACTTGACTATAACAATAAACTTCAATTCCTTCCCAGCGTCTTTGTATATGCCATATTGTATTGTGGCTCGATTCTCCGTGAGGTCGCCAATGCTCTTGCAGCTGTAAACCTTCCCCTTCGAATCCGTCTTGTACCCAAAGATTTTTGCGAGAGTTTCAGGTGTTGACATTCTCTCACCCTTGCCAGTGATATTGCCATCAGCAATCACAAGGAGGACCTTGTTGTCGTCAGGGTAAGATGTATCCATGACACTGTCAATAGTCTTGCGGAGCTCCTTATCACCCTCATTGTAACATGGAACCATGATAATAATCTTAGAGCGGGTATCGTCTCTTTTTATTGTTCTTTTCCAACGAACAATGTATATGATAGAGCAAAGGCACTGGATAGCCAGCACGCCAGTGATTGCGATCATTATCACATACATCACAAGACTCAGAATGTGGCAATATATATTCGGTTGTCCGTCTACAATTCCTACGTAGAATAGATCATCAAGGCAAGATAGCACGACATCATCGTCGTACAGAGCTTCATATACTGACGTGGCATCTTCGCCCATCGTGTTCTTGATCATCGTATTCAAATCATCATGGAGGTAGGCATTATCGCTGTCGAAATCGTACTTTCCGGTCGTTTCATCTTGAATCAAGTTGAGGTATCCAGTTACATTGTAAACGCGGTCATATATGGACACCCAGTGCATATCTGCGTCCATTTTAAGGTCCGAGGGTTTATGAGCTAGCAATCCTCTCTCGTATTGACCCAAATATTTGTTGACGCCACTAAATCCAACAACGTCAGTGTGACATTCTAAGTTAACAAGTTGATCGACTTCGTCGAAACTGGAACACACAAGTCCATCCGGAACGTTCTTGTCCAAATTTAAACAACGGAGGGGGAGCTCCGCAGGCGGACGACGTGGAAACATCTTGGAGGCATCCTTTCCAATGTATTCCTTGACACCGGAAGATCCACCTGGATGAATATTTTGATAATTCTCTACGTCATAGATTACACCGTAGATGACGGTCCAGTCATCAGTCGGTCCAGCCACACCATTCACCCTGGCTTGAATTTCGTCCATGGTAAATATTCTCGTTTCTCTGCATACAAACATGGGAATGACACCACTAATAGCGATAAATGCCCCACAGCACAACATCATAATGATGAATATCGCCACCTTCTCCCGCCATGCCTGCTTTGCCTCTTTCCTCATCAAGATCGCCGCCTCCTTTGCATGTTTGGACATGCCCTTCTTGACCATAACATCCCGTCCAACCCAAAAGAGAGCAAAGTCGGGAAGAAGTATAGTGCATAATCGCGAGAATGCCCACCAACAAGTGTCTGTGCAAGTCCCCTCTTGTTTCCCGACAACATTACGCTCGGGAATGTGAGTGATTTCGATCCGGTCCTTCGAAAATCCCTCAATCGCTCCAGGACCAGTAAGTTGAGCTTTAGACTTTTGTTGCTCGAATGCTCCCGTCCTATTTCGTTTATCGTTGTCAATTACAATTGCGGTGGGAAATTTTATAGTCGACGCCATACTCGGATCGCCATTGGCAGTTGTATTTTCGTCATACCCAGCCCTGAAATACATTGCATCAGGATGACGACGAACCTTCTGCTGAGATTTGGGGACGTTCAGGGGAATGTACCGATTGTCAGGCGGGCGCTTGAAGATACTACTCGCAACGCTCTTACTGTCACTGTCACTGGTATCAACACGAAGCCTGGCGGGGGGAAGAGGCATTGTGTATTTCTCAGTCCCGGCAGGATACATCACCTTCGCAGCAAACTGCGTCGGTTCTTCGTTGATGGGTGCCATGGCGTTGGTCTGAGATGCCCTTAACTGCTGTTGCTGGGCTTGTTTCATAACTACTTTCATCTCCTCCTTCTGCGCTAATTTTGCAGCTTTTTGCGCTTCCTGCAGCTGTTGCTGCTGCGCTTCTTCCATTATCCTCTTCTCTTCCTTCACACGTTCCAATTCCGCCTTCTGTGCAATCTGAGCATTCGTGAGACGTCGTACAAGATCAACCTGTTCACGCATTAGCTTCACAAGTGTCTTCTTGTCAACTGTGCCTGTAGTGTCAGTTGATTCATCAGTGTACGTGCGCTCGCGCTGCATCTGCATCGGAGGGGGCGTGGCCATCGGTTGTTGCTGATTGAGCGGCATCCCATACAGTGGCACACCGTAGTTCTGTGTCGAGCTAGTATTGCCCGCAATATCCGTGTAGGCGTAATTGCTAGTAGCCTGCTGCCCCTCTGCGGAGCCCATAACGTCCCCTACATTGCCACAAAAGTCCGGTAATGACATTTCCTTACTTGCGTCCTCGAAGTTGTCATCGTTAGGATCGAAGTTGTTTCCGTAGGGATCGTTCCCCTGACGACTCGGTGGGTCCATGACTTAAATTATTGTGAGGGAGGGGAAGGAAGAACAACTATCTACGAACACTCGATACCACCAACTTCATTGAGATTCACGGACTCGTGTAGACGATTATTTAAATTAGTTTTTTCTCGATAGGCGAACCTCACGTCCCCTGAGTGAACGATCATGAAATATTTCTATTTTTTACGCACCTCTGTACGACTTGTATCAACTGCCCTCCGATTTTCGGGGGATTTTGGGGGGAAACCGGATTTCAAACTGTCGATTTCTACATACCTTAAGAATGATAGAGTCTCAAGATGAGATGATCAAGATGATATGAAAAGAGACTTCGGAAAAGAGTGAGAGCTAGTAAGAGAGTAAGTCTACGCGCGACCTTATCCAAGATCGAACAGAAACCACG
>Ga0247832_1004556_pt1 | contig 17195 bp, 13 predicted proteins | sample LaCruzMarch2015__10_FD_192407 | JGI IMG/M metagenome (GOLD analysis project Ga0247832, IMG submission 192407) | Freshwater microbial communities from meromictic Lake La Cruz, Castile-La Mancha, Spain - LaCruzMarch2015_4m | ecosystem: Environmental > Aquatic > Freshwater > Lake | place: Spain... | reverse complement strand
CCCCCGGGTATAGCCGCCTACCTCCCCGAATACTCTAATGATTCGTCGTCATCATCGTCATCCGACATGACAAAAATTCGCGTCCAAATTTCGGGTCCAGAAAGTTCGCCCTTCGAGTCCGGTATATTCCTATTACTCGTCAACATTACCGGTCGATATCCATTCGAACCGCCTCGGTGTCGTTTCCTAACGCCGATATATCATCCCAACATCGATTCCGGTGGGCGGATATGTCTAGATACGTTGAAATCGCCGCCGGCGGGTTCCTGGAGTCCGGCCGTGTCCTTGCCGTCATTGCTACTCGGTATACGATCGTTGATGGCCGAACCGAATCCGGACGATGGATTAGTCCCGGATATATCGGAATTGTACAAACGCAATCCCGATCGATGGAGAGAGGAGGCGCGTCGACGAACGGAGGCGGATGCCACGAACGACCGATTGGCGGAGGTGGAACGGTCGTTGGATCGAGAGTGCGCTGCTGCTACCGCCGCCGTGGAGGACGCTGCCGCCGAAGACGAGGAGCATGTAGCGACGATAAGTAAACGGACGGTAACTGGTGGCGTCGTCGCCAATTCTCGTTCCAATGATGGCAAAGAGATGGTCGGAGCGTGCTCTACGACAGCAGAAGTAGAAGAGAATGACAACATACAGAATGGAGGAAGAGAAGCTAAGAGGAGTAAATTGAGTAGTAGAAAATAGTGATGAGCTGTACATACATCACTATTATTGGAGTACGATATATTATGCATTTAGTGTAGGCGTATTCGTTTAGCATATTTTCATCTAAACAATCATGTAGATTGATTTCAAGCCGTATTTATAGTCCATAGCAAGTAATAATCACGTTGAATGTCGAATATCATCCAAACTAAGAACAGCTGGACACCCCAGTCCCTCCCAACATGTAATGTGTACTAGTACTGGTTCACAATCCTCTTCTTCCATTGTTGGTCCATCATTCTCAACATTACTTTCTATACAGTTGCGATACTTCCATTCCCCATCATCCTGATCAAAGAACATGGCAAAATTAATCCCACAGAGACTGCATCGATCACGAGATTCATCAGCAATAACTGTCGTTGGTCGTATCGTGCCCTCGTCATTAATAGTAGACATGGGTGTGGTAGATGTCTTCTCAATAGTAGGAGTCCCCCCTGTCATTGTTGCATCATCCGTTGTTTTACCCATGCCCGACCAATCATCTTCATTGATATACCATCCACGTTCATTATTACCACCAATACCGCCAGTCCGTTCAATATTCTTTTCGACTTGACTAATCCGGAATAATGCATCTAAATGCTTACTCAATTCAAGCTGTGATGCGAATCGTCGTCCATCGGTAGAACAAATGAACGGTAATCCAACTTCATATAATTGTGATATTACGGCATCATTACGTTTACGTACTCCGTCATTGGTAAAATTTTCTTTCTTCACAATTGAGTATCGTCGTTTACGTTTACTTCGTTTCTCATCATCATCCTCTTCATCCATGCCTAGTAGACTACTCGTCCCGTCTTTTAACTGTTGTAGCATGGTGGTTAATATTTGTGCAGAGGCTGATACCGATGCGTATAGATGTACCGTGTCATCGATTTGAGATGATAAAATTGTTATCCCATTCGCTGAACGTACATGACGTTGAAGTGATGCAATGAGTGAGGACGACTTTTCGAGATGATTAAGTTTGAGTTTGGACCAGTCTGATGATGATGATGATGATGATATGGGGGGGTTAATGGAGGAAACTGATGATGATTTGATTCCTCCCCTAGATGATGTCGACGACGAGTTGGACTGTTGCTGCTGCTGTTGTTGTTTTTGTTCCTCCATCGCCGCATCCTTAATCTGCTGCAATAAGTCAGGATTAATATCAGCCAATCGTTCTAAGGAGACCTTGTCTAACTCATCAACTCCCGTACTTTGGACTTCATCCAACAATAGCTGCATCTGTTTACGTAACGAGGATGATATTTTGAGTGTCCCATCGGCATTCCTTTCGAACAACACAGCACCGCCACCGCCATTAGTGCTGCTGCTGCTACTGGCGGCAACTACTGCGGCCGCCTTGGCCTTTTCCTCCGCCTCAAGGAAGCATTGTCCTATCTCACGCCATTTATCTATATCTTTAATCACACCAAATTCCTTCCATGTATTCCATACCTTTTTAAGACGAGCCTTCTCGTCTTCCTTCTTGTTAATGTCGAATATGTCGTAAACAATTCTCATCCAATTCGCCGCATCATCCTGTATTATATCAATATATACTCCCCCCACATTCTTAAGCAGCGAGTCTAACACGTAAACTAATGGTAGTTTACGATTGGGTGATGAAATTCCTCCACCAGGTGTCATCTTCGTATCAATAAGTCGAGATAGGATGCACTTATATATGGTCGTTGCTGACTTATGAGAGGAGGCAAAGTCCTCAGCTGCCATTGATAGACTGTTAATTTTGATCTTTTCGGGAACAGTACCTAACTTGTCAAGCATCGAGCAATAATCCTCGACCTGCTCGTCGTCGATTTCCTCAGCGTCGTCGTCCGGCATGGTGAGACTACGATACGATAGGTGCTCCGCCTTGGGTAGTGAGCGTATCGTGACGTTATCGCATGAGGGTGGTGGTTCAGGGGCGGCAGGATGCAGGATTTAGTTGCGTCTTGTTGTCTGTCTGATAAATATGAATATGCTTTTCTTCGCATTATTAGTGATAGCTGCGTCGGGATGGTGGTGCCAGACTGTAGAGGCATTCATTCACCGTCTTGATCATCAACTTCATCATCATTATCAAACTTTAGCAACAACAACAAACATCCTCCCACGACTCCATGCAACGGCGTCGAGGAGTGACAAGAAAAAGGCATCATCATCATCAGTAGAAATATCCTTTCCAACGCCCAACGCAGCGGCTGATATGGGAATACGAGACTGGCCACAAATATACCATCCATCATCGTGGACGGAATCAGTAAATGAGGGTGCCATAGTAACACGATACATCCTCGATGGACGTGGACGTGTATCAATTGACTACGTCGATAATAGTACTGGGAAATCACGTCGGATTGACAAACAGAGAGTATATCCAGGAACATTAGTCGAGGTTGACGGGGAGGCAACAATAAGTTGGGATGTCGATGATCCCAAGACAGGGATGATAGTATTAACACCGAATTATGAAGAGGGTGGGAAACTTGCACTGGTGGGTGGATTCCTTCTTGTCTTCTGTGTTGGACTACTTATTGGTTCGTCTGGTGGAATTTAAATGAATGGAGAAGAAAAGAGGTAGAGGTTGTCATGGATAGCAAGATTAATAAAGCCCTACTCTTCTTGAATTGGCGGAGGACGTCCAAGAGGCAGAGGTATAGATCACATGGTTCTTCATTTCCATTTCCATGTGAACATCATGATGTTGGGTGACTCCCTTTCGTTGGCACAGCCAAGATTCAGCTGGGAAAAGGATGGACGAATGCTTCGATTAATCAAAGGCAGAAAAAGGTTGCATTTTGCTCCACGAAGAAATAGATCTACATCCGTGTCAAGCTATAAATCTTAAGAAGTATATAATTACACTGTTATCCTCTGGCCACACGTGCACTCGTGATCGAGATGTGCTCCCCTTGCATTTTTGTACGACCCGATACAATTGTCAAATCATAGAGTCTGAATGGCACATTTCCCTGCAGGGACCTTGGACACACACGCACGTATCTTCTTCCCATTCATCAATACTGTGCATGTACCACATTCTCCATTCTGACAATTATACGGTACCTTAACACGTGCGGCATTGCATACCTGACTTATCTTTTGATCGATGACGACTTTGGGTATTGCCCTACCATTGACTGTTACCTGTTCATTATATTTTGGTCCGGTGGACAATCCTGCATCCTTGGCTTTACCGAGTGAATCATCATTTTTGAATGCATCTCCAAAGCCGCCGAAAATGTTTAAAGATGTGGTAGTGGACAACAACGGTGGAGATGATGATGATAATTGGACAAACGCCACTACGATACAGTGGCTCAGCGACACGAACACAATGAGTGCGATGAGGAAGGACGAGCGCATCGTGAGCTGCGCTGGAAGAACCAGTATCGTTTGTATGAAACGAGGAAAGAAGCGAGACGGAGACAGGCGGGAACTGACAACACCCGCACACACATCATTATTTTGTTGACACTTTTCTGTATTATTGAATAGTTAAGTGGTGCTATGAACGACGACAACATCCTTGTCATCGTGCCGCCTAGGCCGGAGTATGCACACGAGTTTTCCTACTCGAATCTGTACGAGGATGATGTAGATGCCGGTGAATACTTTGCATCTCTTCCGCCAATCGAGAGCACATCAACGAAGACATTATCCTCTGGTCAATTGACATCCCTCGCATCTCTTTCCTCTTCTTCATTCGATTCTTCCAACGTTAATGTCATCTCTGACGGCAGAAGCTACAAGGCTGCGTCGTCATCAATCATCACTCGCGATCCTCGCAATGGTCCCTTTACCTTTCTGGTCCATGCTGAATATGACATGCTATTGCGTGTGCAGAAAGATCTTGACAAGCATCGCCATAGTCGCGGGCATCGCGAGAACAGTGGCAGCAACGATACAATCAAAATCAATAACGCCACAGATGACGATGCCTCAGCTGAGGAAAGCATACGTCTCTCACGACGGATCATGCTCAGCATTGACAATTACTGCTTACATGAACAATGGATGTACCATATTGGCCATGAGAAGGGTGAAGCACTGTCACGATTCTTAAGATCGTGCTTGGAAAAATGGAGTGGCATCAACAGTGGTAATATTGACGGAAAGAAGATGATGGAGGTACGAAAATTCGTATGCGTCGAGCTTGGGACATACTGTGGTTACTCGGCACTCGTTCTTGCCATCACTCTGCGTCGATTCCTATTGGATCAAAAACAACACGCCACGCATGTGAATAGCACGTCATCGCCTCCGTTTGAATTTCACATCTACACTACCGACATATCCACCAAGCTACTTAATGTCGCACGTTCAATCTTCCGTCTTGCGGGAATGGAGGGTTGTATCACTCCCATACTCGTTCAACAACAGGATTGTGTCGTAGATGATCACGAGAACAATGAGAATAGTACAAATGCCCCTGATGATGCCAACACTCAGGATCTTGGAGGGTATCTTGTTGGTGGTGGTGTGGGTAATAATCAATACAGAGGAACTTGTGATGATCAGGGTCAGGGAAAAGTACGCAAGGATAATGAACCCCATTCCTCGTCCTCGTCCTCGTCCTCTGTCCAATCATTGTCCACAATTCTCAAAGAGCAGTATTCCATTACCCAAATTGATTTCCTACTCTTCGATCATTCCAAGCATCTATATCTGCACGATTTGATAAGTCTCGAACAGTCCAAGCTGGTACGTAAAGGCACGCATGTTTGTGCAGACAATGTATTATTCAATAGGTTGGATGAATATAGGTCTCATATGCTAGAACTGGAGCAATTGAAAGTTGTGGATGATGAGAATGGTAGTGGAAGTGGGTGTGGTGTGGTGGAGACGAGGTTGGAGGAAATGAATTTGGAATATACTAACAATCTAAAGGATGGCATGGGTGAGTTTCGAAGTATTATTTATCTTTTGATTGATGAATACGATGGTGTCTTCACTGAAATTTTTCGTTCCTCTATTCCATACATCGACAGAAATGACAGTGTACCTCAAGGATCCTCCTATTTCATAAATACATAGGATTAGGATACTAACATATGATGTCTGAATGCGAGCTTGGATCATCTAATTAATATTCTATTTGCTTTGTTTGCATTGCATCTACTCATCTAAATTCTATTTGATGTATATTCCTATGCTCCACATGTTTTTTTTTGCGGAATTGCTTATGCCATCTCACGACGTTCTGTGTCTGATTCATATGGTCATTATGACAAACCGATATTTGTGACAGATTCGAGGTCGACATTGCTCTAATTGCAACAATCATTGCAATCGACGCAAACGTGAAGAAACACCATCGAATTACTCGCTGCTCGTATATCTTTCTCGCGCAATATACATGTGTCGTCATTGTCGTCATGCTCAAGTCACCTCCATTTTTGCATTGAAAATTATCAACAAGGATCATCCCTAGCTCTAACCCATCCATCATGGCCATGTTAGCACCCTTTGCTATCCTCGTCGTTCCAAGATCATACCATGAAACATCCTGTACCCATCTTGCATCTCCTATTAAATACGTACCCTTATGTGCATGAGAACGAACCATGGAGAATACACCATCGGCACCTACCACGGTACGATATGGTCCATACGTCGATGATGATGATGATGATGATGAGTACAGGAAGAATAGTCCATCGGTTGACTTCTCGATCCGTACGATCCTAACAGATGAAATCATATTATTCACTCGTACATGCTGGAGGAGACATTCAATGACACTCTTTCTTGTTTCTCTAATACTATACACAACATTACTTTTATGTAACTTGACTAATTTCCTCTGTAGTCCAAGCTTTTGACATATTGATACGAATGATGGTACATTGAATTCCCCACCACAGACGTGTACATATGGAATAGAACGGGAGTCGAATATAACGAATGGGATGGTATGACGATGTAAGACATTTGCGAGGACGAGTCCAGCGTAACTACCACCGACGATGGCTACTGGATAATGCGACTGCTGCTGTAGTTGATGCGATTTCCCGACGACATGCTCCTCCATTATTATTTCTTCCGAACACCAACGCCAACTTTTGAGCGGGAACTGTTCCGCGCCCGCGAAGAAGGAAGAAGAGCATGAAACTCAGGTATCGCGGAAGCCGAGTTAACTTCCTCGAAGATCAAGTGTCACGTAGTAACAGTAGTTCATCATCATCATCATCTACCACCGACCAATCGGATACCAACAATAGATCTTCTAGTAAAGGGCGACGGTCCGAAACTAGTGTTGTTGAACGCATTCGATATCGAGGACACTTTCTTAAAATACAGGAGGAGGAGGAGGAGGAGGGAAACAAAAACAATCCTCATCCAACGAAAATAATATTGAGTAAAAGGGGCGAGAAGGATGGAATATTATGGATCATCGTATCAATAGTGCCAATTTTTGTTCTGTACATACTATCGACAAATTCGTTGATTGCAAACTTGGGAAAAGGTGGTGGTGGTCGTGATCCGAAGACGAAAATGTTGCAAAAGATGTTATTCACTTTAAGCATGAAAAAACAGCAAGAGGACATGTTGAAAGAGTATCAATTTATGGAAGCTATCGAGGATGATATATGTCATGACTATCCTACGTTGGACGTAATGTCTACTTTTCCAGTATTTCATCAACAAGAATACAATTCTTACTACAGTGGCATCGGTAGAGGACAGCCAAGCACAAAAAATCGAAAGCAAACAAAGAACGACATGTTGCGGCAGAAACGCGGTCTCTCAAACAACAAGATAGAGAGAAGAGGCAACACATAAAATTCTCAAAGTATATTTTTTTCATCTTTCCATTATCATTTTTCTATATTATTGATACAACTCCATATGTAACCAATGTCATTGCCAAGACTAATGCAGCAAGTCTTGCAGTATCACCCACACCACCACCCGCTATCCCAACACCGAGGTTACCAATATCGGTCACCGATACACGACGATTGTACCACCCGACTAATGCATATCGTTCGGCATTAGTATTTAATACCTCATGTGGTATTGCTTCCGATTTGAATAATACCAATGTCCCACCGAGTGGATTCACGTCAATATAATTCGGTCGGACGACATTGGTAGGGGGGCGGTCATCATTTCCTCCATCTAAATGTAATCGCAATTGTCCGGCATTATCGATCGGGTCCCACGATGGAGGGTTGAGGTACAGTAGTAAACTATACTTGCGTAATGCAGATGCGGAATTGGGCACGGCGTCACGATGACGACGATAATATCCGCCTTGGGGATAGTAGACATATAACAATTCCATTAAATTAATATCAAGTTTCGACGACGACATTGGATCTAACGTATCTAATGTCATTCGTAGATTGTCAAGTATATCGTATAATCCACCAGGTCTATCTCGCACAGACGAGTCCTTCGTTGTTGTTGTTGTTGTTGTTGATACTGATGTAAGTTCTTTACGATTGCGTCCAATGAAACATGTTTCGGCAATACGTATATTAGTATTCAATTCATTGGTAGCATCTTGTCCAATTTTGGCAACCTTGAATAAGTTCAATGATCGTAATGTTAGTATGTCCTGACGTAATTCAGAAACAAGTGATTGTGGAATGAAGTTGGGTATAATGACATAACCCTTGGTTGATAAAGATTCAATGTCAGACGGAGATAATGATGATGATGATGATGATTCTATGTTTTGATCGATTGATGTCGTCATCGCGGGGTGATGATATGTCATTCGTCGGCTACTCCTACTCGACACACACGTTGACGCCACCATCACGGACGATAACGGAGTCGCCACAAATGCAGAGATAACAACATCACCATCATTATGAATGGAGCTTAGCAGTAGTAGAAGTAGGAACAACATTATTTGTTTTATCAACTGAAATCCTCCCACTTCACCACCCCATGTTCCATTTGTGTCTTCTTAGGTTATTTTCTACATAAATACCAGCCGTAAGGAAGGAGGATTGAGGATTTATTTTTTGGCGCACATGGCTTGAAAGTAAGAGGATACGAGGGCACAACCCCATCGTCAAGTACGACGATGGCATTATCCACGACGTCGTCATCGTCGTCGTCACACGCCGCCGTCGGCACCGCGCCCTCATCATCATCTAGTAGTAGTACATTGGTAGGAGTAACGCATGACAATGACGCCGGGGTTGTGGGGGGTAGTCGTATCATCGCCCCTCGTCTTGTTAAGCCTCCTCCGTTGCAGTTTCAACAGCAGCGGCAGCAGTCGGTAGTCTGCGAAGTGACTACTGCGCCCACATTAATGAATACTATACACGCGTCGAGTTCGTCGAAGATGACAATGGTCGATCATGCAGCAAAGCAGCATTTTTTGTCACACCATCATCACCACGGTAGCAGTACAACCAACAACGGTACTACTAACAAACAGACTACAAGGAGTACTTCTTGGCCACCAGTATCATCAACCAAGTCATTACCACCATTGTCTGGTCGGATGCTTGATTTGTGGCAGGAGGCATCATCATCCAACAGCAATAACAACGGAGGAGAGGAGGACAAGAAGTCGTCGCCACAACAGTCAAGGCGCCACCACCAGCAGCAGCAGCAGTATCAACAACGTACATTTCGTGATGTTATCGAATTCGAAATCAATCAAGAGTGTAAGTTAGTTTTTTTGATGATCTATATATAATATATTGTGTGTACATGTAAAATCACAATCACTCCTTTCTTCTTTATTTTGTCCACATACCATCTTCTCATCATTCATTTTGCCATCCATACCTTTCCATTTTTCTCCTCCGACACACCATCATCATTACACAAAACCATTACTCTTTCCATCATTTTCATAATGAAAATCATCATCATCATCAAGGTACATCTATTGGACTTGTACCCTCGGGCAGAATTGCCGTTGCGGGCTTTACGGATGGCACATTACGTCTATTCGACCTAACGGGGATGTTTGTCAAGGACAAGTATCATCCTGCTGCCAATAGTGTCACTGGTACTACTACTGTAGCGAGTAAGAAGAATAAAACGAAGAAGAAGAAGAAGAAGATGACCGAGAATGTACTGTTTGATGAAGACTCCTCCAATGACGACGATGAATATACTTATGATGACAATGATGATAATACCCACTACGAACAGAATACGAAAGTCGTCAATTCACACTCCAATCAACGCTACGGCGCCGTGGCATGTCAGATACATGCCCGGGGCGTGCACACGTCGCTATTGATGGATGTGGCCGTGAGTGAAGATGGTTTATATGCCTTCGGAGGCGTCCAACGTGGCAGTGTCGAATTAGCCGCCGTTTACCTGGGAGACGTGGAGGCATATCTTGATGAACAACTGCGGCAGCAGCGGCAGCTTTCGACGCTACAACCAATGGTGGGGTTACTTGATCTGATACAAGTGGATAGACATGCCGATGCCAAACTTAAAGGTTTTGGTGCATGTACACGATTATGGAATGGATGGGATCGGGCGCAAGATGCTAATGAACGTCCCGAATATTTACTCTGTACTGGCAAGGGGATTAAGAATATACATATTTGGTCCTACAAGCCATCACGATTGGCCCGTGATGAGGATGCCATATGGAGTTGTTTGTATGATACACAAACGAACGGAACGAGTATTAATCAATTATACTTCCGGCATAATGATATTGGTACATTACAGGCTATTAGTAAGAGTGATGATCAAAAGTTACGTGTATGGGATTTAACATATGAACAAAATCGCATTGCACGCAATAGTGGTACCGCCAATGATAGACCTAAACGTCCTGACTATGTGGATGTTGCATCGACCGAGGGGACAGTGGGTGTTATTGGTCCATATGCCTTCGCTTCTGGTTCATTAGGTGGGATGCATAACATTATTAATGTTGTGGGTTTGGATGTGGATGATTTGTCGTCACCATTTAATTCCAGTGAATTACTATTACCCCTCTCGGACCCACTCCCTGCTGCTATTACCACAACCTCACGTACTGGAAGGCAGCAGCGAGGAGATCTGAAGTCAGTCGAACATGTGGCTGGACTAGTCTTTGATGCCAGTCATGCGTTGCTACAGCTTTCGGATGGAAGTGTGGTACATTACCTCCATGATGTATCGGGCCATCCGTCATTGTTACCATGTCCTCCGTCTCTTTGTACCACGAGCATCGACGATGATGGCACTTCTTCATACGGCATCGTCTCACCTGCCACGGGACTTCACAATAAGAGGATATCATTGGCACGAGTTGGATCACAGGCCATGGTCCTGTTTGCGGTATCAAGTTTCAATGAAAATACGTCACGTGGAGCGATTATGCTACGTGCCTTACCTGGAAGTAGTGGCATCATCAATAATGGCAGCGGGAGCAAATCATTCCGAAGGTACTGGGGCTTTAATGGACTGAAAAAGAAGAGGAAGCAGCAGCAAATTATGGCAGTAGTACATTCACCTCTTGGTACTCCTATTGGTGGGTTGGGCACTATTGATAGTACACCAGTCAATATGGTAGGCAAGGTGATGAATTCCATGCGACATGTGACTCCGGTAGACACTTCGCCATTTCAATCTCATCACTCTAATGATCGAATCGAAAAATCCAAGTCCCGGTTCAAGGCAAGTCCGTCGCAGGAGGGTCAGAACGATACAACACCAGTTCATTTGCCCAAGGGAGATAGCAAGCATAAGAAGATTTCTCCCGATGCCGACGATTCGTTGGTTGCTTTGGAGGCAGAAGTTGTCAAGCACATCCGTTCAAATAGTAAAAGCCGACATGATAATGATAGGATGGACAGTCAGCTCGAAGTTATAGGACAGGGGACTTCTGTTTCACCAATGCCTGTGCAAAAGCATACGATGACGAAAAGCAGCAAGCTGCTCAGTGATGGAACACCAAAGAAAAAGAAACAAAAGACTGATGGTGGAAATGATACAATTCATCAAGACCCCAAGCAAACACCCACCCGAAGCTCTCCGAAGCGTCGTGCAAGATTTAAGTCTCCAGAATCATCATTCGACAATGATCTGCCGCATTTTGATGTTACGAAAGAAGGATCCAACAGTACAGTAGTTGGGTTTACGGGAATGACGGTATTCGATCGGAAAAAGGATGTGCAACTACCAGAGTCCTGCTTTCAGCCAAAGCAGCGTCCAATGTTACTAGTTGAACAGCTTCCCATGTCCACACTTGCAAGCAGACTAGCCCTAAGAAGACATACACACACTCCAATTGACCTCACTGTAGACGACGTCACTACTTCAGTGACAGAAGGAGGAGTGCACTTTCAACGTCATTGCAATGAACGACGACAGCTTACCGCCAAGCATCGTGCGGAGCATGAATTGATACGGAAGAAAGTATTACATAGCATCCGCTATGTATTGTCAACGTGGGATATCGAGCTCATGTCCAACAACCCGCACGCTGTCATTGTCGAGTCGGCGAGGACATGGTTCAATGACGCCTTGGAGTGCCATCAGGAAATGTTAGATGATATGCTTGGTAGGCAAGTGATGGAGGCGGAAGCTTTGGCCGCACAACAAACGTCTGATCTTGCTACTGGACATGCACCCGTGGTACAGGTGTCGTTTCCATTTCCTGAGGTATTTGAGCAAGCAAGGCAGGAGATGATTGCATTGATCCAGTAAAAATATATACATTTTTTCAGTAAATATAGTAATCAGACACTATATTATTGCATATTCAAACCTAGAATTTGGTTACTCTAACAAGAAAGATAGTGGATTTGACACGTACACTACTTTTGCTCTTTATAGCTTTATTCTAATTATTATTAATCGAAAAGTCCTTTCCAAGGATCGACTTTGTCTACGGGCATATTATCAACCTCCCGGATGAATCTATATACCTCAACTAGTCCTATATCGAATACTTCAACACCATCACCAACTAATACATCATTGTCCGACCCGATCGATTTGGATGTAGACCCACGTGTCAGGTCCTCATTGATACGTAACCCGCTTGCCCCACCTTCACCCACACCCATGGAGATAAATGTACGACTGCTAATCATCAATTGACCGGCATCTTCTTCTTCTACGATATCACCACCATCATGCTGCTGATGGGTGGCATCAATAGTATCAAATGAGCCAATATTATTATTATGACTTGTCTTCTTTCCAATGGAATAGCGAAAGCATTCGGGGTTGGGTTTCAAACGAAACAAGAAACATTCGCCATCACCATACCCATTCGGATTATTATGCCACGTTTGTGTAGCATACATACCAATAACGCGCTGTTCGCTCCCCAATACCTCCATTACTGTTAATGTATGTCGAGACGTTGAACAGCATCGGTAGAACATATCCAATGATCGACCGTGATGATTTGAGGAATATACCAAATCAAGTTTCGTCGACTGCAATGTTGGTGGGAGCCATTGGGCCAATTGTAACCGATCACCACTTGCCTTAACCAGTTCCATTGGATACATACCGTCTACGACCAATCCTAATGGTTTTTTATCTTCATGTATTGATATAGTACTCACATTCTCCTCTGCCCAAGTCTCATTCGTGGATATTAATCGTGATACCACATCACGATTTGGGAATATAGGCCGGGTCAATATACGCATACTCTTCTGTACTCCATATGCCTGATGGTGTAGAAATATATCAAATTTGAAATGCTTCGAATGTGTAAATCGTCGCACACCCTCCCAGAACACGGCGGCATTGTTACAGTGTTCGCGTACCGATTCGCCCAAATGTGCATGTGCTAGACAGCACAATGTCGTGCCTATGCGAAAGATCACATGTGATCCCTCGCGGGTATATATGTCCAGTATCCGTAATACATGCTTCCGTCGTAATAGTGGTGTAAATAGTCGTTTTAATATAGGTACTAACCCGATAGGGTCAAGCGCCCCTATCCCCTCCATGACAGATGCCGTTTGTGGGAAACACCTGTACATTAAATCGGCAAATGTCTTACACCATGCCAAATATTGGACTCGCGATAATGGCAAATAGTACGAGGAGTCGTTGACGACCATTTGTCGTATGGTCGCGTAGGCATAACTCTCGGGCATGTAGGATAGGAGGTAGCATGATAGGTCGGGCAATAATGGACAAAATTCCAATCCTAAACTATCGCGTGCCGCGTGTAATACCTTGGTTAATGATTGTATCCCCTTATTTGATATGGGTAGAGTGGTGGTATCATTATTGTTGCTACTACTCTTGAGATTGTAGAGTAATTCCATTAAATTATCATGTCCTAAACCAAAGTCTATTACCTCGGCACGATCCAAATCGGTACTATCGGGAAATAGTGATTTGAGTGTTAGATCCCATCCATGTTCTGATTAAATAATCATAATCGTATCAATGATATAGTTGCATTTGATGAAGAAAGTAAAACGAAGATGGGGGTTGGAAAGGGAAGAAATAATTTAGTGTCAACACGGAGGAGAGAGAATATAGTGTCATGTCAATGTAATTTCATTTTTATTCAAATCAATCAATCAAAAATGACCCAACCCTTCCTTATATATCTTACCAATAACACGTACTTTACGAAAGGTGCCATAATCATTAACATCGCCTTTATTCATATTAGGGTTGGATGCATGTACCACATTAATTATCCACGCCGAGCGACGTAATGATGGAGGTATCCCGCGACGGCATAATGTTTGCATCATTTGTTCCTGTTCATGGTCATAGTCGCTTGTAGTATTAGTAGTTGTGGTTATATTCGACATGATGGATGCCAATCTACCCGGAGCAGGGGGACTACTGCCGCCTCCCGCAGTGGCGGCAGTGGTGCAGCCGGTGGCGTGATCGGTAGCAATGCCGCCTACTTTCATAGGAGTGGGCCGACTCGTCCATCCAGAATTGATCGGTATAGTTTGATCAATCTCGGTACCACGCAAAGTATCAATGGACGTGCAGAATAAATCTAATGGATTAAATAATGTTTCATCAATTTCATCTTGATACTCTGAGGGATTGAGATTGGAATCCATGATGGATTTCTTTACGAGTATAAAACTCGATTCTTATCTCAATTAACCTCCTCCGCAATGCACAACTGCCCAGCAAAAAGCGCCGCGAGGACGAGAACCCTACGATACACGAGCTACGAGTGTGTCAACTCAACAACCGGTTTTCTCACCTCCCGCACAAGACGTGCTTCAATGGGCGGGAGAACACTTCTTCCATTCAAAACTCCACACTCCACAAGGCAACCATGGTGAACCGTCCACCGGCCTCATTCATCAATGAACGGCCGCCATTCAGAGCGGCCACTGCGCCGCGCCGCAACCTACCTCGTCGGCGGACTCAGCGACTCGTTCTCCAGATCAATTGTCTCAGTTTTTTTTGTTGGGAAATATCCCACTGTGCGTGGGAAATATCCCCCTTTCGTCCTGATGGTCGCCATGGTAGAGTTTGACGGCCGTATGACATACTGGCGGAAAGACCATTGTCTTGCGCTTCTTTTGGTACCCCATTTTTGTCTGTAGCACGCTTGTGTGCGGAGATACGGCCATTCTCCTGTAGTGAAAATGGTGGAAATCGGTTGTTTCGGGATAGTGGTGGATTGAGTTGCGTTAATTGCTGTTGGTCGCCATTTCGTCCCGATCGAGTTCGGTGTGTGTATGCCTCCCTACTGTTCGATCATGTCGGATAGTGATAGGTGGAGCGTGCAGCAATGCTTGCGTTGAATGAGATTGCGCACCTCGAGGAAAGTTAAGGAAAGTAGGAGTCGTTCGAGTAGAATAATCGATATAATTTGGTATATCAACTACTTAAACAACATTATAGCATTGTTATATTATTCTATTATGATTATGGTGCCACCCTACGCCATCCACTTGCGTTACAACAACCTCTCCCCCGAAATTTTAACAATGGGAGAATGGCCGTATCTCCGCACACACGTGTGCTACAGACAAAAATGGGGTACCAAAAGAAGCGCAAGACAATGGTCTTTCCGCCAGTATGTCATACGGCCGTCAAACTCTACCAAGGCGACCATCAGGATGAAAGGGGGATATTTCCCATGCACAGTGGGATATTTCCCAACAAAAAAAACGGAGACAATTGATCTGGAGACTGTAGTAAGAGCTATCCAAGTTTCCAGTATCTCGTACTTTACTACATACTGATAGACTCGACAAAAGGTAGAGTGCTCTGTACATAACATGGGAATAGCAAGAACTGAGAACAAAAGTTTACCTCAAGAGGAGAAAGGGAGAGAGAGAGGAGAAATGTAGGAGAGGAGAAGTTGACAAGTAAGTGACTTATTGAAACTACCCACACCACCGGATAGTACTTTCATAGTAGAGCTATTAGGCTGACTACTTGTCCACCCAGAATTGATTGGTATAATTTGATCAATCTTGGTACCATGCAAAGTATCAATGGAGGTACAGAATACAATCTCATGGATTAAATAATGTTTCATCGAGATCATCTTGATTTATTAAGGGATTGAGATTGGAATCCATGATAATGTATGGATGATTGACGCCTCATTACTTATGTGGTCTTGCCTGGATGTGACTATTGGGGTAAAACTCAATTCTTATCTCAAAATGGTGACGCTTTTTTGCGGCGTGTCGAACCTCCTCCGCTATGCACAGGTGGTACTGCCCAGCAAAAAGCGCTGGCTCCTCTCTAGTAAAATCGCCCAGAGTAAAATTTTTTCTAACCCCCATTTTTTATTGCAGAACCTTTTAGTGTGCTATATGGTGAGTTCTGAATGGATACTTTCTTTGTCTAACTCCTTATATTCATTGCGTAGTCAAAGTCAGGGTATTGATTATTGATGATACCTTTTTTTCCCAAAAATACAGTATCGGGTAGTATGTATCTATGTATATATTATTAACATAATTGCAAGCCAAGAGTTGCTCAGCTATTTAATGTGATTAATATTGCATGTTTAATTATGACTTTTGGGCTGTTAGTTAGTGAGTTTCAGTGGGTGTCGCAGTGGATGGGGTAGTTGGATCTGTTGTCGGCAAAACTAGAAAAATTATTTTAATCTTCCTCCCCAGTTATATCCACCAAATTATCATCCTCATCATCTGTCTCGTCATATTCATCATTATCCTCTTCTTCTCCTTCCTCTTCTGCAGGTGGCAGGGTATAAGTATAGTGTGAGGTGTGAGTCAATGTTTTTAAATGATGACAGTACTGCCATTGCTGTCGAATCCCCCACCGCAGCTTTAATCAATTCCATCACTCGTATGTACTTAAAATAATATGGTACATCATTAGCCTCAAAGTTCCTGTCCCGCTTTAGAGCTGCTTTGTCACTTCCTCTCTCTCCATAGGCGTATTCAATGATGAGTTTTGCTGTTTTCTTTACCCTCGTCAGTGACCTAGGCAGTTACCTACGGTTAAATTACTGGTGGAAAAATTATGATCTATTTTATATCTAAAAATGGATGTCGAATGCGCACGCGAGTGCACATCGGCATACAAAGGAAAGCGGGGAATATCCC
>Ga0247832_1004549_pt1 | contig 17213 bp, 15 predicted proteins | sample LaCruzMarch2015__10_FD_192407 | JGI IMG/M metagenome (GOLD analysis project Ga0247832, IMG submission 192407) | Freshwater microbial communities from meromictic Lake La Cruz, Castile-La Mancha, Spain - LaCruzMarch2015_4m | ecosystem: Environmental > Aquatic > Freshwater > Lake | place: Spain... | reverse complement strand
TGATCCAATCGGGGGGGGGGGTGGATGAGTGCAGGGCAAGGGCAAGGCATCGGTCTGGGTCAAGGATTTGGTCAAGTTCAAGGCTTTGGGGGCCGGTCTTCCCCCACTCGTACAAGCTCTAGTGGTATGGGTCGAGCAGGGGCAAGCCCCTCGGATACGGAAGGTTCCTCCAAGCTCCTAGGCCCTGTCTTCGTCGATGATGATTTCATCACCAGAAAGTGTTGTGGTTTCATTGGGTCGTCGGCATACTTTTGTCTCCGAGATAAGGTAGCCGATACTGGGTTTAACTCCTGTAAGACGCGTTCCCATGCCGAACGTAAGTTCGAGCCATCGGTTGACTCCTTCTACGCGCCCATTGGGACATATTACAATGGTCCAGCGGCAAATTCGGGAGGAGCCATTAACATCAATGTCCTCACTCGAGCGCAGCAGGTGAAGCTGATGGATGCAAGGTATACGCGGGAGCAATGGGACAGGGAGTTCAATCGTGTCCTGGGTGAGGAGCTCAAGCCGCGGTCGCCCAGGGGGCCTCCCGCTCTCCTTCATGCCAGCACACACAGTCTGCCCCACCGGCTAAGGAGGACTGTCCTATTTGCTGCCTTCAAATGCCGGGAAAATTGATAAATAGTTTTTTGCTCCCACCCGCAACTATATCATCTGTGCCAATTTATGACTTTGCGGATACACATATGGAGTTGACAGAACAGATTATGGATGTATATTATTATGTTGCGGTAAGAGTATTTGTGGAGGATGTATCCACTCATTCGGTAAGACCGGAAACGATGAGAAATGTCCATTTTGCAATGCAGAGACAGAGATAGATTCTATTATGAAGCGGGTGGATTCAATTGATACTGGTGCTATTGATTTAATGGGTAGTACTTGTTATTACAATGGGTTACTAGGTTTCCAGCAGGATGAGACAAAGGCAATTGAACTGTGGATGAGGGCAGCAGAGCTTGGTTTTAGTAAGTCGCATAATTACCTGGGTATGCATTACTACCACGGGGAAAATTAAAATTGGAAGAAGGCCAAGTTTCACTTGGAGGCCGCGGCTATGGCAGGGCATGAAGGGGCAAGAAACAATATTGGACACCTTGAATTTTTACAGTTCAATAATACGGACAGAGCTATTAAGCATTGGATCATTGCTGCATCTGCTGGGTCATATCTTGCCATGAATGCCATGAGGTTGGGCTTTGAAAATGGTATTGATATTGATAGAGAATCTTTGGACTCAACTTTGACTGCCTACAATACTTCCTGTGGTGAGATGAGAAGTGAAGCTAGAGATGCTTTCTTTGTAGTTTTTTAGTTAGATTTGGGAGATTTTAACTAACATCAAAACTTAGGCATCGCCTACCTGCACCAGCGGGCCTACTTTACGTAGTAACTCTGAATAATCTATCCAATCAAAAGGAACATCAAACATCACGAGCCTTATAAGGCAAATTAGATAAGTTCAAAGTTATCAGATATCAACAGAGAGGGTGGTAGCGAAGATGGTGGTAGTGAAGTGGGTGGTAGTGAAGTGGGTGGTAGTGAAGTGGGTGGTAGTGAAGTGGGTGGCAGTGAAGTGGGTGGTAGCGAAGTGGGTGGTAGCGAAGTGGGCGATAGTGAAGTGGGTGGCAGTGAAGTGGGTGGTAGCGAAGTGGGCGATAGTGAAGTGGGCAATAGTGAAGTGGGTGGTAGTGAGGTTGGTTCAAGTGAGGTGGGTAAAAGCGCAGTGGATGCATAACTGGGGCTTTCACTTGGGGAATCGCTTGGGGCGTCACTTGGGACATCACTCGGTGAATTACTCATTGATAGAGGTGAAGTGGGTGCAAGAGATGTCGGTGGTAGGCTTGTCACAAGGATCGTCGGAGTTAAACTGGTGGGCTCTAGCGATGTCGGCTTCGTCAAGGTGGGCTGAGGAGTCTCGACGATAATACTATTGGGTGACATTGGCAAAGCTGTGGTTAACGTCACAGTGGTTCCAGTTTTTGTGGATGCCCCAGTTGGGTATGAGCTGACCTGTGGGCTTGGTGTGGGATCATATGTGGACAAGATCACCTCACCACAGTAAATATAGCCAGTTCCACAGTAGCCGAACTCGGTGCAGCACAGACCGTCAACTGGGCAGATTCCATTGCCACGATCACCATCACCACATGTTCCGGTTTCAGATTCCGTCAAATCAGCGGTTGAGCCAGAGGTGGGGCTAAATGTGAACATAGACATAGACAACTCCAAGTCAGTAGGATATGGGGTGGTTGCTGCTCCTGAAGTGGGAGCTGTAGTTTTGGTGATCTCTGAAACAACCAAGTCAGTTGGATTTAAGGTAGGACTGAATGTAGGTAAGACTGTTGACTGCATAGACATTGACAACTCCAAGTCGGTAGGATATAGGGTGATTACTTCTCCTGTAGTTGGAGGTGTAGTTTTGGTGATCCCTGCAAGACTCAACGGAACAGTAGGCTCGACTGTTGGATTAAATGTAGTCAGCATGGGCATGGACATGGACATCATCTCTGCGACATTCAAGGGAACAGCAGGTTCAACTGTTGGATTAAATGTTGTCAGCATGGACATGGACATGGACATCATTAACACTGGCATGGACATGGACATAGACATAATCAACACTGGAGAGCGGGTGGGAGACTCTGATGGAGACTCTGATGGTGCACTAGACACGGAGGGAGAACTACTTGACAACAGACTTGGTGCTGGTGATTCACTGGGACTGTCTGTCGGCATAGATGAAATCGACGGGCTATACGATGGGGACCCACTTGGAATGTCCGTAGGCATCGATGAAACCGACGGGACAAACGAAGGCATTGATGAAACGCTTGGACTGCTGCTTATACTGGGTGATGTGGATGGGTACTGTGTGTTACTGACAGCCACAGTAATCTGCTCGATGACGTACTTTCGCTTTGTCTGTGTATATTGAATGGACTGACGGGCGTGTGCGGTGGCATTTCCAAGCTTTTGAATGAGGTTGAGAACTTCGAAAGTAGTCAACCCTAATGATGCTGTATATCATTTGTTAGATGAGAAATTGAACAATGTATGGTTGAGACAGTACCACGACTTACCTCGTGAAGGCTGCACAAATTCCGGCTCAGTGGCTATCTTGCCATCGCCCACTTCTTCTGTCCCTTCCGGCCGAGATGGCTGCACAAACTCTGGCACTAAGGCAATCAGACCAATGCCCACTTCTTCCGTCCCAACACCGCAAGGGAACAAACATTCAGAGACTGGGGAAAGGAGAGTTGAATTCACACCAAGCTTGCCCATCTTTTGCATAGCCTCAAAAAACTTGTTCAGGAAGGCTTCATTACTTGCTGCGAAGTTGTTTGTGTAGGTATTGTAGTTTGGGTGTAACGAAGTGTCTAACGATGGAAAAGCAAGGACAATGTCCGTGTCCAAATGATTGACTTCCTTGCGGGCATCACGGAACCAGTCAGGAAAAACCGCTGTGAAAGGATTGACATTTTGGGCAAAGGTCGGAGCGTCGTCTGCGTCAACTTCATTTACCAAGAAGGAGTGATAAGCATTATCAAAGACGCCACCGAAAGGTGTTGCATCGTCTTTACCGTTAGGTACCCACTGACACAAGAAGTCTTTGATGAGATCAGGAGTATCTTAAAGTCAACTTATGATATGCACATGTGAAATCTTACCGGACCAGCTAAGGATGCTCCAAAAGTGTTACGAATCAATCCAATCGTATGAGCGCCAATGAGTACAGTCGCTTCCTCTGCAACAGACAACAGAGATGAGATGTGTGAGTAAAGAAAGCATTAAGAAGTCAAAGACGCCAAGGCAGAAGAAACAAACATACCTGCAGTGAATCCATTCCTATTAATCATCTTGTCTTTGATCTGAGCTCCAGCAGCAGTACATCGACCTGTAATTGGACCGCCCTCAGCCGAGTTTAGGTTAGGAAGATTCTCCACCCACAATGTATCACAGTCTTGTTCGTCTGGACGACCCCAAAGAAAATTATTCCTAAGAGTAGCACGCTTGGCATTGGCGGTAGATGTACCCAAGACCAAAGACTCAGGAGTATCCTTCTGACGCGTAGTAGCAAAGAAGATGGCAAATTGGAGTATGTCAGCAGATGATATGTCAACACAGGTACTTCGGTGTGAATTGAATTCATCCTTGATTGTCATCAATGTGTTGAGCGGTAGGTCAAAGAAGTTATTCTCGGGCTCACGACGCATTGGAAGGAAGTTTAGCAAACAACCATTAGCACCGCCTTCGCCAGTCTCTTGATTGTACGTCCCGGCATCATGAAACGCGGCCCTCGTCCATTGTGGAAGTAGCTCGTGATTTCCAATTACACTCGTTTCCATCATATCGATGAGTATATCCACCTCGCACACGTTCGGGACGATCTTTGGAGTGATGCATTCTTCGCAGCTCGTTGGCTGAGGGCTCGTTAGCTGAGGGTTTGTTGGCTGAGTGCTCGTTAGTTGAGGGCTCGTTAGCTGAGGTGTGGAAGCAGAAGTTCCGACGATGCAAGTACCAAAGGTATCTTCATCATTTGCCTTACTGCAGACCATAGGACAGTCGCTATCCACCAAACACTCGAGGCTGCACAAATCTTGAGTCACCTGCCTATGCGTCTGATGACGTAGCATCTTGCCGAAGCCGTCGGCATTACGTTGCACGGCCAACTGACCATGAGCCGCGGTAAAGCCCAAAGGCAGAGTGGATATAATTGCAGCAATGATCTTCATTAGGAGGATGAATTATGGTACGGCGGCAAGCTTCTTTTATTGGTGATCTTCTACCACGAATGACATGAGAATGGGAGGATTTATGTACCTCGGAGTGTTTATGCGGTTGTCCTTCCGCCACGAGCCGTTAGAGAATAAGCCACCCAGCGTGCATTCACATCACACATCCCCACACATCGCGAGGATTTTGTGGTGAGTTCTAGCGACAGTGAAGGAAATTTCACTGGCTTAAGTGTATTGCGTTGGGTGTTGGGGTGCGCGGCGGCATGTCACTTTCAAGTGAGCGAGAAACGCAAGGAGATACTACGATACCCTTTCTGGTATCTCATCGCAGCGAAGTAAATACTACCAATGTTTTTCGGAGCATTTTTTGAAAGATTACAAGCACCTCAATTGGCTTGATCATAAGTTTGAGCAGTTGTTTGCATGAGAAGAATGATCCTGGTAAAATGAATTATCATTTTAATTGTACAAATACAAATCTGTTTTCCAGCAGAAACTGAGAGAAACAAGGGAAGAGATTTGTTGAAGTGAAGGTGCTGACTCACAGTGATCTGTCTATCATATTGTAGTTTGGTGTTAGCAAATAAAAGCAATTGCTGCTATTGGAAATAATCATTATATCCAGACAAGAGTTGAGAACAACCAAATCTACCTACACATAACTTTCTACACACAAAAAACATGATCGTCCCACAACTTCTCCATGGATTGGCCAGAGAGGTATTAAATTGGTATATTACCTGCAAGCTCTACCAGTTTTGAGTGGAATGTAAACAGTTCTAGCAATTAATTTATAGTTAATATTCATGAAAGCCTTTCTTTTACATTGTCTCTAAAACCAACATTTCAGACGAAAGATATGGATCAAGGAAGATGAAAATCTTCCATAAAGGTCGATATCAGAAGAACTAAAGCAGATCTAATCAGTTTTTCTTACCACCCCTCCAGCTCACACAGCCAGAACAACGTTTTCTGGACTCAGGATTGGCCATGTCGCAGTTGTGGCAAGTCCAAGTGGCGGTACTATCCAGGACCAGTGTCAAGTCTGGCGATTTCATCTACTTCGGTTTCGTACTCGCAGTAGCTGGGCTAGAAAATTCAAGGACATGTATAGAGTTTACTGATCTGCCCCTCTTGCGTTTCTTACTTGCATCAGCTGAGATAGTGTCATTTACAACTTGCGGCGACTCTGGCGATTTACTCGCCTTTCTTTTCTTACTCTTACTTGGACTAATTACCACAGGAGTCGTTAGAAAATCATCAACTTCATCAACCTCAGCTTCAAAGACGCCTTTTAGTGGCTCTGCCTTGCCTGGCAAAGGTCTCGATCCAAGCTCATACTTGGGAGAGCCGTCCTCCTGATGTAGGCAAAAGCTGTCGCTTGCAACTGGAGTCTTATCAACACCAAAACCAAGCATTGAGGATTTCGAACGATAAGCCAACGCTAGCCATGTGACAAAGAACTCAATTTCCTTCTTATTCATTGGACCGACTAAACTTTTAGTGCTCATTATGGCAGTTAACGCTCTCTCCAATGGCATTTGGTCGTCACCATCTTCCTTGTCGTAATCACGATTTCTTAGCGCCGCGCCAAATGCAGCAAGACGACACTGCCTAGCATCTTTACAGCGACTCACGGGATCGCTGTGAACGATTTTTAGTTCTTTCTCTGTCATCTCTTCTTCCACTTGACCGTCTTCGAGCAGCGGTTCCCAGTTGTCACCATGCTTGACCCACCATTCTGCCCATCGCCAGGCCCAGCCAAGAGTGCGCATAATGTTGACCGAAGCATGAAACAAAGTCGAAGCATGACCCCATGTGATCGGGGTTTGAGGCTTAAATGTCTTGCCAGAAAAGCGGACAAGTTCAACCTCCCTAAGATCTTCGAGCCGGGCACGTAATACGAACGTACAGCCCGAGTGAAGAAAACATTTCAAAGTAAAATCATCAGCCTGAACTTCAAGTCCCGCTTGTCGTGCACAAGTTATGTGGAACTTGCATGGGTTCCTCCTCCCGCCTGGTGCTACACAGCCAGTGACTGGACAATCCACTTTGGCACCATTGTATAAGCCGCAAAGCGTACATCGATATTGGTGACTGACATGATCTTTACCATTCGACATTGCAATATTGGAGCAGTTCACGATTATGCCCCCATCATTGTTATCAGTATTGCAAATAGGATTCCATCTGTTGAGAGTCATTAATAAAAGAAGCAAATAGATAAGAAAAAAAGGTGGAATAGACACAAGTTGTATCAGAACCATGAATAAACTCACAATCCACATAATGCGTGGCAGAATTTGTTGTCTCCGAAAGTAGAGCGCTGAAATGCCGACGTGTTCACTTTCCATTTCTTCATCGAAACTGGTTTAGCGACAGTCTTAACAAGAGGACCAACGCCGTTGGGATGACAACACATGTGGCACTGTGGCACTTCATACCGACTATTAGCGATGTTTTCATCATTAAATCTGCAAATTAGACATGTGGCTTCATCCCCCCTAGCAATATCAGAGCAATCGGCATGTGAAAAGATACCACATTTATCGCAGCGCTTGTCGAGTGTGGGGTCAGCGGGAAATTCGCACACGGCACATTTGGCACCGTCAATACTATTCATCACTTTCGCAAAGAAATCCGCAAGGTTCTTTTTGTCTGATAAGTATGCCTTTCTTTCATCAGCATTCATCTTGCTAAACGACTTCGGTGCAACCGGTTCCGGAGGGTATGACTTTGCCATCGCAACCAGCTGTTCAATTGACATAGATATCTGCCCTTCTTGGGCAGAGTCAGGATCGACTTTCGAATGTTTTGGACACGCCAATGTCCATGGTGGATTATCCAGTGTTTCTGCATCGTAAAATCCTTCGCAATTCTCGCCATGCTGGACTGAACATTTACCGTATGACCTGGCACACGTTACATGCATGTACTTTCCACACCCGACTTCTCGGCACATGTGAAGTGCACCCACACCACTATTACACAGAACGCATGTCACGGCCTGGGATTTGAAAAATTGCTTGAGAGGAGTTAGATCCTCAATTTTGTATTTCTCAACGTACTGCATACCTGACCACTTGGCACAACTGACGTGACACCATTTGGCCTTATCAGTTGGTCCTGAAGTTTCCGCTTGAACAAACGCACCCTGTCTCCGAGGACAGAGTTCGCATACAATCGGAGGCCGAGTGATTTTCATTGGCGGACCATCCCGACGTTTGGCTGCGAGGTATTCTTTGTCAATTTCAAAGTAGGTACAAGTGTGGCAAAAGTAATTCCCAGAGGGTATCTGCTCAATACCGTAGCACCCTTGGTGAACAGCAACGTTACAGGCGTCGCAAAAAATAATCTGGTTCTCTGGTGTGACCTCACCGTCGAAGCACACGTCACAGACAGCATCCATGTCTTGATCTAGTTGAGCCTGCCAAGCCATTTCCGCTTCTTCTAGCTTACGTTGGACTGCTTTATACTCTTCAACCTTTTTCTCATCATGTATTCGTTTCGCCCGCTGGTCTCCAGTCACAAAAGCAGTGTGCTCATTGTATGCCTTGGACAAGACTAATCTACCAGTATTTTCAATTGAAGACTCGAGTGCGGAGAGCTCGGCTTGCTTCTTTTTCAATTCAGCTAAGAAGATATCACTTGCTACGTCTCTCGATTCAGACACATCCTCTTTCTCTCCATTCATTATCTGCGATGCATCTCCGAGAGGGAACCATTTGACCACCTTCCAATCGATAGAAGCATCACTGACTGATGGTTTGATCGGATGAAGTTCATTCTCATTGGCATCCCCTCCTCCCCTGTGAGCCGACAACAAGTCTATATTATCAGTACCTGGATGTCTCACTAAACAAAGATGTGCCCTCTTTGATTCAGCTTCATTGTGACTTGAATTAGAGAATAGACTTGGTACCGTTGCCTCAGCCGCACAATTTGATGCATCCTTGCAGAAATTTACAATCATTCTATCAGTACACACGTCGTGGCTTGGCTTTTGACACGCCGTTGCAGACATTAAACTTTCCTCAAGAAGAAGAATGGCATACTTGAAATGACACTTTTTAATATCAAGAACAAGTGGAATCGTTGTCATAATACCGTTGGACTCTTCTCCCCTAACGTAGCTCATTCGAAAATACTTTGTAAAGAATGGAACAAGAGTTGACGGTGATTCCATCATCCCATACCATATATTAGCTCTGCATGCATGGACTAATGCCAATGATACTAAGAGAACTTTTGAAGTTTCCATATCGCGCGGCGGACATTCTGTCATTTCATCAATAGCATCATCATTCGCGTAGACGAGATTATCAATAAATAAAACAAGCTCAGATATTTTTTCAGTAGACACTGTCCCTCTTCGTTTCTCCTCGGCTCTATACCAGCAAAATCTGTACTGTAGGAATGCAATTCTATTACATGATGATAATTCCGCAATAATAAAGAAACAGTTCTGACTTCGTAAGCTTGTGGCTATATCATGCTTTGGGTGTGATTTCCATTGACACTTAAGAAAAGAAAGAGAGAAGACAAAATTAGCGGGCAACAAAACATGTCAAGCTGCGTAAAACCAATAATAGAGATAGAGAGAACAAATACAACGGCAATAATTATATCAATCATAAAACGCACCTTTTCTGATAATGCAACTAGCATTGTCTCATCCATCTCAGTGGCAAAACGAAATTTCAATCCCTGTTGTTGTGAGTTGGCAACATCTGAAGAAGGAAGTATACCACGTTCTTTGGCATAATCCAAACAATGTGATGATAAGTCATCAATAAATCCTTTCCCAGCATCCTTAAATTCATCATCATTATATCCACGGAATGATGATAGGATATTCATATACAATGGATCAGTGTGTTTGAGTTTCATATCGTCATACATGCCATTCTTATTTTTGCTACTGCTATTGTCATGTTGTTGTACTCTTATGGCAACACCACCACCACCATTACCCTTCTTCCATACACGATCACCAAATGTCCCTCTTGTCGGGATGGTCATGACATCATGTTCACCATAATCAACCATCCGTCGTATTGACATAGGATCAAAGGTATCACCAAATTCTTGACCAATACTGTCTTCTGAAACATCAAACCCTAATACACGTGCAAGGTAGGCCACAGGATAGGTATCAGGATCACGAAATTGTAATTCGGCTATATTCCATAATTCGCCACCTTGGGGTATATCCTCAATGGGTGGATTAGGCCCCTGTGGAAATTGTGGTAATGATAGTAGTGGATTGCATATACGATTTGGATTACCATCGGCTGTGACTTTATACCGTTGTGTCTTTGGTGTAAAGTCTGGTAAAGTACGTGCAGTCGTCGTCGACGTTGTTGATGACCTACTAGCATATGCCCTTGATGTATATCCAATTCTAAGAGGGTCTTCTACTATTTCAGTACCAACTGCGGTTGTTGCTGTTGTTGTTGATGATGATTCGTCCATTCCAGCATTATCATCCATAGAATCACTCTTTCGACTTGATTTTTTCCTCTTTCGTTCAGACCGATGAACACCATACGAAGGATCATCACTACCTGAGACAGATATATTCATATTCTTATTATTCATCTGTTCCCGACCTCCTCCTCCTGAGGACGTACTGTCTTTTCTTCCTTTCTTTCGTTCCTTCCTCGCTGCTCTCTTTTCATCCTTTATTGAATAGCCATCCATCATAATTGACATTTGTCCATTTGATATTGAATCACTCCTTCCTTCATCATCCCCTTCCTCCATGGATAATGGAACAGCATTAATTTGATCGAATATAGTACCATCAAATGTTACTCTTTTATATTCATCAACATCTCCTGAGCAATATGTCATAGCCTTCCGGTTGAAAAATTTGTCATATCCTTGATTTTTGCTCATCTCTTTGTACGCCTCCATCACCCCGACACCTTTCTCACCCATCATGGCAACAAAAGCTTGCAATCCAACTTTAGACCTCACTTGCACTCCGGGCAATTCGGGATGGGACCAATATTTGTCTACGTTTTTTCCTTGGTTTTGAGAACTTCTGGAAACTCCTTGCACTAGCCAACCTGGAAAATTGTCATCTGGTATCGGTATCGGACCATCACACTGTTGTTGTTGTTGTTGTTGTTGTTGTTGTTGTTGTTGTTGCTGCTGTTGTTGCTGCTGGTGATGGTAATCAGGTGCCAAAAATTGAGTTTGATACAATTGTTGCTGCTGGTGTTGTTGTTGCTGCTGCTGTTGAGAAGAAGAAGGAAGAGGAGGAACGTTCGGACGTAAAATTGTACGTATCTTCGGTAATGATTTACTTGCATGTTGTCTTCCACCTCGTTTTGATAACGATGATATACTAAACGATGATGAGTTTTCTTCATTATTACTTCTTCCATTGTTGGTATCATGCCTCGATGGTGGTGATGTTGGTTGTTGTGACGGCAGCATTGCTAATTGATTCGACTGTTGTTCATTGTTGCCTGACATTCTAATCTGCGTATTTACAGTAGTTGTTGTAGTTGTTGTAGGTTGTTTCAACGATCTTATTTCTTCTCCCATCTTCCTACCATCTACTGATAAATGATGCTGCATCGTGTCATCAATTATTTGTTGTTGTTGTTGTTGTTGTTGTTGTTGTTGCTGTAGCATCCCCCGCGATCCCCCTTCGTCGTAGTTATTGGTTTCATTATTGAAGGAGGAGGAGGCGAAATTGGTATAATAACGTCTACTCTCCAAATAATCTTCCATACCATTTTTGTCATACTCTCGCCGTATCCCACTCCCCCCGACGAAATTATCTCCAAGGTGTTGGTTGTTATTATCATCGTCACGATGTAATAATTCCAACAATCCTACCTCCCCCCCTCCTCCCATCGTCCTGGCCCAAGACGATGACGTGAATGGAAGTATGGTTGTGGAGTTTGTGACATCGTTGTTGGTAATTGAAATTGTAGCATCATGGACTAGTGACCGGGTAGTGTTGCCGTTCGTCGCGGTAGTTTTGTCACCTCCTCCTATAGCACTGTTATTACTTTGGTCACCACCGCCATAATTATATCCTGCGGCGGCAGCGACGGCGGTGGGGTTTCCGCCGCTCTTCCCTTCCACCCCCCGATTCTGCTGCCATGCACTATTCGTCACTAACTCGCCAGCACCAGTGGCCTTTCCGGCAGGTGGCTGCGGCTGTGGCCGTCCCGCGGTTGCAGACGAAAACGAGCTTCCGTTATTATTCATGTCATTGCTACTGATTCTAGCATCATCATTGGCAACGGCCGTGGCAGCGGACTTCGATGTCATTTTCCAACTGCAATGCGCCGTCGCGCTCTGGACACCACCTGGCCCCGACAAAAAGGGTGGTGGGCTGGATCTTCCAAGAGGCCCAAGGCAAGGCTCCTGTTCAATCACCGCGCAGGAGAAGAGGCATACCCTCATCCGACTTGAATGACGCAACAACTACGGCGTCTTTACGCTCCAACAAATCTCCCAATGGCGGCGACATTCCTATTATTGTGTATGGTAGTAGTACTGTCGTCGTTTTTATCGGTGGTGGAATCTTTTAGTCCCACGGTAGAAGTAATGTCAAAGAAGACGAAAATAATGAACAACAATCACCGCCATCCATCATCATTCGCCATCACCACCACAAGTAAAACAATGGCCTCGTCGTCATCATCATCGACAACAACAACGGCGACATCTGACATTGCAACAATTGAAGAAATAAATAACTTTGCAACAAGCAATGGTATATCACTAATCTTTACGACGCGTGGTCCGGGCTATCGGTGTGTTGGCGTCGACGCCAACTCTAACAACTCCACGACGACGATCGTGGGATATGTCGAGGGGTTCATCCGCCCGGGTCGGAAAATACTACATGCCGACAAAATGGAAATATTCATCAAGGGCGGCGGGGGGACGTTCCTCGGTCCGGGACTGTTAATCGCATATGCATGTTTCCTACATGGTAAAGAGAGTGGATGCACGACCGCGGAATTCTTGGCCATCGATGATGCCGAATATCAACATAAACGATTGGTACGATATTATAAAATGATGGGCTTTCGCGAAGTACGATATGTGGGCGAAGAAATCAAGCATATACCAGATAGATTAGTTTGGGGTGGATGTGGGACGTTAATGACGGAAGAGATTGATGTTATATTGAAAAAATGGACTCGTATTATACGAAAGGTCTGATGAGAAATGAAAAATAATGACATGATACGAGAGAGAGGCGCGGAAATAGAAGAGTGAAAGATATCATAAATGCAGCATTTTTAATACTCGTGTTGTATAATTGAAACAGCATACATCACTTGTTTATAAGATTCCAACCAACATCCAACTACCCCCATTGCACATGTCACGGATGTTAATAATAGTGGTAAGAACTCCATTCGTCCAGTTGGCATGAATATCAGTGGATGTATTATTTCCATAAATAGTAGAATACATGCCAATAGAACGAATGATACATGGTCAATATTTGTTAGTAGAGTCCTTCTTGTCAACGGCGTTGCTGATTTGTCGCTCCTCCTCCTCTTTGTCGGATGATCGATACTATCATCATTATCCAAATGTATCATTTCGAGTATACAAACGGTCATACATAACCAACCAATGTATAATGTCACCTTAACTAATAATTCCTCTGGTCGATATAATAATGGCAAAATACCAAATATACCAAATGTGCATGTACGGATATATACATGTGCCATGGTACGATCTGTTGTTGCCAAGAGTGTCATTGGAATGATGGCCGTCATTATTGCCTTCTCGTGTACATGATACCCTACCATAAAACTTGATAGAGAACAAAACACCTGAACAAAACAATGTTATTTATCCAAAAGAAAATATATGAAACAAGATGTGTGTGGGGATTGGTGTTGTAAGAATAAAAAGCAAAAAACGTTGGAATCTTATCACACACACACACACACACACACACACACACACACACACACACACACACTTACCACGGCATGGATGAAGAATTTTCCAGGATTGTACAACTCTTCTTCTTTGTTCGTCAATAATGATAATGTCCCAATCTTCCATGCCATATATATCCCACCGGGCCATAAACCAATTAGCAAGATGAATGCGACCAACCTTGGTTGTGGTATGGGGAATGGAATCACGTATTCCAACATCATATTCATAGCATTACCGTCGTTATCGGATATCAAAGGCAGTAGTGGTGGCACGATCTTACGCACAACGACTGTGGCAACTTTACTACCGAATAGATAGATCGACCATATATTCGCCGCCCAATAATCGTGAACTAATCCACGATCGAATGGGAATAATCGTTTTAGGATTTGTTGTATTTGCTCCTTTGGATTGGACTGGAGTAAAAATGGTATGAATGGACCAATAAGGCATGGTAATGTAACCGTTGCCAGTATGACAAATCTTCTGTATGAAAATTGTAATGTAATCATCGCTTCGTTGTCATTATTGTCCCTGGTGGTATCATACTGCTTTTCACTTTTCTTCTTTCTATACTTTCTTTCACAGTTGTCGTCGTCAATTGCAGCAGTAGTAGCACCATTAACAACAACGAAGCAATGTCGTCGTAGCAAATAAAAGAAGTATAATGGCGCCAATGTTATATATAAATGTTTCATTGTTAACAGTACAGCGTAGATTGCCGCAGATAGAAGTTCCCATCGGTGTGATGATGATGATGATGATGATGATGATGATGATGATGATGATGATGATGATGATGATGATGATGTTCCAGCAGCAGCAACAGATGCACCACGTACCATGCATGATATTGAAAGAAGTAATAATCCTAGTAGCATACCATTGTATTGAAAGTGGATATGATCAAGTATGATTAATCCTGGATTACTAACAATGAGGAAGAATGTTAGATAGGACGTTGTTGTTGCTTGATTATTGATAGTAGTATCTTGGATTATTGTCGCTGTTGTTGTTGCAGTTGTTGCAAAGAAGTAGGCACCAATGAAAAATAATATATCACCAATACAAATAACAGTCCCACGATGGAATCGTATACATTCCATTGACTGTATAGATGCCGTAACATCTGGTAACAGTTCGAAACATCGTTGATCCAACCACCCATCAACTAATAGTCGACTAGTAATACCATTGTTACTCAATGCATATTCAAAGTGTGCAAATCCTGGCGGATAATCTAATGTATGCACAGTTGTATTATTATTGGTCGTAAAGTACCATTCGGATAGTGGTAAGTGGTGTGTAAGAGCCAACCAGTTGCGATGGACATCAAAGTCTGTACTACGATACGAGGGTATGAGGAGCCATTTGATACTTGCTAATAGGACATAGGTAAGTATTGCCGTCTTGGGGGTGAGGCGTGGTATCGTTGGACTAATAATATTCGTCATCGGACATGTTGACTTCATTGACGATGGGATTGGCGGGACGACGTTGCTGACTTCCTATCCTCTCTACCTACCATAATCATAATAAATCCTACCTCCGTCGTAAGAGAATTTTAACGTCATGGCCGACTCCCAGGTGCAACAGGAGCAGCAACCCGTCATTACTGTCAAATTCAAGAAACGGAATAAGGACTCATTGATAAAGAAGAAACAGCTACGTCGTCGGACAACTGACGATGTTGTTGTGACAACAACAAAATGCAAGGCAGTTATAAATGCTGCTGATGAGGAAGGAGACAACAACAATGAAAAAGTCATCAATCAACAATCTAATTACAGCAGTAAGCATATGAATGAGAATGAGAATGAGAATGACAAAAAGGAAGAAGAGGAAGAGGAGTCGGGGACACTCACTGCTATACTCGCAATCGAACGGCGAAGGAAATTATTAGCACGTAGTCGTGGCATTGATACTGCAAGTCTTAACAAGAGTAAAATGACTCATCGGAACAATAACGTGTACAACAACGACGAGGATGGGGGGTTGGATACAGGAATGCCATCCGGAGGAGGAGGTGGAATTAGTTCATCTTCGAAGAATGATATCGGAGAAACAACCACAGGACGACTCGGCACAAGAACATTTGGTGTGGGACAATTAGCCGGCTCGAATGATATGGGCGGTGGTGATAGTAATGACCGAGATGGTAGTGGTGGTGGTGGACTATTAGAAAAGAAACATCGGCTGGCAATGGAAGAATTTATACGTAATAATTTGACAGCGGTTAAAGAGCAGGGTGGCAGTGGTTTCAGCAGTAATAGATCAACAATGGCCTCACATCAAACATCCGATGCCGAGAAAGATTTGTATGCTGAATTATTGTTATCATCCGTCAATAATAACGCTGATAGAGAAGGCGGCATTGATAAAAAGGCTGGAGGAGAAGGAGATGTGGGTGCCGGAGGTGCAATGATGGGTGGCACTGGAATAGCCGAGGTGGCACTACCCATCGATGAACGATTACGTGTACTAAAGGCCACAGAGAAGGCGGCGATGGAGTATGAACGATCGCGAAAGGCTCGATTTGAAGGAGGAGGAAGGGAGGAGTGGGGATCATCAATGATGTCGCAAATAAAGACTGGAATGAATGATATTAGTGATCAACAGAGAATTGAGTCTATTGCAGCCATGGTTCCGATGACATTTGCCTCAGGTCCAGGCAAACGCAAACGACAAAATGATAGTTTGACACCACCAGTAAAAGATGATATGAACTCATCATTGTCACAAGCATCAACCGTGGGAGGTCAAGAAATTAGTGACAAATATCTCATTGAATCATCAGCTTATATTGGTAGTGGCAGTCAGTATTCTTCTACCTACGATGTACGCAAGTCTGACATTGCCGATGTAGGTGCATCCTACAGTCATAACTTTCAATTACACACAAAAGAGTGGGTAATGCGTAAACGTGATGAACGTCAAACTGAAATTGACACAATACATGCAAAACAGGTTGAGGATGCAGGACCAATGACAAGTGAAAGTCGTGCACGTGTTGGATTTGACATGGCAAGAAAGATTGCACGTGGAGAGATAACAACAACTGATGGAAGTGTGAGTAGTGGCAAGGGCAGAGTAGTCACGAAGATGAATGACGAGTTGACGAATGAGTGGGATAGGAAGAAATCGGGTACCAACAATCATCAGCAATCAAGCGATGACAGGGTGTGGAAATCGTTCATGACAAATCAACGAAATCGACGTTAAACCATTAATCTATTCAGTATAGTACTGATAGGAAGAAATGGGTACCAACCACCAGCAGCAACGATCGACAGGATTTGGTATTATCTTGGAGGTTTGGGCACAAAATACAAAATAGTACAAATAAGTACTCAGGTAAGTAGTAGGTGGAGGAGGTCAGGTTGTGTCCAGAGGCGATTGGCCAAAAATTCAATATCTTAGTTTCGTACCTTTTTCATGAATAATCCGACAGACGATAATAATAACAATATAAGACGATGAGGAAGAGGTAAGGTGTTATAGCAACAACGTTCTATATATTATGCTACG
>Ga0247832_1004545_pt1 | contig 17229 bp, 19 predicted proteins | sample LaCruzMarch2015__10_FD_192407 | JGI IMG/M metagenome (GOLD analysis project Ga0247832, IMG submission 192407) | Freshwater microbial communities from meromictic Lake La Cruz, Castile-La Mancha, Spain - LaCruzMarch2015_4m | ecosystem: Environmental > Aquatic > Freshwater > Lake | place: Spain... | reverse complement strand
GCAAGTTGGGCTAAAGAGATAGCAGTAAAACAAGGTATTGAATCAATTATATGTCTTGGTGATTATTTTCATGATCGGGATCAAATTGATGTATCAACATTGGATATAGCTCGAAAGATTTTAAATATTTTTTCAGATTTTAAAGTTTATCTGATAACGGGGAATCACGATCTTTATTATAAAGAAAAAAATGATGTAACCTCTCTTCATGTTTTTCAGGATTATCCTTATGTAAATGTTGTGAATAACACACAATCATTCAGATATGGTGAAAAAATAATCAATATGGTTCCATGGACAGATTTTAATGAACCTAAAAATTTTGAAGCTGATATTGTTTTAACACATGCAGAATTTAAAAACTTCCGAATGAACAACAGTAAATTCTGTGAAGAAGGCGTTGATTTGGAAAAATATAAAAACACTGAACGTATTATTTTAGCAGGTCATTTTCACATCAGCGACATCAAAACACATCACAATCTAAAAGTCGGATATCTTGGAAATCCTTTTCAACAAAGTTTTGCAGATATAAACAACAACAAATATGTTTATATTATAAATTTTGAAGACATGAAAATGCAAAGTTTCGAAAATGAGTTCTCACCCAGACATGAAATAATCAGATATTCAAAAAAAGAAGAACCAAAACGTCAGAATTCAATTGTGAGATTAATATTTGACGTTTCAGATAATACTGAAAAATACACATCATTTTCGAGCCATATTCAAGAAAATTACAAACCATATTCACTTATAACTCAGACTGATTTTGAACTTAAATCGGAAGAAAATGAAAAACCAACAAATATATCATTCGATCAGATGCTAGAAGAATTTATTAACGGTATGGATATTCAAAACAAAAAAGAAACAACAGAGTATTGTAGTAATCTTTATAAAAGGTGTGTTTGATGCAAACAATTAATTTTAAAAAAATTTACATAAAAAATTTTCTTTCTGTTGGCGAAAAACCAATAATAGTTAATTTTGAAAAAGGATTGTGTTTAATTACAGGAGAAAATCTGGATAAACCTGAAAGATCCAATGGTGTTGGAAAAAGCACCATAGCAGATGCTATTCATTTTAGTTTATTTGGTGAAACCATACGAGAAGTTAAAAAAGATCTGATTCCAAATTATTATACAAATGGAAAAACTGTTGTTCAAATAACATTTGACATCGGTAATGATAGTTATGAACTTAATCGAACAGTAAATCCCACCACAGTTAAATTAGTAAAAAATTCAGTGGATGAAACCAAAGATACAATAGCTAATACAAATGAAACCATAGAAAACCTTATTAGATGTAATAGTAAAATATTTAATAATTGCATAAGCCTGGGTATCAATAGCAGCAATTGTTTTATGAACATGAAAAAATCTGAAAAACGCCAATATATAGAATCTATTTTAGATTTGGATATTTTTTCTAAGATGACGGATATTTGCAAATCGGAACTTTCCGAAGACCGTAAAATACGGGAAGGATTGTCTGCAAAAAAAGAAACATATCAGTCTATATTAGATGATTATGAGAATCAAAAAAAAGAATTTGAAACAAAGAAACAAAAAAATATAATTGAATTAGAACAAAAAATAAATGCTTTAAAAAATAAAATTCAGATTTTAAACGATGAAATTGATAATTTAGTCATAACCAAAGATAATGATTTGTCTGAAAGCATCAATCAAGCAAAAAATGCATTAAAAATTATAGAAGAAAAAATAAGTGAAACTGAAAAAATTATTGCTTCCAAACAATCAGAAATTCGCTCGATTCAAAAAATTTTGAATGAAATCGGAGATAATTCCGAAACATGTCCTTCTTGTTTAAGAAGTATTGATGAATCCTGTAAACAACATGTTGAAAATCGTAAACAAGAAATGCTGAATGATATTTTAATTTGCGAAGACTTTATAAAAGAAAAACATGATAAAAAGAAAAAAATTGTTTCTAAGAGATCAGAAGCAGAAAATATAATTGATAATTTGCAAAATAGAGAAAAAGAAAATGAAAAACAAAAAAGCAAAAAAGAACAAAATCAAAAATTGATAGAACAAATAAACTCTGCAATATTGGATATTGAACAACAAATAGAAAAAGAAAGAAACAGAACAGAGAATTTTGATAAAAATATTCAAGAAAATGAAAAAAAGAAAGTTGAATTGGAAAAAAAGATATCTGAATTGGATCAAAGAATTTATGTTTTAAATAATAGTAAATTTATTCTAAGTGATGAAGGTTTGAAGAGTGTATTTATTTCTAAAATAATAAATCTTTTAAATACAAAAATAAACCATTATTTGAACAAATTAGATTCCAATTCTCGTATAACATTTGATAGTTATTTTGAGGATAGTCTTACTGATTCTGTTGGAAAAATAGCAAGTTATGCAAATCTTTCAGGTGCAGAAAAGAAGGCTGTGGATCTGGCATGTATGTTTTCTTTCATGGAAATGAGGGAACTGCAGAACTTCCCGATATTTAATTTTGTATTATTTGATGAAATTTTCGACAGCAGCTTTGACAAGAAGAGTGTTCAATTAATAACAGATATTTGCGAAGAAATATCCTCAAACAAATCTGTTTTCATCATAAGTCACCGAAAAGATGCAATATATTCAAATAATTATAAAACAATAAGTTTACAAAAGAAAAATGGCGTAACAAACATGCTTGAAAATTAAACATTCAATATAATTATATTATATTATATTTTATGTTTATTCAAAACAGCAATCCCTATACTTCTAATCCACTTCTAGATAATGTAAACATTCATACTAATAAAGTTGCACCAAGACAACCCCTAGCTGCAACACCGGCACAACCTGAAAATATGCCGGACCGTGGAATCAATTATCTGGCAGATTATAGCGGTTGCGGTCATTGGCGTTTGATATGGCCAGAAATGATTCTTAATGCCCACAATAAAATGACAATGCACAGTACAACTGTCATGTGCTTGGATCCTCGTTATTATGTTCATACCAAAGCAGTTCGTGTGCAACGCCAAGCCACAGAACATCAACTTAAATTTGTACATTTTTTAAAAGAAGTTGGAAAGCAAATAGGGTTTCGTATCATTTATGAGATTGATGATTTGGTTTTTCACGAAGATATTCCCGACTACAACAAGTTTAAAACAGCATTCGTAGATCCAAATATACGAAAACAAGCCCAAGATATCATGAATAATTGTGATGAAATCACTGTGACATGTGATTTTATGAAAAAATATTATTCAGAAAAGACTGGACACAAGAATATAACTGTAATTCCAAATTATCCTCCAAAGTTTTGGATGGGCAACTTCTTTAATCTTAAACGTATCAGCGAAAATTACGATCAATCTGAAAAGAAACCAAGAATTCTTTATGCAGGAAGCGGTGCACATTTTGATGTGGATAATCGAGTCAACCAAAATGATGATTTTGCACATGTATTACAGGCTATTGTTGAAACTCGAGACAAATATCAGTGGGTATTTTTAGGTGCTTTTCCATTACCTCTTCGTCCGTTTATTGAGCAGGGCATTTTTGAATATCATCAATGGTGTGAACTGTATAATTATCCTTCTAAAATTCATGATTTAAGAGTTAATATGATGGTGGCACCTCTTCAAAACAATAATTTTAATAAAAGTAAAAGCGATTTGAAATTTATAGAAGCTTGTTGCTATGGATTGCCAATTGCTTGTCAAAATCTTTGCACTTATGAAGAAGCACCTTTCAAATTTGATACTGGGGATGAAATGATTAAAATAATTAATGATGTTATTGGTAAAAAAAGCAAGTATATGACTCATTGTGAACGAGCTAGGAAAGTTGCTGATGGTCGCTGGCTTGAAAATGAAGATAATATTAACAAATATGTGGAATTGTACAAATATCCATATGGCGATCCAAGAAGGGTATTGATAAACAAGCAGAATGGTTTAGTCTAAAACGCGTGTACCGTCACGCTACATACGATCCTTTAAACAAAGCCATCCGACTTGCCACTTGGTCGGAAACCGGTCAGAGAATAACTGTAAGCAGATCATATAATCCATATTTGTATGTGGAAACAAATGGTCATCACGATGAAGTATCTCTTTACAATACAAAATTAAAGAAAAAAATATTCAATTCATCAAAAGAACGAAGAAATTATGCTGAACGTGATCAAAATACCAGAATATTTCATAATTTTACGTGTTCACAACAATTTTTGATTGATGAATTTTCAACACAAATAGATAATCCAGATTTTGTAAAACATCCTTTAAAAATATTTTATTTGGATATTGAAACTTACAGTCCAAATGAATTTCCTGAGCCATCTTTAGCCAAAGCTCCAGTTAACATGATCACCATTTATGATAATTTATCAGATAAATTTCATAGTTTTGGTCTGGGTGTATATGAATCACACGATAATGTGATTTACCACTATTGCAAGACCGAGGTTATTCTTTTACAAAGATTTTTAGAGTTTTTTCAACAAGACTACCCTGATATTGTTACGACATGGAACGGTGAAATATTCGATATCCCTTATCTTGTACACCGCATCAATCGAATTTTGGGTGAAGATGAATCCAAGAAATTAAGTCCTTACCGAAACATCATAGCCAAAGAAATATTTACCAAATTCGGAAAACAAGCTGAAAAATTCTACATCGAAGGTATAGCCAATTTAGATTATATGAATGTTTACAAGAAGTTTTGTCCTTCCCAACGAGAAAGTTACTCTTTGGGATCAATAGGATCTTTGGAATTGGGAGAATCTAAAATAGAATACGAGGAAAGCAATTTGTCTTCTCTGGCAGACAAGAATTGGAAGCAATTTGTTGAATACAATATTCAGGACGTTAAACTTTTGATTAAATTAGAGGAAAAGCTTCATTATTTGAATATTTTACGCTCTCTTTCACATGTAGGTTTAACAAATCTGGAAACTGCCATGAGCACAATCAGTATTGTTGCTGGTGCTGTCGCTATTCAAGCCAAGAAAAATAACAAAATTATTCCCACTTTTCCACATAAAGAAGATGATGGTGTGACAATTGAAGGTGCTTTTGTCAGTGAACCGCAAAGAGGATTTCATGATGCAATCATAAGTTTTGATGCCAATTCACTATATCCAAATCTTATCCGCACATGCAATATGAGTCCTGAAACAAAAATAGGAAATGTAATAGAAGAGGATGGAAAATTTACATTGAATCATTTGTCTGGAAAAAAATATGAATTAACCAAAGAAAAGTTTAAATTATTTGTGGAAAAGGAAAAATTAGCAATTACAAAGATTGGAACTTTGTTTAGCCAAAAAGAAATAGGTCTTGTTCCTCAAATTGTTGCCGAAAACTATAAAAAACGTGTAGATATTAAAAAGCAACTGAATAAACTTAAAAGAGAATTGCTTAATATCGAAAAAGATTCAAAGGATTGGAAAGAAAAAAAGAAACTGGAATCTATTTTAAATAATAAACAGTATGCATTGAAGATTTTGATGAATAGTATTTATGGTGCATTTGCAAATAATTTCTTCTTTCTACGTGACCGGGATATTGCCCGAAGCATTACCATGACAGGTCAGAGTGTTATTAAAAAAGCCAATGACTTTATTGAAGAATTTTTTATAAAACAAGGCATAAATGAAGAAGATTTAAAGACAAAACCTCCCACCATTTATAATGATACCGATTCTGTTTATTTGGGAATTCAAAGACTTATAGAAAAAAATAATATAAAATTATTGAAAAAGGATGGAACACTCGCACCTGAAGCTGAAAAGCTTATCAGTGCTTTGGAAAGGGATATTAATGAAAATATAAAAAATTGGGCAAAAAAAGAACTTAATAGTGAAAACCCAACTCTTGAATTCAAAAGAGAATCTATTTGTGATGTAGGAATTTTTATACAAAAGAAAAGAAACGTATTGCATGTGATCGATGAAGAAGGTGTACCTTGCAATAAAACAAAATATACTGGAATTGAAGTTGTTCGCAGCACAATGACAAAGCAGGTAAAAGAATTTAATAAAAAAATCATTGAAACCATGCTGCAAACCCGGGATCCATCCCGAACAAACATAATCATTGAGCAAATCTATGAAGAATTTCAAAATAAAAATGAAGGTGATATTTCATTTGTGGTTGGAATAAAAAATTATGAAAAATATGCTGATAGTTGCAATGATCTAACAACTGTAAAAGGCATGCCAGTTCATGTTAAAGCAGCATATTATTATAATTATTTTGTTAAAAAATTATCTTTGGATACGAAACATGAAAAAATAACTAGCGGAGATAAAATTCGTTATTACTATGTGCAACAACCAAACAAATATGCAATTGGTGCAATTGGATTTAAAGATCGTCTTCCTGATGAGATTAAAAATGAATTTCCAATGGACAAAGAGAAACAATTTGAAAAGCTTGTAACAGAAACAATGCGAAAATTATTTGAACCTGTTGGTTGGGAAATACGAGAACCCGGTAAAATGAATTACGCTAACCTGGAATTACTTTTTTCGGAGTAGATCACTGGGCTTTCTTACTTTTACTCCAAATTTCTTTTTTATATTCTGAATCCATCTTTCATTTTGTTTCTTCCAGCGAGTGATATCTCCTTTTAATTTGTAAACATCTTCTTCGGGTTCTGCATCAGTTACAGCAGCTGGTTCTGCAGCGACTTGATCTGCTGTTTTATCGTAATCAGCAGGTTTTTTAAATCCTTTTGATTTTTCATCAGGTGTCAATTTATCATATTCGTCTTTAGATATTCCTTTATTAACGGGCGTTTTGATTGCCGGACCTTCTTTGCTTATTAATTTTGTTTTAGGTTCATCAGAAACTCTTTGAGCATAGGGATCATCAGAAGCACGTCCAAAAAGAAGAATTTCAATTGCATTTTTTTGTAGATGTTCAAAATTCAAATCACCATGATTCTGTTTGAAATATTCCAATGCCTTTTCTTTGTTCTTTTCTATGTTTGGGGCCCATCGACGTTCATTCAAAAAGTCTTCAAACACTTCATTAGCTTTTTCAGAATTGGTGTTTATTTCTTTTTTATTGGCAAATCTGGGATACCAAAAACGAGTCCAAAGATCTTTGTATGTTTGAAATCTTTCTTTATTTTGTTGTTCAATTTCTCTATTTTTGAAAAAATCACCAAAAAGACCTTCGTTAAGTTGTTGTTTTTCAACACTTTTAGCAAGAACATAAGCTTCAAATATGCTATGTGAATCTTTATGCATATTATTATTTATTATAGTTGCATTTCTAAAAGCCATTAATAAATGGTGGTATGAGTTCAATTCAACCATTCATTGACCATGTAGGTCGCACAATCATAGGCGAAGTTCTTGGCGAGGAGAACGGACACCTAAAGGTAAAAAACCCCGCCATTCTGCTGGTACAGCCGAATCAGCAAACAGGTCAACTGAGCATCCAGACCGTTCCTTTGTTTTTCAAGGAATTTATTACACCGGGTGTTCGTGACTCTGCTGGTACTTGGCTTTTTCCAAAAGATAAGATTGTTACAACAACTGATATTCAGTTGGAGGAACGTATCTGCGATCAATATAATCGCATCTTCACTCCTCCAGCTGCAACTTCTTCACCTGATGTTGTCCGTTTGTTCGACGACTAAAAATTACTTCTGCTCCGGGATTGATATAATTTCTATTTAATTCCAAAGCATAATAAATTCTGTTATGGGGAATGTTCAATTCATTTGACATTTCCCTAACAGAATTAAAATTATATATTTTATTTTTAAATTTTATTCTTAATTTAAAATTAAGACCGTTTCTACACGGAGATCCTTTGTGCGCTTCAGATAATCTTTGGCAATGAATTTTACTCCTAGGTGGTTTGGGTATCCCCTTTAATTTTTTAACTCTTAAAGCTATAGTTTTTGCTGATTGTTTTGGATATTTTTTTCCTAAATTAGCACCGCCGTTTCCTCCTGCTCCGAAAGGTTTTAAATTTAAACCATTTTTTGTATTATAGGTTTTATATTTTTTTATATAATATTCTTCAAGTTTTCTTATTTTTTTAAAGTTTTTGCAATTTAATGGTTTTATTAAAGATATGGACAAACTATCAAATCCATATTTTTTTATACAATTTAAAATTTTAACATTAAAATTTTTTTTAGGATTTTTAAAATACTGTTTATATCTAGAATAAAGTCCAGAGTATGGTGATTTTACTCTGCATACACTTCCTATGTATTTCATTCCGTTTGTGCATTTAATCATATAAATACCATTTGTATAATAATATTTTTTAGGTATTAATAAACGCATATAAATATTTATTCTGAAGTAATTAAGAAATTCAGAATTGCTTTTTATTTGATCTTTGTAAATAAAAATATGAGTGAAATACATAAAATTCTAGGTTGTCTGGATGAAATTAATCCAGAAGCTGCTTTTTTGTCAGACAATACACTAAGCAATGTTGATACTTGGTATGATACCGGTTGTTATGCTCTAAATGCCATTATTAGCGGAAAAATCCGTGAAGGTGGTGTTCCAAAAGGACGAATCATTGTCTTTACAGGAGAATCACAAACCGGCAAAACACTTCTTATCAATAAAATCTTGGGTCTTGCACAAAAACAGGGAATGTATCCTGTGATTTTTGATAGTGAGATGAGTGTTGATGCAGAGAGCGGTAAAACCGTTGGACTTGATCCTGAAAAAACCAAGTATTGTCCTGTCTACACTGTTGATGAAGCCAAAAATCAGATATCTAAATTTTTAGATAATGTGATTGAGAAAAAAGCTCAAGGCAAATTCATTATCAGCGTGGACAGTCTTGGCAATCTTGCAGGTTCGAAAGAAGTTGCTGACATTGAAAAAGACAAAAGTGTAGCAGATATGGGTCTTCGTGCAAAAAATCTGAAAAGCATGCTTCGTATTTTAACGTACAAAGCTGCAAAAGCCGGAGTAACCATTCTTTGCAGTAACCATACATATGCTGATCCTGCTAGCATGTATCCCAGCTTGGTTAAAAACCAAAGTGGTGGAAGTGGCCCTTTGTATATGAGCAGTATCATTGTTCAATTGGCTCGCAGAAATGAAAAACAAGATGATAAGAATGAAGAAGATAAAATGCTTCCTGAAGCCAAGCAATATTCAGGAGTGACTCTTCGTGCCATGACAACCAAGAACAGGTTTTTACCACCTTTTCTGGAAGTTCCAATTTATTTGAATTATAGAACTGGATTGGACAAATATAGTGGACTTTTGGAAATGGCAGTAAATCATGGAATTATTATCCAAAATGGACCAACCTATACTAAAGCAGATGGAACAAAATTAGGTTATGGAAAAAGTTTTAAAAATGATATATCTTTTTGGGAAGAATATGTTATACCTAATCTTCAGGAGAAATTAAATGTCGCCTACAAATACGCAGACGCAGACACAGATGCAGCAAAAAAATGAAAAGATTATTTTCATTAGCGCAACTCGTGGCGATAAAACAAATATATCGTTTCTAAAAAGTATCAGCAAGGTTCCTGGTGCTGAATACGAAATAATAGAAAATAACACCGAAAAACTTTCGGTGATTTATAATCAGGCCATTGAAAAACACATGGACGATTATGATATTATCTGTTTTATCCATGATGATGTTTTTGTGGATGATCTGCGTATCGCAAAAAAACTTGAAAAAGCAGTTCGAGAAAACAATTATGATGTGATTGGATTGGCTGGAGGAATCAATCCCATAATCAAATCTCCTGCACTTTGGCATCTGATGTGTGATCGTCACAATTTAAGAGGTGCTGTGGCTCATCCCTTTGATAAGGGTAGCATCTTTATGACCAGCTTTGGAAATACACCTTGTGAAGTTGATTTAATTGACAATTTGTTCATGGCATTCAGAACCAAGCTATTCAAAATAAATAAGAATTTTCGTTTTGATGAAACCAATCCTTGTCATACACATTTCACAGATTTAGATATAAGTCTACAGGCTAAAAAATATTCTTATAAAATAGGTATTTGGCCAATTTGGGTTATTCATGCAAGTCCGGGGTTAAGAAACTATGAAGATATTGTTTTTCAAAATGGTCAAAAATGGTTTCTTGAAAAATGGTCAAAATAAACAAAATCGATAATGATACATTTGAGACGCTTGTAATATACAAGTGTCTTATGGATGCTGTTTATTTGGGTACTATTGCAGAATATTTAAAACCTGAATATTTTACAAATGAAGATATTAAAAATATCATCGGTATTATAACTGAGTTTTATGAAAAAAATAATGTTCCTCCCACTATAACTGAAATTAAAAATTATCTTATCAATGATAAGCTCAAACAATCATTAAAAAATATTGTAACTACGTTTGAAATAATTGATAAAAACCTTAATGCAAAAGAACTATACGAAAATACAGAAAAGTTTCTGAAAGAAAAGGCGGTTATTAAAACCATGATAGATATCATGGAAAAAACTGAAAAAACCAGTGTAGACACAAATGAAATTTTAGAAAAATTTCAACAAGCATGTAGCATAAGTTTAACACATGATCTAGGAATGGATTATTTTGAGGATATTGAAAAACTTGCAACTGAAATAACAAAAACTGAAAGCTATATTTCTAGTGGTTACAGATGGATAGATGATAAACTTCAGGGTGGATTTTTACAGGAAGGAAAAGCTCTTTACGTTTTCAGCGGTCAAACAAATGTAGGAAAAAGTATTGTTTTGGCCAATATTGCCAGTAATATTTGCGCACAAGGCAAAACTGTTTTGTTGATTAGTCTGGAAATGAGTGAAGTTGTGTATGCCAAACGACTTTGTGGAAACTTTGCCAACATTCCAATATTTTCATTAAAACATAAATTAGATGAATTAAGGGACGAAATCGCAAAATATAAAAGAGAAAATCCCAAATCTAAACTTGTTATCAAAGAATTTCCCCCTAGCACAATCAGTGTGGGTCAATTAAATGCATATATCAAAAAACTTATACAGAGTGGAATCAAACCGGATGCCATAATCGTGGATTATGTAAATTTATTGACCACATCATTTGGAAATAATTCATATGAAAGAGTGAAGCACATCACAGAAAATCTAAGGGCAATAAGTTATATTTTTAATGTTCCTGTAATTACTGCAACTCAATTGAATCGAAGCGCCACGAATCAAAGCAATCCTCAATTGGAAACTATAAGTGAAAGTCTTGGATTAGCCATGACTGCAGATTGTATTATTGGATTGTGGAGAGAACCAGAGGATGTGGAATTGGGACGTATTAATATGAATATTCAAAAAAATCGCATGGGTCCCGCTTTTGGTACAGCTACTTTTGCATTGGATCAGGCAACCATGAGAATCCGTGAAGAAGCAAAAATTCAAACAAATGATGCGATTTCCAGCACAGAAAACACACTGAATAATCTGACAGTCAATGATCTGATGGAATGAAAAAGACAACTATTCTTTGTGATTTTGATCTGGACGGAGCAGGTTGCTGTCTTGTGGCTAAATGGTCTTCACCCAATCAACAATATGATATTATACCTACAAATGAAAATGAACTGGCCGAACATTTAAAAAATAGTGATCCAAGAATTCCTTTGATTGTTTGTGATATGGCATTTAACCAAAAACATATAAATTTAGCAGATCGATCCAATGTTTTATTCATTCATCATCATGAGTTGCTTGAACAGGTAACATCAAAAAATTGCAAAATAATTTGTAAAGAAGAATCATCTTGTACCAAATTATTTGCAGATCTTTTAAAAACACAGTTATCAGATGAAAAGAAAAAATTGATAGATTATATTAATGATTACGACAGTTATAATTTAAAATATAAAAAATCATTATTTTTAAACATGGTATTCTGGTCATATACAGGAAATAAACTGGAAAAATTTATCACTGATTTTGAGCAAGGAGATAGAGAATTTAATGATACAGAAAAAAATATGGTGCGGATTTATGCATCAAAAATGGCGGAAATTGCTAAAAAATCGGAACCACACGTGCTTAAAACAAAAAATTTTAATATAATAATTTTTTATGCTGATTTTGCAATAAATGAACTTTGTGCAGAATTTTGTAAAAAATACGATTCTGATGCAGCCATAAGCATAAACAAAAATACACTTTCAGCTTATATAAGAATCAATCGAAAGAAACAAACCAATTTCGATTGTGGTATTTTTGCAAAAATATTCATGGATGGACACGGGTATAAAAACTTTGCCTCTGGTAAAATTACGGATAAATTTGTTGATTTATCGATGAAATTCAATAAGATCTGATATGGAAAAGACTATTACAGATAAAGAGACCGAATATTATTTTCTATGTTTCTGTAGTTTGATGTGTATTTTGGCAGAAAAGAAACTGAATCTGCCCAATGTCTTCATAGCATTCTTAAAAAATAAAAATTATCGCGAGCTTTTTAAACAAATGTTGAATGTTGAAACTGATCATGAATGTGTTAAAATTTTTATAGATTTTGATCCTAATTTACACAAATCAAAATACATAACCAAGTTTTTAAATAAAAATAAAAAATTAAAGCTTTCGTGAAACCTGGTTTGTTGGATATTTACAATTCTTTTATCAAAGCGTATCGTGTTGCAAATTCTGCACCATTCCGATACCGGAAAACATATGAAACTCTTCCGCAAGAGGTAAAAAACAAAGTTGAAAGAATCAAACTATTTTTTGATTCGTATGAAATAAATGTGGATGATTTTTTTGAAGCTCCTTATTTTTTGTATAAAGACACGAAATATTTTGCCTTTGATTATTATCTTTCAAGAAAAGCAGTGAAAAGTTATGCGGATTTTGAAAAAGAAATAATAATGCTAGGTCCGGATAATATTCGTAATCTTATTAAAATAAAAAATTCTGTATTGTTTCTGAAAAAGTTTTTAAAAACTGAAGCAATACCTTTCCCTGATTACCTAAACAATAAAAAAGATAAAATTCCTTCTTTTGTTACACATTTAAAAAATAGAAATGTTTCAATTTATTTTTTAATGGGTCTGGATGGTTTTGAAAAAGCTTTTTTTGCTTTTGATTCTAATCTTTTAAAATTCATAATACCAGACATTTATGAAAATTATGAGTTATATAATAAAAAGTTTCTTACCAGTCAAAATGCCAGAATTCTGGTAAAAAGTATTTTAAATAAAAAGATTCTTGGTTGACATATTAATTTGTATGTTAAGATAAATCTATGAGTAAATTCACATCATCTATGTTCGAAACACTAAAGGAATCTCTTACAAAGAAAGGAGAAAATAGCAGCGGTTTATATAAACATATAATGAAACTGGAACCAGGCAACACTTATGTGGTTCGTCTGATTCCAAATTTGAAGGATGCTAAAAAAACATTCTTTCATCATGTTCAACATGGTTGGACAAGTTTTGCAACAGGTCAGTATGTCAGTGCCCTTTCTCCTGCTACATGGGGCGAAATCGATCCTATTGGTCAAACTCGTTATAAGCTTCTTTACAAGAGCAATAATGATGCAGACAAGGTAAAAGGTTCAGAAATTAAACGATCTGAAAGATGGCTTGCAAACATTTTAGTTATTGATGATCCTATCAATAAAAATAACAACGGCAAAGTTATGATTTTAAAGATTGGCAAACAACTTCATAAGATTATCATGGATGCAATGTCTGGTGAAGAAAGTGAAGATTTTGGTGACAGAATTTTTGATCTTTCTGAAAAGGGTTGTAATCTCAAGATTAAAGTTGAAAAGCAAGGAGATTTTCCCAATTATAGCAGTAGCAGATTCACCTCTCCAAAAGAAATTGAAGGTTTGGATGAAAAAGCTCAAGAGAAAATGTATGAAAGTGGTTTTGATTTGGAAAATGTATTTCAAAAGAAATCTCAAGAAGAACTTCAAAAACTTTTAGAAGAACATTTCTTTTGCAACGTTTCTGTAACACCTCCTTCATCCAAAAAGGTTGCTGCGGCTGAAAAAAATAGTGATCTTGTGGAACAGAAAACACAATTGAAATCCAGCATTGGTGGAAAAAAAGCTGATGATAAAGAGGAAGATTTGATCAATGATCTTCTTGAAGGTCTGGAAACAGTTGAATGAGCCAAATTCAAGATCCGGCCATAGCAAACATTGTTTATAATTTTTTGGGCAATACTCTTGCTCAACTAAATGAAATAGACAAGCATAATATAGGAGGGAGCAGTTTAAAAGCCCTAAAAACGGATCCAAAGAATGTTTTTAGGGTAAATTATGATCAAGGCATGAGTTTATTGCCATCAGAACCATCTAATTTAACTCCCCCTGTATTTGAACAACCTCAAGCACAACCTCAAGCACCAATTCATGCGAACCCTGCTGTCAATGTAGTAAATGCAGGATTGAATGTTTCGGCACCAATTCCTGTTCAAGAAACAATTCAACAAGTTATCCATTTTACAAATGGCCCAAAACTGATTCCTGAGTTTGATAAGATTATATCAGCTTTAACAAATATTAAGAATATATTAAATGAATCGGTTCACGATAGAAAATAAGAACAAATTCTGTCGATATTTTCTTGAACCTCTTCTGAAGCTGAATCCGAAGTGTGTTCTTAAAATAGAACCAGACAAGGTTCATGCAAAAAGCAGTTATCCGGATGGTTCTCTTTTCCTGGAAGCTTCCTCCAGTATTGATACAGATATACTCGATCAGAAAGAATTGGCATTTATAGATCTTTCCAGATTTATTAAAACCCTTGATTTTGTGCAAAAAGATGTGGTCAGTTTTAAATTGGATCAAAATTATCTTTCATATAAAGATGCAACTAATCATTTCACCATGCAAATGTATGATACCAAAGTTGTGCCGAAACCTCGTTTAAGTTTTGAAAAAATAAATGCACTTCCTTTCAATTTGGATATTGTTTTAAACACGGATGTTTTTTTTGAAATAATTAAAGCAAGTGGAATATATCCTGATTTAAATAAATTATATTTTGTTTTTGCAAATAATACACTAAAGATTGAGCTTTCTGATAAAACAAAAAATCAATGTGATGGGTTTACTCGTACCATTGAGAATATAGCATCTGTTGATGGTGGTTTGGATTTTATTCTTCCGCTTGAACCATTACGAATTATTTTGGCAAATAAGATGGAAAAATTACATTTTCGCTTTCATAAAGCAAGCAGTCTGGTAAATCTAATATATGAAAATGATGGAATCAAAATGTCTTATGTCATACCATGCCTAATCAAATGAACACACAAAACAAAAAAAGAATAAGTAAAAATAAAGTTCGAACACCCAGTTATTTCATCAAGCGTCTTCGCGACAATGGTTTTATTGTATGGAAATTGTTTCAAGAATACGCAAAAACAGATTCTCGTCTTTGGACTATTATTGTTGATCCTTCTAACAGCAGTATTTTTATCACTTGCTATCAGAACAAGGATTTTAATGGAGACATCATGTTTGAAATAAACGATGGTGGAGTTCGTTTTGTGAAGAATTTCAGCTTGAGAACTGACAGTATTGAAAGCGTGATTCTTTTGCTTCTTGAAAAGAATATAGGAAATAATGCAAAAAATAGTAGATTTTTTAAAAAGCTGGTAAATAGTTCAAGTGAAAAGCCCTCGGAAGAAAAACAACAAGAACTCAACATCGTCTAATTCTCTTTCTGCAAAACAGCAGATTAAGTCAGTATCAGGAGATAATATTGAGGGTTTGATTAAAAGCACTTTACAAAATTACCTTGAACAAAAGATTAATTTAAAAGCAGAAAGATCTGCGGATCTTGCGCATCTGGACAGCATCATCAGCGAATATCTGGATTGTTTTATTATTATCGGATATGACATGGCAAATAGTCAGGTTAATTTCATTCATGCAAAAGATCAAAAAGATGCCGATGCATTAAGCGCAGCAATCAATCGTTTCTTTTATCAGTCACAAAACAATATCAAACCAAAAAACAACGATGATTAACAATGCTCTCCTCCTTGGAGGAGGATTTGTAGGAAAAAATATGATGGCCAAACTGAAAAGTTTGGGAAATGTTAAAACTGTAGACATGGTTCGCCGAGAATTTTTGGATTATACACAACCAGAAAAACTCCGGGAATATTTGGAAAAAGGAAAACCTGATTATTTGATCAATGCAGCAGGTTATACCGGATCGCCAAATGTGGAAGGTTGTGAAACCAATTGGCAAGATTGTTATTATTGGAATGTGGTTGTTCCTGTTCGTATTGCTAAAATATGTAAAGAAATGCAAATACCATTTATCAATATTGGAAGCGGATGCATTTACGACAGCCAAGATAAAATTTACAGTGAATATGATATGCCTAATTTTGGAATTTTCAGCAATCGCAGCAGCTTTTATAGCAAAACCAAACATCTTTGTGAAGAAAAACTGGAAGATTATCCTGTTTATACCTTTCGCATTCGTATTCCTTACAATGACAGTTGTGCAAGTAAAAACTATCTTTATAAACTTTTGAAATATGACAACTTGATCAGCATGAAAAACAGTATCACCAGCATGAATCTTTTAAGTGAATTTACTGACTTCTTTATCAATTTGAAAGAAAAGCCCCGATATGGTGTTTATAATGTGGTCAATAACGGTATTGTGCGGGGAGCAGATGTTATTGAATTGATGCGAGAACAAGGATTGGAAAACAAAAATTGGAAAATTTTAAGTTATGAACAAATGAATTTTAAAGTTAACCGAAGCAACTGCATGCTTTCGCCCATGAAAATTGAAAGTCTGGGTTATACACCTAAAAATGTTATCGAGGATTTGAAGGAAAATATACGGGGATTCTGTCATGCTGTTAAAGATATTCAAACAAATACAGTTTAAAACTTATAAAAAAGGTGCCTTTTTTGCAATATTAAAAGGCAAATATGCGGGTGAATTTTGGGTGGTTATTGAAAATGATGATAATGAATATCGTTTTTTAAGTTTGCCAAATCTTGTAAAAAGAAATGCTCCTGTTGGAAAAGTTGATATTGGAATTAATTGTAAAATAATGGATTTTATTCAAAATCTTCCAAATAAGGTGTTTAAAGTTTGCGAATTACAGTATAAAAAAGTAAAATAATTGTAAATAATAATATGATCAAAAATATACCATTTGTGCAACCCAAACCCCAAGTAAGTCCCATTTCAGGACAATTGACAAGACCAATTATTGTGGAACGTCAGGTGGGCAAGAACGTTATGAAAG
>Ga0247832_1004541_pt1 | contig 17240 bp, 21 predicted proteins | sample LaCruzMarch2015__10_FD_192407 | JGI IMG/M metagenome (GOLD analysis project Ga0247832, IMG submission 192407) | Freshwater microbial communities from meromictic Lake La Cruz, Castile-La Mancha, Spain - LaCruzMarch2015_4m | ecosystem: Environmental > Aquatic > Freshwater > Lake | place: Spain... | reverse complement strand
AGTTTCATAGGCTTTGGTCCGCAAGTGAGTTACGCAGTTCGATTTCAGACAGGATGTCTTCTGCAGTCATCTTACTTAAACCTGCCCATCCACCTTCCACAAATATCTTGCCGTCCATGAATATTTGCGGCATGGTACGCAGCCCTTGATTGATGATGAATTCACGTGCTTCGTCGTCTTGTTCGATGTTGATCTCGCGGAAGTTGATGTTTTTTGATTTTAGATAGTTTTTTGTCTGATCACAATGAGAGCAAAGATTTTTTGAATACACAGTAAGCATTACAGTGAAAGTCCTTTTAATGTATCGTCATCGATATCTTGTATTGTACCACCTATAATATAACTACTCAATTCCACTTCTTGTGGTGCCACCTGCACGTCGGCACCTGCAATCCATTTGGCAGTCCAAGGCAAAGGATTGGATCCACCTTTGAAACTGGTGGGCAGACCAATAGCAGTCATCCGCTTGTGTGCGATCCAGTCCACGTAGTCCGAAAGCAGTTGCTGATTGAGACCGATCATTGATCCGTCACGGAATAGATACTCGGCCCAGGCTTTTTCTTGTTCTACCGCAGACTCAAACATCTCAACCATCTCGGCCTGTGTTTCTGTTTTTATCTGGGCATAGTCTGCATCATCACCGGGCAGGAGTTTCAGCATCTGCTGGGTGAATGCCAGATGCACATTTTCGTCTCGAGCGATAAACTTGATGATCTTGGCATTGCCTTCCATCTTCTTGAGTTCAGCGAATGCCCAGGAACAGGCGAATGATACATAGAACCTGATGCCTTCCAACACGTTGACTGATGCCAAGGCTAACCACAATTTTTTCTTCAGATCGTATTCTGTGATGTCTCGGGTTTCGCCGTTGATCACATGACGACCCGGACCCAGCATCTGATAGGCCGTGCTGTACTCCACAAGGTCATCGTAGTAGCGTGTGATGTCATTGGCACACAGGATGATCTCTTCGATGTCCAGCATCTCATCAAACACGCGACCAGGATCGCTGAAGATGTTGCGGATGATGTGTGTGTAACTGCGACTGTGAATGGTCTCAGAGAATGTCCAAGTGGCGATGAATGTTTCCACTTCGGGCAAGGTGGTGATGGGCAGGAATCCCAGGCTGGGACTGCGACCTTGCACCGAATCCAACAGGATCTGGCGTTTGAGATTGGCAGTGAATATGTGCTGTTCCCAGGGTGTGAGATCTTTGTAGTCCTTGGCATCACGCAACACATCTACTTCCTCAGGACGCCAGAAGAATCCCAGCTGCTTGTCAGTGAGTTTGTCAAATTGCCGATACTTCAGTGTGTCGTATCTCTGCATGCCCACTCCGCCTAGGGGATCCAGGAAGGCCAGGCTGGTGGTGTGATCTCTATTTTTTCTTAGGTTTAAAACGCTCATGTCAGTCTCGGTTAGATTGTACAGGCTTCACAGGCATCGTCGGCCTGTGCCACAACGTCGGGTGCGGTAATTGTTACGGATTTGTTCATGCGATCCACATCAATCTCACCAGACCCGTCATAGGTGTTGAAATAATAGAGTTGCTTTCCGCCGTACTTGTAGAACATGATCAAATGTTTGAGCATATCACTCATGGGTATCTTCTCATCTTCGTAGTGTTGAGGATTGTATGATGTGTTCACCGAGATACCCTGATCGATGTATTTCTGCAGCACGGCCATGATTTTTAAATAGCCTTCGGGGCTCTTCTGATCCCACAGCAGTTCGTATTTGTTTTTGAGTCTACGATACTCAGGTACCACCTGCCGCAGCACACCGTCTTTGCTCTGCTTGATGCTGACATAGTTGCGTGGAGGTTCCACTCCGTTGGTGGCATTGCTTATCTGTGCCGATGTTTCTGCCGGCATGAGAGCCATCAAGGTGGAGTTGCGTATGCCGTGTTCACGCAAGGCCACACGCAGGCCCGCCCAGTCCACAAGATCTTGATGCGGCACTAATTCATCCACTTCTCGTTTGTAGGTGTCCACAGGCAGAATGCCTTGATGATAGCGTGTTTCGTTGCTCTTGGGGCAGGCTCCTGATTCACGAGCCAGATCCACTGATGCACGGATCAAGTAGTAGGACCAATGTTGTGCCCAACGATCCACTACCGCCAAGGCTCGCGGATCACTATAGGAAAGATCGTTCTTGGCCAACCAATAGGCCAAGTTAATGATGCCTACCCCCAAGGGTCGACGATTTTCTGTGGCGATCTGGGCGGCCAAGATGGGATAGTTCTGATAGGTCAACAGAGCATCCAGACCACGCACGGCCAAGGTGCAGGCACGTTCCATGTCTTGAGGTTCACGAAACACACCCCAGTTGATAGCACTCAGCGTACACAGAGCGATTTCTCCCTCGGGATCATTGATATCTGTGAGAGGTTTTGTGGGCAGATTGATTTCGCAGCAGAGATTGCTCTGCCGAATAGGAGCCAACTCAGGTACAAAGGCACCGTGTGAGTTGGCATGATCCACGTTCATGAGATAGATACGGCCAGTGTCCTTGCGTTCCTGCATGAATGCAGAAAATAGTTCCACGGCCTTGATCTTCTTTTTGCGTAGTTTGGTGTTGCGTTCCGCAGTTTCATACAGTTCACGGAAACGATCTACATCCACGTAAAAAGCATCTCTCAGTTCAGGCACATCATGCGGTGAGAACAGGGTGATATCTCCATTGTTCAGCAATCGTTCATACATGACTTTGTTGAACTGCACACCATAGTCCATGTGCCGCACACGATTATCGTCAGTGCCTTTGTTGTTTTTCAGCACCAAGAGATCTTCCACTTCCAGGTGCCAGATGGGATAGTATAGTGTGGCAGCACCGTTACGCACACCGCCTTGGCTGCATGAACGAGTGGCTGCTTGAAACAGTTTGTAGAAGGGAATCACTCCGGTGTGATAGGCATCGCCGTTGCGTATGGGTGAGCCAAGAGCACGAATCCTGCTGGCACCAATGCCGATACCGGCTTTCTGGCTCACATACTTCACGATAGAACTGGCAGTGGCATTGATGGAATCTAGACTGTCATCAGTTTCGATCAACACACAGGACGAAAACTGCCGCATGGGTGTGCGTACCCCAGCCATCACCGGAGTGGGCAGGCTGATCTGATGTGTGGATATGGCATCATAATAATCACGCACCCACATCAAGCGTGTGTCTCGAGGGTAAGCGGCGAAAAGAGTGGCAGCAATCAAAGCATAGGCCACCTGCGGAGTTTCGTAGATATCCTTGGTCACACGATTCTGCACTAGATATTTGCCCCGGAACTGCTCCATGGCCGCATAGGTCAGTTCTTCGTCGCGGTCATGGCGGATGAATGAATTGATGCGATCCCATTCTTCTTCAGAATAGGTTGTGAGCAGTTCCTCATCATAGAAACCAGCTTGCACATTTTGCCGCACCAGAGCCATCACGTGCCAAGGCTCAAATTGTCCATAAACTTGCTTACGCAAATGATAGCAGATCAATCTGCCAGCCACGTATTGATAGTTGGGAGTCTCTTCAGAGATCAAGTCTGCAGCAGACTTGATCAGGGTTTCTTGTATGTCTGCTGTTTTGATTCCGTTGTAGAACTGTATATGACTTTTGATTTCTACTTCACTGGCACTTACACCTGTCACACCTTCTGTGGCCCAAAAAACCACGCGGTGTAGTTTTTCTATGTCCAATGATTCTTTGTCGCCGTTTCTTTTTTGTACTTGTATCTGTGTCATCTATCTATCCGTCAAATGATGTATTGCACGGCGGTCTAGCCGTTGATTGATCGTGAACTGTTTTGATGGGATATTTAACTGATCACTGGTACGCCAATTCAATATATATTTTCCCTGATTCACCAGGACTAAATTGCCTTGGTCAGTGTCTACTAATTCCACTGCAGTGACATCATCACGATCGAGCATGCTTACAGTATACACGATTCCCAGGGCACGAGCAAGATCACAGTAGATATTATCACTCAAAAGTTCCCAGGGTGTGGGCCAATGATTTCTATCATCCCAGTGTAGATAATATGGTTGCCAAGGAGTTTGCTGCCACCATGTATCAACGTTGTCCAAGGCTTGGGCCAGAGATGCATGAGTGCATTGATCACGGAGATCAGCCCAGGCCTGCAGCCTTGCAGAGTAATCCTGTGGCCACATCAGGCTAAATGTGATAGGGAATAGGTCAATGTTCCAGCAGATCCGGTGTTGGTGGTGGTGTATATCACCGTGACCGTGGTGCCTGATTGTGTGACCGCAAGAGTAACTCCAGTATCAAATGTTTCGGTGTAGTCATCGGTGTAGGCCTGGCTCAAGGTGCTGCCATCGCTGATCTTGCTTGTGACCGTCATGACGCCATGGCGTATCTCACCATCTCTACTGATAGTGTAGTCCATGGCAAAGGCCTGTGTCTGGCTGGCGTTGGTGGTAAAGATTGCCTGATTGGTCTGATTGTTGGCCAGGGCAAAGGTCCTGCCAGTTTCTCTGCTGTATCTACCGATCTGCAGTTGGGTGCCTGTGGTAGTCACACCTCCGGTGATCTGCACACGAGGATACACATTGTTGTCAGCATCACTGCGTTCAAACATGTCTGAGATGCTGACATTGTTGTCGTTACCAAACAACACCACCGGTGTGGCAGGATTGGTAGTAAATTCTAAACCCACCGCATAGAAAGTGTTGTAGGCCGAAGCGTTGAGGCTGACATCATCATAGACGATGCCTTCGCCATAGATTAGATCAAAACTGTTCGTCACAGCACGGAATCCTGTGGCACCACCGTTGATGGGCGTGCCTGCCCCCAACACGATGCCCTGATAAAGAGTATTAAAATCACTGTTGCTCACAGTGACACCCTGGATCTCTTCGTCGGTATTGATGCCGTAGGTGAGTCCGGCAAATCTACACTTGTCAAAGGTTATCTGATTACATATCAGGCTACCAGTGGAATTGAAACGCACCCCTGCAATGTTATCAGTGGCACCATCGGCCAGGATCGAAGTTTGGGTCAACGGTCCACGGAAGTTCACACTATCAAAATAACACTGTGTGGCTTGCTCCACCAGGAACACATCTGTGGTAGGTACAGTCTGGAATGTCATGCTTGATATCTCAATGTTCCTGGGGGCTGTGGCACCGTTGTTGCCGATGTTCACACCGGTCTGCTGCAGGCTGTCGCCAAATCTGGCCACGTAGGCACTCAGTGAGGAGATATCACCAGAAATGTCTAGTTCAATGATACTACAGTCTGCACCTTCACCTACCAACTTGGCATAGGTAGGTATGATGATACTTTCAGTGACCTTGTATGTGCCTGCAGGAAAATACAGTGCTCGGCGGATCTGTGTGTTGGCCTGGCGGCAGTACAGTTGATAAAGGGCACGATTGATGGCCGCTGTGTCGTCGGCGATGCCATTGCCCACCGCACCAAAATCTCGCACGTCAGCGAAATCGTCCAGTTTGGCCTGCACTGTGCGGACCACAGGATCCGAAGGAGTTGGTCCAGTCTGTGCCACATAACCCACTGCACCATCTTCGTAGGTGTAGTTGCTCAGCGTGGTGATATCACTGAATTCGGTGAGTATCTCGGTGTTGCCGATCACAGGTGCACCCTCTTGCAGGGTGCCGTTACCTATGAACAGCCTGCGGCTGTCCAAGCACCAGCCTAGTTCTGCACCCGCCAATTGCGGCAGATTTTCAGTTAGACCTTTGCGATTAGTGATCCTGGATACTTGTACTATGGCCATGTGAGTTTACCTATGTTCAGGGTATTTATGCGGTCAAGTAGTAGAGTTCCAGGCGTTTCCACCACTGCTGTTCCCAGTGATCAAAGTCCTGGGATTCCAGCACGAATTCCTGATATTCAGGTGGTTTTGTGATATTGAACTGCTCGTCTGTTTCAGGTCGCACACACATCAGGATCACGCCTTTGCGTATGCGGGTACCGTACACTTCGTTGTGTGCCAGGGCATAGGCCACCAGTTGCAGTCTATAGTCATCGATCCATTCTGATCGTTTGGGCTTGTTGGTCTGCTTGTAGTCCAGGATGGCCTCTTCGCCGAGATGGATTCCGGCACCGTCGCTAGTCCCTGCGTACAATCCTGGAAAGTACAAGGGTATCTCCACACCCCAGAATTCTGACACATTGTGCAGGCCTTGGTCGATCACGGTCTGTGCCATGACATGGCTGGCCCAGGCATAAGGGTTGGTTCCGGCTGGCTTGATCTCTCCGGTTTTGACATAGTGTTCAAGATAACTGTGCATGCGTGTACCACGATTGGCAGCTTCGGTGGTGATGGCCTGGGCACGTTCTGTTCCTACACGGCGTTTCCACTCGTTCAGGGCCCTGCGGCTTTCCTCAGGCTTGGTCTTGTCCAGTATGGTAGTCACAGATGGCAATCGTCGGCCATCGGGAGTGGCATACAATCGTCGGCCATCTTCCGTGACACGATTCATGGGTTTATAATCAAAACGGTTATTGATCAAACTCGGAATGATTCGCCGCAGCCACAGCGATCCTTTTCATTGACGTTGATGAACTCAAATCCTTCGTTGAGGCCTCGTCGTTGATAGTCAATGGTCATGCCATCTAGGTACACAAGATGCTCGGGTTTGACATAGATCCTTACACCTTTGTCGTCGTAGTGTGCCACACAATGTTGCTGTCCCTGTTCCTGATCCACATACTCCAGGGTATAGGCCAAGCCCGAACAGCCCGTGGTTCTAACGCCCACGCGGATGCCAAGTCCTCGCCCGCGGCGATTTATAGAATCTTGAATTTTATCGGCAGCAATTTCAGTTACTGTTATCATGCTTTTTACGATAATCCTCTATGGCTGCCTTGATGGCATCTTCGGCCAAGATCGAACAGTGTATTTTTACCGGAGGCAAGGCCAACTCTTGTGCGATGTCAGTGTTCCGGATAGTGGTTGCTTCATTGAGAGTTTTCCCTTTGACCCACTCTGTGACAAGGCTTGAGCTGGCTATGGCCGAACCGCAGCCATAAGTTTTGAATCTCGCATCAGTGATTACTCCATCGTCCCCGACCTTGATCTGTAGTTTCATCACATCTCCGCACGCGGGGGCTCCCACCATGCCGGTACCGACATCTGAATCCGATTTGTCAAATGATCCCACGTTCCTGGGGTTTTCATAATGATCAATGACCTGATCTGAATAAGCCATGTTGATTCTCCTGTGTTAGATATTGTACTACACTTTTTGAGCTAAGTCAAAGGCTTTTTTTGGCAGCACGTTTGGCCATCGAATCCACTGTGGCCCGGGCTTGATCCACGGTCATGGTATCTGTCACAGCCTCTGCACCGCGGAATACCACGGTGCCCGTGGCATCGTCGCCTTCCACATTGGCAATGAGATTGCTCAGTGGCGGTTGTTGTACCATGGTACGCAATTGGTCGGCAGTGAGGCTGATGCCCATGCCATGTGCTAGATTTAGGAAGGCCTGGATGGAAATGGTTTTTTTGGCGTCAGTGTCTTGGGCACGACCCAGCATGAACTGGGCCAGGGCAGCTAACTTGCCGGAATCAATTGACGGTGTCTGTACTTCCTGGATACGCATTATCTGCGTTCACGACCCAGACTGCCTGCGGGTGTTTCTGCTTCGGGTTCCTCTGCGGGCAGATTGGCATCTAGACTGAGATCAGCATCCACTTCCGCAGATTGATCCGTGGCAGGCATCGCATCCGCAGCGGGCACGCCCGCTGCGTCGGCACCTGGAATTACAGGTGCTTGACCTGTGAGCACACCTTGTGCAGCTTCCACCTGTGCTTTGCCGGCTTGGATGGCTGCCAACAGCGTGGTCAGTGCAGCAGTGACATCGGCCTGGAACTGTGTGGCCTGTTCAACACCTGTGTCATTCTTGATGGCGTCGGTGAGTGCAGGAAGATCTTTGAACTGCATCTCCGATACATCTTCCAGCATGCCCTGCAGTTTGTCCACCATGTCTTGTGCGGCCATGACGACCTGTGCCTGCTGTACTTCGCTTTCAGACACCATGCGTTTTTTCTTCACAGACTCTTTTTTCATGGCAGCGATGGCGGCCATGGTCTTGGTTTCTTCGGGATTCAGGGTTTGACCACTCTGGGCCTTTTTCATCATGGCCTGTGTTTTAGGATCGTTCATGTCCACGGCTATGGCCTGAGCATCCATCTCCGAGATCCGGTGGCTCAGGGCTTGTTCCAACATGATCAGTTTAAGATAGTCAGGATTGCGTTCAGAGAAATGCCGGCTCACTGAGGATTTGTATTCACGCAGCAGTCCGCGGACCTTGGTCAGCATGTGTCGTGCCTGGCTTTCGCCTAGAGTGTCAAAACTCACGCGGTTGCCCATGTGCGTGGCCAGTGTTTTAGCGACTTGATCGGTGGGACGGCGTGCGTCCAGTTCTTGCAGTTTCATTGTTGAATCCTCGTTGTTGCCAATATTTAGCCAGATTTACGCATTTGGTCAATCTCTCATCCACTGCCTGCAGACGTGATCGCCGTGTGGCGATCTTGGCTTCAACACTTTCACGTAGATCTCGAGATCTGATACCTTTGCTTAGGATACTACGAGTGTGGATATCGGCCTGCAGCAGCAGTTTTTGTTGTTCCAATCGCATGATACTGGTGCTGAGACCATGCTGTTGATATTTGTCTGCTATGCACCAACTCAGAGCCGTGGGCACAGCAGAAAATTCTCCGCGATCAAGGCCGTGCTTGCTCACATGGTAGTGACCCGACTGTGGATCTATGCGATAACAGCCAAAAACTATGAATCCAGATCCATCGGCTATGATGATGTTGCGTTCTAAAGCAAGGAGTTCTGGCTCTATCAACTGTTGCAGGCGGGCAAGGGCCTGATGTTTTTTCATTTGATCACGTAGGTTGCCAGTAGATAACCAATCATGCCCACCAGCAGGGCTATGAATCCCAGGCCCCAGGCCATGATCTGATCAGTGCGTTTTTCTGCCATGGCCTGCACCATGTCATGCACTTCTCTGATCACGGTGTTGAGATCCTGGATTTTTCCTTCTACCATCTCCAGTTTGTTTTCCAAGAAACGATAGCGTTCAGCACACAGTTCCACGTGGGCTTCTAGGCTCTTTTTTTCTATTTCCGTGGTGTCTGCCATGGCCAATCCTTTTGATAAGTTATTTATTGTGAACAGGTAAATGTGATGTTGCGGCCCACAATCAATGCGTCGTCCACACCGGCATTTTCGGTCAGGCCCGTGATCATGGGCACACCCACACAGTCCTGCTTGAGGGCACCCACGGTATCACCGTCGGCGGCCAGGGCTCCGGGCTGTTCTACTGAGAATTCAAACTGCCACAGTCGCAGGCCATCTTGCTCAATGACCACAGGATCTGTGATGTCCGTGGGCAGTGCTCGCAGGCTCAACACTTGGTTGATGGTTTCCCAGTTGCGTTGCTGATTGCGGGCACGATTCCAGGCCTGATCTGTGTCAATCCTCACACCTTGTTGTGTATCAAAAGGCACGCGGTTCCTGTGGAAGTTGCTGCGTACTCCAGTGGCAGTGATGTCAAACTGGGTGCGGCATGTGATCCGCTGGGTCATATGTTCAAGGCCACCGAAGACATGTTGGCTGGCTGTATGCGGCAGTTGGCGGCTATCACAATGCGATCTCTATCACCACGATACTGCACTGCAGAGTGTGGAACCCAACTGGGGAACACCACCATCATGCCGGCTTCAGCGGCCATGTCTATGCTGGTGTTGGCAGTGACCCAGGCCGTGCCCGCATCCAGGTACATGCTGTTGTTGGGGTTATAGAATCTGTTCACACCGTTTTTGGTGGCTACATCTGTGCTACCAATGTCTAGATAATAGATGGCAGACCAGGACGAGTTGGGATGAACATGCATGTCATGATAACCGGCATCCTGGGTGATGTGGCACCATGATTCGTGTATCTCCACTGACACGTTCATGCCCTTGGGCCAGTATCTGGCATTGGCCGCTGCGGCGGCCTGGAAGAAACAGTTCTTGACCCAGTGGCTGAATGCCAGCACTGCAGGATCTTCAATGGTGACGAAATCAAATCCACTTTCATATAGGCCTCGCTTGGCGTCAGGTGCCACGCCACTGGTGCGGTTAGCGGCCTGTTGTTCATAGCATACTCGGCGGAGGTCTTGTTTGTAACGATCATGTTCGGCCCATTGAAAGTCATACATCAGCACGGGCCACAAAGGTAGGGTTTGCATATGTGGGTATTTAATGGCCAAAAAAAAGCCCGGGTAAAAACCCGGGCTTTTTTGGATTACAAATTAACTGTTAGGCTAGTTTGAAACCAGGGTTTGTAACATTTGTACCTGCAACATCAACACCTGTCACTGTGCCACTGCTGGCTGTGATTTGAACGTTGCCCAGAGCTTGGATGACTGCTTCCAATGTAGCGGCTGTGTATGCACCTGAAGGATAGATACCATAGCTGATCTGACCTGTTGTGTCGGCTTCGACCTGATACATAGCGATGGTAGCTGTACGCTGGATGGCTGAGTTGATCTGGTTAACAACACCTGGTGTGAAAACACCGCTGGTAACGTTGCCCAACTGGTTGCGTAGATCGATGGCCTGGTTTGCAGTGTTTTCAACGATAACTTTGAAAAAGTCTAACTTGGGGCCTGCCATCTGTACCAGGGCATCAGTTGAGATCTGACCGGTTTGAGGACCGTTGCTGAGGTCTAGTGCAAATACTGGTTGCGAATCACCATTCGCGGGTGGGAAAAATGCCATTTTAAATCTCCTTAGTAAGTGAGGCTCTGCCTCTGCACTTATTTACCAAATTGGAGAAAAATGCTGGTGTTCAGGTCAATTCTGGATTGTTTCGGGCGAAGTTTGCGGCCGAGAATCTCATGCGATCCACGAATTTCAGACCCTGGCCTACATAGCCTTCGTGGCCGGGTTCGTCGTTCACTGACGCTGACACATCCTGTGCCTGTGCATCCAATTGCCGCACAAGATCGTTCTTGAGCTGGCTCACAGCCAGGAATGCTTCAAACACAGCGGCCATGGCCTGCTTGTTTTCCGTGGCCCAGTCAAATATACGCGGTGCCTTGGCAGGAACCTGTTGTTGCACCCAGGTACCAAAGCCCGCTATGAGATCATCATAACTGCCAGATCGCACACGGCTGTTCATGTACTGCTTGATCAACTGCGGCAGATCCGTGATGCGACGATCTCTCAACTCTTGTGGGTTGAATAACTGGTCAATGGCTGCTCCGTGCTGAGATATGATGTCTTGTATAATTTTTACCGTGTTCTTGTCCAACTTGATTTCGCCCGAGGTCCGCAGGCTGGGATCCAGGATCAACACGCCGGCAGTAGGTATAAGGTCCGTGGCAGTGATGGGCTGTGCCGCGGCACCAGGTGCGGCCAACTGTGTATGCACCACCACGCCAACTTCGCTAGCACCGATCTGTTGCCCCAGTTTAGAGTCCGCAGGCACGCGATATTTCACTGTGTTGGGCTGAAACTCATAGGCACCTTGGACCACAGCGGGCTGGGCTGTATACAAAAGATCGCCTTGCACATAACCACGGAAGTCCTGGGGCACTGTGCGTCTCAGCATGGGAAACAGTTTTTTGTAGATGGCCACCAGTTCGCCGCGTTCACCACCGCGGGCGGCCATGATCTGTTCGATCTGCTGGGGACTCGTGGCCAGGCCATCATAGCCCTTGGCCAAGAAGCCTGACTTGTCTGTGAGCACGAACTCGCCCGAGGGCTTGCGGCCAAAGATGATGGCGGGCTTGCCGTCCCATTTCACCGTGGTGGTCTCGGGCTGCCGGGCCGCTGCCAAGATGCCCTGCAGAGCTTGTGTCAGTCCTCGGCTGCCGGCATCCAAGACTCGGTCTTCGGGATGCTCGATACGCACCCCTTCAGTGATGACCTGCATGCCCTGTACCACGATGCGATCTCGCAGTCGGGCCATCCAGTTCACTTCTGTGTAGCCGATGTTTTCGTCCAAGGGTGTGCCCGCACGTTGCATGTGATCTCGGAAGTCCGCCAATTTGGCATCTTTTTTGGGATCTGTTTTGAGTTGGGCCAGGATCTTTTCCACTGACCCAAGATCTTCTCGTGTGGCACGCGGATTCAGCAGCATCTGGGCGATCTGATCAGGGTCGTCCGTGATCAGTTCATTGGTGGTTCGATCCATGATACCGTCATTCTGGTTGAGCTTGTAGCCCATGCTCTTGGCCAGAGAGTTCAACAACACGTTGCGTGTGGCACCCTTGTATTCGCTGTTGGGATCTTGCCGCAGGATGAACTTGGAGAACTCGGGCTTGTTGAGGAACATGAAGTCGGTCTGCACATAGCCACGCTCGGGTACTCCCACGATGGGCGTTTTGAAATGCACGGCCACACCCGATTTCCGCACCCAGTCTCGAGGATCAAACTTGTTGGCCACAGCCCAGTCCGTGAGTCGCTTGACCAACTGTTCCTTGGTCACTGTGTTGGCATCCACAGCGATGTCAATGTCGCCAGAAGTGGGCTTGAGTCCAGTAGACCCCAGCATGTTGTTGCGGAGATCCAGCCCGGGCAACATGTGTTCCAACCATACCAGGGTAGGTTTGATGTCAGTCTGTGCTACACGCTGTGTGACAGGCACACCGTCGGCATCTTTGAAGATGTTGCCGCCTTCGGTCAGGATCATTTTGTTGCCACGCCCAGGGCATTCAGCAGGCTGTTGACCATGGGATTGGCCTGTTTTGTGGCAGTCAATGTTCCACCTGCGGCCTGCTGAAGAGCCGTGGCCACGGCCTGTGTGTTGACATTGGCACCCCGAAGTACCTGTTGCACAGTGGCTGCGGTCTGCTGGGGAGTGTACTGTGGTGCCTGCGTGGCCTTGCTGGGATCTTGGCGGGCTACATTGACTGCTGCCACCATCTTTTCAAAGGCTGCGGGCAACAGTTTGGGGTCATTGCGGACTTTGAGCACAGCATCCATGGCTGGAGCCAGCCTGCTCATGCTGGTCTGATCCAGGCTGTCAAACCGGCCCTGCAGCATCACGCGATCTACAAATTCTTCAAGCCTATCATCATATTCTTGATCACTGATGGGCATGCCTTGATTGGCCTGTTGTAGTTGTAAAAGCTTAGTGTTCCATTGCTTTAGGGCAGCCTGACTTAGAGCTGCGGTACTGGTGGCTACTTGGGCTTGTTGGTTGCCCAAGGCCGCACCCAGCCGGGTCATCAGCCCCACTTCATCCAGGCGTTGGCGTGTTATTTCATAGATCTGCATCGGTTCGTCTCACTGTGCGGGCGAATTTGGCCGCGTCTTTGGTACGTATGGCGTTGAGCAATTTACGCACTAGATTCTCTGCCTGGTCAGCGGGGTATGCTGCTTCGATCTGCTCTACCAATCGCACAGCACTGGCTATCACGTTGCTGGCCCGGCTTTCGATGATATAGCGGCGGTCACGATCTTCATGGCGTTCCACGTAAATCGCATCTAGTTCTTCTAATATGCTGCGGGTGCGTTTTTGCATCTTGGGCCAGGACCTTTTCTTTATTTATAGTAAAAGCTGTTTCTAATCGCTAAATATTCCGTGACCGACCATCTAGTAAAAAAATACTCTTACATCAACGAATCTGACTACGAAAATGTCAAGGGGCCGGATTGGCCAAATTTCCATAGATTTGAAAAACACCTCGACGTTCCAAAATGGGTATATGACGAGATTGATCTCATGTTGTTTCAAAAAGAGCCATTCAACCACCCAAGTTTTTGTGTATTACCATGGCACGGACTAGAACTAGGGTTTGACAATGAAAGTGAAAAGGTATGCTGTCTTTTGGAAAAAGATTCCAACATTGACAAAATTAAGTCTGATATGAAGGCCGGGGTAAAACCATCAAATTGTAAAAAATGCTGGATATTGGAAGAAAATAATCAAGTAAGTGATAGATATCTTAAAAATTCTGCCTTGGATTTTTACACACAAAAAGATTTATCATTCATAATGCAGGAGGCGGATGAAAGAAAAATTTTGATGTTGAAGCTTAACACCAGTTATACTTGTAATGGAGCATGTGTATATTGTGATAGCAATTTAAGCAGTTATTGGAATACTATCGAAAGGAAAATAGATAAAACCATTCCGATTAAAACCTATAGATACATAGATTTAGATCGTGTGTCACGAAAGGTTGATCTTTCCAATCTTATTAATTTGACTTTACTGGGCGGAGAACCTTTGTTAGAAAAACAAAATTTCCAAATATTACAAAAATTATTAGATTTAGGAAATGATAATGTTTTTATCAGCGTTGTGACTAATGCGTCTGTAAATTTATCAGAGCCTCTCAGATTCATGTTGTCAAATTTTAGAAATTTAAATTTAACTCTCAGCATTGATGGATTAGATAGTGTGTTTAATTATCAAAGATGGCCATTACTCTGGTCTGATGTTGTAAAAAACTTAGAACAATATAGAACTATCACAGATAACATCAGTGTTTCTTGCACGATTACCAATATCACTGTTATGTATTATAACGAAATATGTGCGTGGTTTAAACAACAAAACTTGCCATGGATACCAAATCCGGTTTACAATCCAGAAGTATTCCATCCCAGTGTGCTACCACTGACTGCTAAACAGGCGTTAAAAGATGTGTTAGAACCAGAACATTACAGATCTTTCATCGGTGATCCGGATCAAGATCCGGGAGATACATGGTTGAAATTCCTCAACGAGATAGATCGACAAGATCGTGCCAAGGGCATAGACATACGCGATTACCTACCAGAATTCTGCAAACTAGTAGGGATCTAGGATCGAAGATTTTCGTAAGAGACAGGAAATGTTTTTTTCCAGTCGGTGCCACGACGTCGATCTAATGCTGTCAAATAATCAACGATTTCAGATTTCTTAGGGTTGTCAGTAGCCAAGAGACCATACGCAGGTTGATATCGATGTTCCACTGGGTCATTGAAGCGATTGGTACTGAAATTCGCTCTTATCCAATTAGACAGATCTGATAGATACGGTTGATTGAGAACAGAAACCACAGTCATGATATCAAAGATACAGTTGCCGAGACTATGTTCTTTATACCACAGAAGATTGTCCTGTATCTCGGACCATTGTGCTGGAAAGCGTATGTAATTAAATCGTTTGTTAATATCATCCACACTGAAATCTATCTGCACCAATTTAAATTCATTCCAGACATCTAACAATGATTGGTCCGCTCTGATAGTAGCATTGGTATTATAATAAATATGCACCCGAGATTTATTCGGAATAGCACGCAAAAATTCATCATGATCTTTGCTTAGCAAAGGTTCGCCACCGTGGAAATGTACATACTGTAGATTGTCGAGATCTAATTCTTTCCAAAATGTGTTACGATTGACTCGACGTTGCTCGATGGGTATCTTGAGTTCTTGTTTCCAGAGACTGCTGTTTTCAGGACCACACATCACACAGGCCAAGTTGCAGATATCCCCGACCCAATAATCAATACGTATAAGGTCTTCGTTGATATCATCTATGCTATTGTGATCGTACCATTTGTTACTGTTGATGCGGCGACTGACTTGTCCCTGCGATTCTGGTCGACGGCACAATTCACATTCGCGAGGCCATTGATTTTCACGAAAGTCTGTTCTTATCTGGCTAAGATACGGATCATCAAAAAACTTTATTTCACTGACCTTCTTCAAAGGTGTGATGCAACAAGGAGATATGTATAATTCTCCTTGCTTTGTTGCTATATTGAGATTTTTAAAAGCGTCGACACAGATCATGACTGTTTGATCTGGCCCAGCAGTTGCTTGAGCTTGTTGCTTTGAACTTCGGCCGTTACTTTGTCAGTGTCTTCACTGGCATCGGCATCGGCCACACGGCTTTTGGCCTTGATGCTTTCATATATGGCACTCTTAGCAAATCCTGACGCACCCTGTGGCTGCTCTTCGCCTGCGTCGGTGATACGCATGGTTTCGATGTTGTATTCTAAATCGATCTTCTGTCCTACACCTGTGGAACTACGTGACTTCATGCACTGTATCTGATAACGACCACGCTCACGCATGGCTCTGGAAGTGAATATGCCAAACACGTTGTCGGCTGTGTTGATCTTGCTGATACCACCCGATATGTGGCTGTGATCAAACTCGATCTCTTCTACTGCTGATCTATTCAACTGCGACGCAGTGACCATGAGCACGCCCAGTTCCTTGGCTAAGTTACGCAGTTCTTCACTCACATACTTGTCTTTCACAAACAAGTCATTGGGGCTGACCTTGGCCGATACCGGCATCAGCAAATCAAGATAGTCAATCATCACAAAGTCCACGCGGATGCCGGTCTGTATCTGTGCTTCTTTGAGGTAGGCACGGATGTCATTGATGTTGCTCTGTGCTGGAAATCCTTTGATGCGATACTGCCCGGCTTTCTTGCCCACCAATTTGACCTTGAGTTCCGTGGTATCTATGTCCTTCCTGATGTCCTTGGTCGATGCATTTGTGAGCATGGCATCTGTACGCAAGGCACACAGTTCTTCTGAAAGTTCCAAGGTGACATATACACCGCTGAGTCCGGCCTGCAACCAGTTCAGTGCGATGTTCATCATCACTAAACTTTTACCCGATCCTGATCCACCGGCAAAGATGTTGAGTTCACCTCTGCTGAATCCACCGTACAGCAAGCGATCCAGTTGCGGCCATCCTGTGCTTACCTGGCCACCGGAATTGAAATAGCGATTGATACGGGCACGCGGATCTTCCCAGTAGTCCGTGCCCATGTCCTTGGTCAGCGAGATCTGCACCGCATCCTTGATCAGTTTCTCCACAGGATCATATTCGCCTTTTTCCAGCAAATCCGCTGACTTCAGGATCGCACGTTCCAGTTCTTGGCGACGTGTGAAGGCTTCGAACTCTTCCATGAACCAGGCGAAATGATCTTCGGTGAGATCCGGCACATGCGATAATTTCGTGTTGGTGGCTGCCACCACCTGTTCCAGCACCGGCATGGCTTTGTGATCATTGCTGTGCTCGCGTATGAATTCTGCGGCTCCACGCAGGCTGCGATCAAAGTTCTCAGGATTGTAGATGTTCTGCACTCGCACATAACTCTGTGCATCCTGCAACATCATCTCCAGGAACAATCTCTGAACGTCTACACTATAGTCCTTTAACAAGTTGTCGCTTCCTTAGTTCTATTTTGATCCGGCTGGTTTCTCGGGCCTGCATGATATGTATCAGGGTCGCCAGACGACCG